>Ga0126378_10000998_pt1 | contig 21150 bp, 25 predicted proteins | sample PanSoiMetPlot_23_FD_92587 | JGI IMG/M metagenome (GOLD analysis project Ga0126378, IMG submission 92587) | Tropical forest soil microbial communities from Panama - MetaG Plot_23 | ecosystem: Environmental > Terrestrial > Soil > Tropical forest > Bulk soil | place: Panama | collected 2016-02-17
CCAGAGTGCCCGCGGCGGCGAAGATATAACCGCTCTTGGTGTTCGGAGCCACGCTCAACAGCGGGTCGATCAAGCAAGCCGCCGTCGCAACCGCGGTAATGCATGGAGCAACGCCACCGAGTTCAGCAATCGATGGGGCGTAACCGCTGCCCCAGCTGGACGAATACGTCACTTCCGCGGTGCCGATCGTACGCACGGAACCTACGGCCGACGATTCGTTGGCCGCGATCTTCGAGCGCAGCAAGTTCGGGATGGCGATCGCCGCGATGATCAGAATGATCGCCACGACGATCAAGAGTTCGATAAGAGAGAAGCCCTTCTGTTTCTTCATGAAGTCTCCTTGAGAGTAGTGAGGTGCTGTTAGAGCACACGGCAGAAAGGGAGCAAAGCGCCTGCCAATAGGCTACTCTCAGCCTGTTCCGTGTTCCAATTTGACCAAGTGCTGTTTTTTCTTATGGTTACACAAAACAGAAAAAGTACTAGACTGGGCTTGCGGGCCCGATGGCAGGTTAGGCTCCTCCAAAATGTGCCATTTTGCGTCATCGTCCACAGACGCAAACCGTCATGCCAGAAAATGGCGCTTGGGCCTCCTCGTCGGATTTCGACTGGCTTCCAATATTACCAACTACTTTCGTGCGAAGAATTATTGCTGGAGACAAGCGAGAGCAAATAGACAACCACTCCCAAAGTTACCAACAAATCTGGAATACCAATCGGCAAATGTCTGTTGGATGAACACGAGTCGATTTTCAAATTTCGATTCTTGAGGCTTCAACCTGCTGGCAGGGGCGGGAGGGGTGACTTCCTTGGGCTCCCGGGGTGTGACCGAGGATGTGGAACTTCCAAAGGAACTCACCCCTGTTACTAGCCACAGCATTGCGTTTGTTGACCCCTACTTTGCACTGATTGCGCCCAAGCTCAATCGGGTAAATACCTGCATTCTGGCTCAGGTGGACCTAAAGCGCCGACTGCCTCAATCCGGGACCCTTGCGTTCTGCAGGGGCAAAGAATCCAGCTTGGTCGCGCGGCGAGCGCGCAACCGGAGCGGGAACCAACCACAAGGGGCATAACCTACAGCTCAGAACTATCGCGTGCCTTACGACCGATGGCGGTCGTCGGGGGCGGCGGCGATCCCGAGGCGCCGCAGTTCATCCTGGTAATACTTTTTGTGCAGCACGTCCCACTCTTCGCTGCCTTCCAGGATCTCTTTCTTCTGCGAGGTGATGCGCTTGCGGACTTCCAGCTCAATCTTTTCTTCGTCGCGGAGCACGGCCGTCAGAATCTGCACGATTTGCTGGCGAATGGTATCGCGGTCGTCAATAAACTCCACTTCGTCGCTGGACACGAGCACGTCCGTGATTTGGTGAGACAACCTGACAATCTTCTCTCGGCTCAATCGCATCATTTTCGCGATGGGTTCCTATTTAGAATGAATAATGTTCCGTCAAAGAATTGCGTTACTTCAACGCCTGCCGTTCCCAGTCAACCGTCTCTATCGAAGGACCAACTTGCGGTCCCGGGCCAGGTGCTGCTTCACCTTCTTGTACATTTCCTGGTAGGAAACGCCCGTGCTGCGCATTTCGTCCTGGCGCTCGACGAGGATTTGGCGCACTTCTTCGTTTAGCCGGTCTTCGACGGTCAACTCTTCGAGCATCCTCTGGCGAACCCGAGTGGCCACGCCATCTTTCGCCTTGGTCTCAATCTGACCGCCTTCCACAAGGCGCTTCACGACTTCATTGGCCATGTGGGCCACAAAATCCCGTACAAGCAGCATCCCTATCCATTCCTTGACGTAAGTGTAAGCAAGTCAGTGTACTGGCAGCTTGCGGAAAGTGCAAGAAAACGAGGTCAGCTTTCAGAAAGCTGTGGAGAAACAGGCCTGAAAAAGCGTGTTCCGCGAAGGCTTAGAGAAATAGCGGATTAGCCGCGCGTTGACGGTCTCACCTCCCTTCTTGTACGATCAATTTCATTGGGCGCTTAGCTCAGCGGTTAGAGCGTTCGGTTTACACCCGAAAGGTCGTCCGTTCAATCCGGACAGCGCCCACCATATTTTTCAAGCACTTAAGTCCCACGTTCTTCGCGTAGCAAAGCAAATTGTCCGTGTTTTGTCCGTGTTCTCGCTTTCGCGGCGTTGATTTTTTTCGCTCCAACTCTTCACGCGCAGACTTTCCGCGTCCCATTCCCCGAGATTGCCGAATGGGAACGGCGCGGGGGTGCGCAATGAGCAAAGACCACAGACTCAAGACTCGCCAACCTCTCGCCAAGCAGTCGCACGTCCCGATCAACTTCCTACTCGGGTGCTCCGATGACGCGCTCGCCACTTACGAGCTGGCGCGGCTGGACGATGTAGCGAACGACCGGAAAAACATAATCGCGCTCATTGACCACATGACCGATTGCATGTCTCTGGCCTGGCTCGCCGCATGGTTCAGGAGCATGGACAGGAATGCGCTTCGGCACGCAATAGAGAACGAAGAAAGCCGATGGAATGGGCTGCTCGAATGATCCGCGACGGCCAGCGCAGCGAAGAGGAACAAATCCCAAGAGAGCCGCTACCTCCTGGCGTTGCGCATCTTGCGGCTGCGCTCCGCTATCAGGAACGAAACATCGCAGCGGGACTGTGCTCCGTTTGCCCGGAGCCTCTTGATCGTAATTCGGTCCGCTACTGCACGAAGCATCTCGCAATGGCGCGCACCAAGTCAGCACGTCAACGCGGCGCTAAGGGCGAGCCGGGCTCCCGCGAGTTTCTTTACGGCGAGCCAAGCGAAAGCACGCATGGGCGACAGCCAGGGACGTTAGCCTCAATTGCTATGAACCGTGAGAAGGCAACCCGGGCGTTGCTCGGTGAGCTTGGAGTCAAGCCTGAGCATGCCGCCGTTTCGTTGAATGCGGCTATCGAAGCCCTGGCGCGAATCATGCCGCGCAGGAAAGCCGACGCCTTGACGCAAGCAGAACTATTCGACAAAGCCGGAGTCATCTCCAAAACGACAGGCCAAAAGCCCTAGCAGAACTGCTGGCCGCGGGAACGATTGAACGCTTTGGCAAAGGCGGGCCGCGAGACGTGTACCGCTACTGGCGGAATGCAGGTTCAGAAAAATGAAGAGCGAACTCGCCTTTAGTATCGCCATTTTCTGAAAGAACGGTCAGCCCAGCGTTGCTGTGTGTGAAGTGAGAAAACGCAGTCCTTAAAACTCGTAAATCCGACAAGGCGAGACAAAGTGCGCTGTGCTCGTTTGCATGAATTTTCGGGTCATCAAGCCCAATCTCGCGGAAGCGGCCGATCATTGACTGTGCCGCGGTTTGGATTCGCTCGAGTAAATACTCCGGTTCTGACCGGAGCGCCTCTTCGTAAAACGTCGTCCATGCGAATGCCGTCAAAACAACCTCCGGGTGGGCTGGAGGCTGGAGCAAGCTGGGGCAGGGTGCTTCTTGAAAGCATAGTTTGGAGCCGTTTCTCAGAGCCACAATCAGGTGAACACCTGTATTCCACTCGGGCGAATCACGGCTCTGTCCTCTTGGAATTGCGGGTTACGCGCGTCCGGCGGCACGCCCTCGCCACCGAACCTCTTCAAGAATCGCCTTGCTGACCATCGCCAAAATCTCTTCTGAAACATCAGGCATATTGTGTGCCGTCGCGAGGTGATCCGCATAATCTGCGATCAGCTCCTCTTCGCTTTCGCCGCGCGCTTCGAACCTACACCCCGGGACTACATCCTTGCAGTACAGGACTTTTGCCATGATTGTCTCCACGGGGAACGAGGGAAGAATCGAAGGTAGGCTGACAACAATGCTATGTACAACGCTGTGTTCTGTCAATGGGCTGTAGCCCAAGACTCACACCAATGAGCGCATGATCCAGTCACCTGTCCGCGCCGTAAGTTCCAATCCAATAGCAAAGGTTTTGTCCGGTAGGGTCTGGCAGTAGACAACTTCCCCGCGCCCCCAAAGTACGTACTCAGAAGATTGGACAATCAGTTGAGTGTCCCGCTTCCAGTGCCGGTTTGTTCGGACTCGCATCCCATGAGAACTGACGTTTTCTGTTGAAGCAGGCTCTGCGAGAAATGGGTCCGCCATACGCGAGAGCAGCACTTGCAGCTTCTCCTGCTTGCGCTCTTCCCTTCGGATGTCACTCATGCTGGGCCTACTTCGTCGAATCGGGGGAGTCGAGCGTACTAGACTCACGAGTGAATGGCTACCAGTTCCGTTTCGATGGCTGGCTTTGATTTTCTGAGGTAGACTTGGCTCCCCGTTTCCGCTGAAACTACCGAAAGCGACTGGCTGATACATTGGTCTCATCCATAGAAGAAGCGGTCTTGCTCCTGAAAAAGTGGTGGGATGAATCACATTGATAGTCGCAGTGTTGGTTCCATATTCCGCAGAACCGCCCCAAGCCGGCAGCCTAGAGGGCGGGGGATAATCATCGTATCCTCAATGGGACGATCCGGGGCTTTCTGGTAACGACAAGCAGTGAGGGAAAACATGAACTTGCGACCGCGTCCTCCTCTCTTAGCGTTGGTCTTACTCATGGCGCTGCCAGCTGCTTCCTATGATTACCCATTGTCTCCTGAGGCTATTCGCGACGCCTACTTCCTGGGAACCCGCCAAACCAGTTTGGGAGCAGACTTTCTTGCGCAATACAGCCACGCGATCCCTGAACTGAAGGTGGGACGATTTAGGAGTAACGTAGCGATAGAAACGCCTTTTAGCCAGATCGCGTTACATGCGAGCAAAACCCTTGGCTATAGCGCGCAAGACGCGCTCAAGGAATTTCATGATAAGCCGACACTGGTGCGGCTGCATCTTGAGCTCTGTTACAAGATTGCCGCGCCAGAGAACGCGGTCAAAATCAAGGTCATTCAGAATAAGAAGGAAATCTTCCCCGAGTCCTACGATAGCTCTGCCTATTATCCAGCGACGAACAAACACACTCAAGTGTCCAGCATCGGAGAAAAAGTGGTGATGGAATTCGAACCAAACAGGATCGAGTCTTCGACCTTATTGATCGTAATTGACACGCCCGACGGCCAGCATGCCGAAACGGCATTCGATATGGGGACGCTGCGTTAGTCATCGACAAACCGTGGCGCCTGCGGCATGTTTTCCATGCCGCCTGCCAGAACCATCTTCCGAGGGTCAATAAACTAGACCCGTGCAAGCAGGCGCGTTCAAACCAAAAATCACTTTTTCACGTGAGAGGGTACCGCGGTAGACCGCGGGTGGCCTTTTTCTCGCGCGTTTCAGTTTTCATAGGGCCGAATTTTTGAGGCTAGCCAGAAAAAGTCCACTGGGTGCCGGCAGGAAGTTGCTAAGGCTACGGCCTACGCCCGGCTCGCGGCACCTACCGCCCGGGAGCATGATGAACTGCTCCCGGTGATCGAAGCCGCCCGCCGTCTGGGGGTATCTGAAGATTTCCTCTACCGGCACGCTGAGGAGTACCCTTTCACGCGCAGGCAGGGACGCAAGCTCCTCTTCTCGACGGGTTAGAGCGCGATTTCAAGCTGCGCGATAAGTGGAGACCCGCGGTTGCTTCCAGCGTCAAAGCCGTGCGGGAGCGCTTCGGCACCTGGCGCGCGGCTGAGCTTACGTCAGATGCCATCGGCAAATACATCGAAGATCTGCGCGAGGAACGCTACTGCAATTCGACGATAAACCGCAGAACACAACTCCTCGGCCAAGCGTACAACGTCGCCATTCGGGAAAAGAAGCTATCTCAAGCCCCTTTCATCCCGCATCTGTCGGAAGTCGGAAACGAGCGCGAAGGCTTTTTCGAAACGGCTGACTTTGAAGCTGTGCAGGAACACCTCGCAGCGTCAGCGGGCCGCAAGGTTGTTGCGATAGGGGGTGGAAAATGAGCCCTTATTTTGTCCGTGTAATTGTCCGTGAACTGGGTACAAAGCCATCCGAAACCAACCAAATGCGGAGAGTGTTTTCTGCTGATTCTTTAGGCTCTTATAGGCTGGCGTCGGCTGGCGTAGGGCGAGAAATTTCCTTTACACCCGAAAGGTCGTCCGTTCAATCCGGACAGCGCCCACCACTTCTAAGCTGCCCCGGATGTCTCCGTTGCGTAACCGCACGCTGAGAGTGCCCTCTGCTTCAACCCTTAGGTCCTTTCTTGAGCCGAAAATTCGGTAGCTCAATATTTCATGGTGGCTTCCGCCCCCTTAATCGTCAGGTGATGGCAATGGGCAGGCTCGCCCTAGGAGGATTACTGAAAAAGCCGTCCGAAGGCATTCGGCGCTGGTGCAGCCTTGCTGTTCGCTACGGCCTTGCGATTGGATTGCTTCTGCTTGCCTATGCAGCGACAAAAAGAGGCGTGGCGGCCTGGTATTTTCAGAGAGAGTCGCCGCAAGCTCTCGAGGCCGCCATCCGCTGGGATCCAGGCAACGCGCAATACTATGACGCTCTGGCGACGATGCAACACTTCTATGCAGACAGCGATAATCCCGACGAGCAAGTGACGTTATACGAGCGGGCCGTCAGCCTGAGCCCTCAAAACGCTTTGTACTGGGCGGACCTCGGCACGGCTCTCGATTGGGAAGGAAATCGTAACCAAGCTCAGCGAGCTTTCGAACACTCCAAAAAGCTTTTTCCGAACTCGCCTGATATTAACTGGAAGTTGGCAAATTTTTATGTTCGCGACGGTAAGACGGAGGAGGCGTTGCACACTTTGCGCGAAGTTCTCCAAAGCGGCGGAGTGCCCCAACAGAACGTCTTCGCACTCGCGAAGAGATCTACGGAAGACAAAGAGGTCATCCTCGAAGAAATGGTGCCGGACCGGGCCCCCATTCTCCTTGGCTACTTAAACTATCAAGCCTTCTTGGAATGGCGACCGGCCCGGGGTTCGAAAGCTACTCGAGCGGACGTTGCCTCTGAAATCCTCACACCATGGGACGGCGAGCAACCCAGCAGCGCGCTGGCATCGCATTGATATTGATGGTAATCGGGGCGAGAAACCACTAGCCGCTTTAGTCGAAGCCTTCCGCAGTCTGCGCGCTTCCGTTTTGCTCTCGACAGCCGACCATCCCCCCGGTTCGCTGCTCATTACCAGTACGCAACCTGGAGAAGGCAAGACCACCGTTGCCGCGAATCTGGCCATTTCGCTCGCACAACTCGGCCAGCGCGTCTTGCTCGTTGACGCGGACCTTCGCTTCCCTTCTCTGCAGCGACTCTTCGGTGTCCGTCAAAGCCTTGGGCTTGTCAGCTACCTCACCGGACAGCAAGACTGGCGCAGCGCCGTCTGCCCTTCCAGATCGCCGGGGCTTGATCTCTTGCTTTGCGGGCCCGTGCCGCCAAATCCTGCCGAGCTTCTCTCTTCAAAAAGCATGGGGGCGTTTCTCACCTCGGCGAAGGCGGAATACGGCTTTGTGATACTCGATTCCTCTCCGCTGCTGAGTCTCGCGGATAGCCGCATTCTCGCGGCGCTGGTGGACGGCGTCCTCCTTGTGGTCAAAAGCGGCGCGACGCCTCGCGACCAGGTCACGCAGTCTCAATCTAGCATTCGCAGCTCGGGGGCAAATCTCATCGGGGTGGTGCTAAACAACGTTACTCTGCACACCAATGGCTATTACGGCCTGGGAGTATATGGATCGAACGGCAATGGCAATAACAATGGCAATTCACATAAGGAGATGATTTCTGACTCTGCCGATTCCTGGAGCACTTCTACCAAATAGCGGCTTGCAAAGCCTTGTTGTAAACAAGTCCATGCGCCGTATTGTTGAAGCCGGTCTTCTGGTAGCCGTCGCAATAGCTGTTCTTGCATTTGGAGGAACGTCCCCTCAGTTTTTTGCGATATCACAAGTCATAATTCTCTCTCTGGGGTCGCTTTACCTTTTGGCTGGACGAAGGGTTTCCAGTATCCCGGTCCGGCTTCCCGTGACCGTTCCTTTCCTGCTTATTGCCCTCGTTGTGCTCCAAATCGTTCCGCTTCCTATTTCATTAGCTCCTAAGTTCGGAGCCTCGGTCATTGGCGCGACGCCTCACTCTTCCTTCACCATCAGCGCCGCTCCTTATCAAACCGTTTCGCAACTCCTCGCCCTGGTGACATATCTAACGGCCTTCTGGCTGGTTCTTGCGATTTCTGTGGACCACAGGGCCAAGAAACGATTGGTGCTCGCTCTGCTTGCGATCGGCGTGTTCGAAGCGTTCTACGGGCTGGTGCAATACCTGACGGGCCGGCAGCAAATTTTCTCTTACGTGAAAAAATTCTATTTGGAGGACGCCACGGGCACTTACATTAACCGCAACCATTTCGCAGGATTGCTGGAAATGACTCTGCCGCTTGCCTTGGTTTTCGCGCTGCAACACATTTGGACGTTGCGACAGAACACGCCCTCAGACACAGACCCTACAAGAAAGCTCTTATCCAGTGCAGAATTTCCCTTTATCCTGTTTTGGATTTTCATTGCTGCGGTGCTTTTCGCTGCGCTGGTCTCCTCGCACTCGCGTATGGGAATCCTCTCTGCCCTGGCTTCGCTGATCGCGGTTCTCACGTTGGCAGGAGCTTCGAAGTTGCAGGCCAGAACTCGGGTTGCGGTTGTCGCTCTCTTTCTACTGGGCATGGTTGGCGTTGCGGTTTGGGTTGGAAGCAATCCGGCGATTGCGCGGTTCGAGACTCTCAACGACCAATACACGCATCCTGGACAGGACCGCCTTTCGATTTGGCGCGACACACTGCACCTGATAGGCCCGCCATCCGATTCTTGGAAGCGGTTTTGGTTCGTTCGCGGTTGCTTATCCATCCGTGCAATCGGCTTTCCTCAACAACGTCGTTGATCATGCTCACTGCGATTACCTGGAAGTCGCCGCAGAGCTCGGCTTGTCGGGAGGTATTCTTGTGTTTGGCGCAGTCTTCTGGGTTTTGGGTAGGGCCTTCGGCCATTGCAAAAAGGGCGGCGCGGGCTATGACGAGGCCATTTCTTTCGCTTGCGTCGGAAGCATTGTCGCCATTGTGCTGCACAGCCTGGCCGACTTCAATCTGTACATTCCCGCGAACGCGTTGGTTTTCGCGATTATCCTCGCCCTGGCATGGTCGAGCGTCAACCAAGCCACGGATTCAGAAGGCATGCGGAGCGCCTAAAGCTCTCCTCACACACAAGTTGCGGGCATGCGTTGCTGATCGTAGGTCTTCAGCGAATACGGTTCGAAGGAAACGCTGCCTGCTTGAGGTTGCTGACCGTAGAGCGAAGACGCAAAAAGTGGAAGCAGGCAAAAAGAAATCAGGTTGAGTCGCCTCATCGCGGCACTCCTTTTCCGATTGGAAGGAAGGTTGAACTGCTGTGTTTTAGTACGGTTACCGATGCAAAAAGTTCAACCGGAAACTCGCTCAACTGAAGTGCGTTCAAGTGCCTGCAATAGGCGCTTTTGATTGAATCGTTCTACTCATGGCGTAAAGCCACGAGCGGCTCGACGCGCATCGCTCTCTGAGCAGGGATGTAACATGCAAGTGCAGCGATGCCAGCTAATAACAGCGCAACGCCAGCAAAAGTCTCCGGATCGTTCGGCTTCACGCCATAAAGGAAGCCGCCTAAAAAGCGAGCGGTTGCGAGCCCTGCAATTAGGCCAATCGCTAGGCCGACGAACGTCAAGCTCATCCCTTCGCGGACGACCAACCTCAGCACGTCTGCAGATTGCGCTCCAAGCGCCATGCGAATTCCAATCTCGCGCGTTCTTTGGCTGACTGCATAGGAGATCAAGCCATACGTCCCTAGCGCCGCCAGGAGCACGGCGACAGCAGAGAAGCTTTCAAGGAGGGATGCCAGCGACCGCGCTCGACTGAAAGAATCCGCAACGACATCCTCAATCGTTTTCATATCAAACAGAGGCTGGTCCTTGTCTACCGCCCAAACCTCATTTCGCACATCAGCCCAGCGGACAGGCTCCGACCTCGTGCGAACAACTAGATTCATGATGGAAGATGGATTTTGCAGGTATGGCAAATACATCTGCGGCAAATTAGCCTCGGCGAAGCCATCGTTACGAACGTCTGCTACTACTCCCACAATCGTCAGAGGCACGTTCTTCGATTCGGGAATCCAAAAATACTTCTCGTGGCTGAACTGCGGACGAATCTGCCGGCCAATTGGATTGGAACCCGGCCAGAAGCGTCGCGCCATAGAGGCACTGATGATGACGACGCCGTGCGCTTCGTCATCGTCATGGTCCGTGAACGTTCGGCCAGACAGCAGCTGAATACTCATGGTTCGGAAGTATTCCGGACTGATTATTGAGCACCGCGCGTTGGGCGCTTCTTCTGCAAGCGATCGTGCGCGACTTTCACCCTGGATGGTGAAGTTGACCGTCGTATATTGAAGGGCCAGCGGAGGGAAATTGATTGCACTGGCTGACACAACGCCGGGCAGTTTTTCGACCCTCTGAAGAACCTCGCGATAAAAACTGATGACTCTCTGAGCGTCAGAATACTTAGCGCGGGGCAGCCAAATCTGCGCAGTGAGCACATTATCGGGGTTGACACCCCGTGGCATCCCCTGCAGGGACAAAGAACTTCGAACTAACAAAACGGCGCAGCATGACAATACGACGGCCAAAGCCACCTCACAAACCATGAGGCCACCAGCCATTCGGCGAGAGTGCAAGCTCTTCGTCGAACGTCGCCCGCCGGCTTGCCAGAAATCTCCCAGTCTTTTGAATCGCAGCGCTGGAGCGATGCCGGAGACTGCTCCGCTTACTAAAGAGACGGCGAGCGCGAAGCCAAACACTCGGATGTCAATTCCGAAGTCATGTACACGCTTTACAGCCTGATAAGGGATCAAATCGTTCAGAACGCGGACGCCGACAAGAACGATAAGGGTCCCTGCAACAGCGCCGAGTAGGCCCAGAAGCAAGTGCTCCGTTAGCGCTTGCATGACCAACCTAGTTCGGCTGGCACCCAGGGCCGCGCGGATCGTCATTTCTCCTTCCCGGAATGACGCTCGGCCAAGGGCCATGCTTGCGACGTTTGAGCAGGCGATCAAAAGGACACAAGCCACAGCGGCAAGCAGCAGAAACAGTGTCGGACGAATGTCGCCAGTGAAACCCTCACGAATGGGCATTATGCGTGCCCCGCGGCCGGAATTGGTTTCCGGGTATCGCTGTTCGAGCCTGCTGTAGAGCAGATCCATCTCCGACTGTGCCTGATCCGGTGTGACGCCAGGGTTGAGCCGCGCGTACACAAACGTGTCGTGATCCTGACGATTTAGTCTGCTGAGATCGAATGTAAGCGGGACAAAAATGTCCAGAGGGCGGTTTAGTACCCGAAAAATCTGAAAACTTGGCGCAAGGATCCCAACGACACTATACGATTCCCCTTCGATGTCCACTCTCTGACCAACAACGTTTGGATCTCCGGCGAAGCGGCGTCTCCAAAGAGCATCGCTCAGGATCACCACCTTGTCATGCCCGCCCTGCTCCTCCTCCGTAAGAAATGCGCGCCCGGCCTGAAGCTGCGCGCCAAGTAGGGACAGAAACGAAGCAGAGACGGTGAGTCCTTGAACGCGCTCCGGTTCATCTCTCCCTAAGAGATTGAAATAGGCGAACCGCCAAGCTGCGATTTGCTCAAAAACTTTGGCCTCATCCTTCCAATCAACGAAGTCCGCCGAGGAAACAGGGGAAGTTGCCGCGCGGTCCTTCAGTTTGCATTCCCAAATGAAGACCAAGCGGTCCGGCTCCTTGAAAGGCAAAGGCCTTAATAAGACTGTGTCGACGACGCTAAAGATGAGCGTGTTTGCGGCGATCCCGACCGCAAGAGTGAGCGTGGCAACTGCCGCGAATCCTGGACTCTTCCGCAGCGTTCGCGACCCGTAGCGGACATCCCGCCAAATTGTCTGCAGCCCGGAGAAAGCGGCCATTGTCCGAATCTCCCCTGATGCGTGTGTTGGTCGATTCTAGAATAGAATCGGGAGATGTGAACTTATTCGTCTGAAGTTATTGCGGGGTTGTAAGGCGTGGCATCCGGATTGTCGCCGCAATTGCTCTCATAATCTCTTTTCCTCCAAAGGTGACTCCCTAGACGCAGCTTCCGCAGCGCAAGACACCATGTCTGGCGACGCGCGCCCACCGCATCCAGATGGTACAGCGAAGGCATGCCGAGGAGTCTCGGCGGATGCCAGAACTGTCCACATAGCAGTACCCTGTTGCAGGGGTGTGCTGTTGAGTTCAAGACCTATCCGGTGGCTTGCCTATCTCGGAGGGTGGGCGCTGTTCGCGCTGTTCTTTATCAGCGAAGACGCCGGCCGGCTGGTCTACCAAGGCCGCGCCGTTCCGTGGCGCTCTTATTTCGTCGTATGGTTGACGACAGCTTACGCCTGGGCTTTGCTCGCCCCGTTCGTCTGGTGGCTGGCTCGTCGAATTCCGATTGAGCGCAGAAATTGGTGGCGTGGTATCGGATTCCACCTGCTGTTTAGTGTGGTGTTCGTACTCGTTGAAGAGGTAATTTTTGCTGCCGTCACGCCTATCTTTGGACTGCCATGGTTCCCTCGTAAGTTTCTCCCTACCTTTCGAGCAGTGGTTCCGATTGATTTCCATTTGAATCTGATCATCTACCTGCTGATCGTGGGTATCCAACACGGCGTAGGCTACTACACAAAGCTGTATGAGCGCGAGCAAGTGTCGGCGCAGCTTGAGATACGGGCGAGGCAGCTAGAGACCCAGCTCGTGCAAGCTAACCTGAACGCACTGAAGACCCAGCTGCACCCGCATTTCCTCTTCAACACCTTACACGCAATCGTCGTTCTGGTGCGGCAACACAGGACAGACGAGGCGGATCAGATGTTGACGAACTTAAGCGAACTCCTACGCCGAACCTTAGCCGCTTGGCAAACCCAAGAGGTGCCGCTGCATCTTGAGATAGAGTTCATAAATCTCTATCTGGACATCCAGCGTGTCAGATTTCAGGACCGATTGACCGTCGAAATGTCTCTCTCACCGGTCACGCTCAATGCGCTGGTCCCCAGCCTCTTGCTTCAACCGCTTGTTGAGAACGCCATCCGACACGGAGTGTCCAAGACGAACGCGCCCGTCCGAATTGAGCTAAAATCCAACCTGCGGGACTCGTTTTTGGAGATACAAGTGTGCGATGACGGCCCCGGGCTTTCCGTGGAAATCTCCGGGAACGGGGTCGGGTTGAGCAACACGCGGGCGCGTCTTCAGCACCTCTACGGAGAGAAGCAATCTCTCCGACTGGACAGTCCTGCGGGAGGAGGGACTATCGCAACCGTCTTGCTTCCATATCATTCCGCGGAAGGCACCAAATGAAGGGGTTGGAACGCCACACATTGGATTCAGGCGAGTCGAAGACCGGTTGTCGTACTCTGATCGTAGACGATGAGCGTCTGGCGCGACAGGGGATCCGGATGCTCCTCGAACGAGACAGTGAAATCGGCGTAATTGATGAGGCAAGCAATGGAAAACGGGCGGCCGAATTGATGAAGACCGGCAATTTTGATCTGGTCTTTCTGGATGTGCAGATGCCCGAAATGGACGGCCTCTCGGCCCTGCGATGCGCAGATTTTGGCGGGGCCGTCATTTTCGTGACCGCTTACGACCAGTACGCGCTCGAAGCCTTCGAGGTGAATGCTGCGGATTATCTCCTAAAACCCTTCACGCCGCAGCGATTCGGCCAAGCTCTCGAGCGCGCGAAAGCCCGCCTTCGCAATGGTTCGCGGCGAATGGATGCTCGCGTTCTTGCAGCCCTTGAGCAAATTGTTAACCAACCGAGGTATCTGAGTCGGATCGCGGTGCAGGGAACCCCCGGCACCACATTTGTGGACACCAACGACATCGATTGGCTTGGGGCCGCCGAAAACTACGTCGAATTGCACGTAGGGCCTGCTTGCCATCTGGTGGAAGTGACGATGACCGAAATCGTGAAACGCCTCGATCCCTCGTGCTTCGTCCGAATTCACCGTTCCGTGATTGTGAATGCGGGACGCATTCGGGCCGTACAGCATGCCTCCCATTCGGAATACCTTTTGACTCTTGCTAGCGGCACTCAGCTCCGCTCGGGTCGAACGTACAAAGCGGCCATGCAACGGTTGGTCTCAAACAAGGCCTGACGTTCGCACCTTGCAGACTCCAGTTCGTCAGCCCTGGAATCCAGCTGGTCAGAAAGGACTTTTATCCACCAAGCAACTGGGGCACGCTGCGTTCGTGTGGCGGCTACTGATCCCGTTGCTGTTTGTCTCGTACGCGGCAGATCCACCACTGCATCAGGATTGGGTTGGAGAACTCCAAATTGCGGAAAGCAAACGCTTTGTTCAACTCAAGATTAACGCCGACCACCAGCCTATAACCGGAACAATCGCTTTTCCCGCCAGCGGTAGAGCAGACATTCCGTTGTCCGACGTTTCCGCGGACGACGGTCATGTGAAGTTTGTCTGGGCCGACGACGCTGCTCAGACATCGTTTGACGGACGCCTGTCCGCGGGCCTGCTTTCTGGTACTGTCAGCGCTGGCAAAAAGCGGGGAACCCTCCAGCTCGCACCCACGGTGACATTGACAGCCGAGGCAGAACAGCGAGTGCTTGGCTATTACGAAATGCGACCGGGCCACATTGTGTCGGTCTTAAAGTTTCCTCTGGGTCTGGTCTATTCAGATTACACATCGGGACGACTTGGCGTCCTTTTTCCATCCTCAGAGGACACGTTTTTTGCGGGCCCAGCGTTTCAAGTCGCACTGCCGGTCGCCATAAGTTGCCGGTTCTCCACCGATACAGTGAAAAACCTTGCCGCATTGCATTGGCAAGACAAATCGGGCCGACAGATCGGCCGGAAGCTTGACCAGCGAAGGGAAGAAGTGACGTTCAAGGATGGCGACGTCGTTCTATCCGGCACACTGGTGCTCCCCAGTGGCAAGGGGCCGCACTCGGCCATCGTCAGAATCCAGGGTGCCGGCCCGCAGACCAGACGGAACGCATTTGACGGTTGGTTTGCCTATCACGGCATTGCCTACTTGTCCTTCGATAAGAGGGGTACAGGCAAGTCCACCGGAGACTGGCGTGACGCGGGCATTTCCGATCTGGCGGACGACGTTGTTGCCGCTCTGCGTATGCTTCGGCAACGAAACGACATCGACCCTGATCAAATCGGGATTGAAGGCGATAGTGAAGGTGCATGGATTGCGCCAGTAGTTGCGGCCCGCGACCCCAGACTTAGATTCATCGTCCTTTGGGGAGGGCCTGCAATGGATTATGTCGCAGAGCTCATGAATGAAGTCGAAGAGGGTTTGAAGGCGCGAGGTTTGAGTGGTGACGACTTGCGGAGGGCCCTCGAATTCAAGCGCAAGGCGCTTCAAATGTTGGCCGCCGGAGCGGGGCTCAGCGATGAGGCCTGGGCCAGCTTCCAGACCTTTGTCGCGCCCTATCGCAACGAACCTTGGTTTTCTTATGTGAGTGAACCGAAGGACCGAGGCTGGCCCCAAAAGAAACTTTATCTCATGGCACAGGTCAAATCATCGGACTTCTGGCGCCAGGTCAAGATCCCAGTACTAGCGCTCTACGGCGGTAAGGATTTGAATGTTCCTTCTGCTAAGAATGTGGCTGCGCTGACCCAGGAATTGACGTCGGCGGGCAATAAGGATTTCACGATCAAGCTTTTTCCTCACGCAAACCATGATGGACTTGAAACCACCGATTCCATGCTGGATGGCGAACAAGCCCGCTATCTTCACAAGATCGCCCCCGGCTTGGTCAGCACCCAGATGAAGTGGGTCCTGTCTCACGTTGCGAAAGTACAATCAGGGGAGAAGCCGTTGTGATATTCCGAGGATCAGTAAAAAAATCCTACAGTAACAGGTCAGCAGCTGGTGCCTACGTCTTTGGCTTGATCCTGCTAATAGCTCCTGCCGCTTCATTCGGCCAGACACAATTCGATCCATTGGAACTTCAAGCGCGGCGCAAGGCCGCTCTTGAGAAAGCCCCAGATGGCATCATTCTGCTGCGCTCATTTTCAGGATTGAAACACTGGGACGAGTCTGGTTTTCACCAAGACTCCAGTTTCTATTACTTCACTGGCCTGGCCAACGTTCATGGCGCGATTCTTGTGCTGGATGGCAATCAGAGAGAGTCATGGTTGTTTGTCGCTCGCCGACGCGGTTCGTTTGGGAGCGATTTGCATGGATTCGATTCCATCGTCCTGGACCCGGGGCCTCCCAGCGAGGCAGAGCTGAAAATCGATCACGTCGTGTTGTGGGACCAGCTTGTGCCGTTCATCGAGTCGCGCCGCAAGAGTAATCCGAAGCTGGTGCTGTATGCCGACAGCGCCGGGCAAACCGGCCGCATGTCGGGCGAGAGCAGCGTTCCGCAAGGGCTGGATCCGATGGAGAATTCCCACTGGGTGTGGTCGGACATGCTGCATCGGCATTGGCCCGATCTCGAGGTCAAAGATGCCTTCGGCATTCTCGATGAGGTACGTTCGGTGAAAAGCGCGGCAGAGCAAGCCCGTTTGCGTGAAGCCGCCGCCATAACTGAGAAAGGCTTTTGGGCAGGCGTACACGCCATCGCTCCGGGCAGAACCCAGCGACAGGTGGAGGGTAAGGTGCTCGATGCGTGTCTGGAAGCCGGATCTGATGGTCCGTCATTGTGGCCCTGGGTGCGCTCGGGACCAAACACAATGGGAGCTACGCTCTTTGAGGCTTTGGCCGACTACCGTAACCTTGACCGGAAAATGCAAGCAGGCGAGGTCGTTCGGCTCGATGTGGGCTGTGACTACGGGATGTACAAAGGCGATTTCGGGCGCACCATTCCCGTCTCAGGACACTTTAGTGAGGGACAGCGCGAGACGATGGAACTACTGAATGGCGCGTATCAAGCGGGAATAGATGCCATGCGTCCGGGAAGCACTCCTAAAGACATTTTTGGAGCGACCTTAAGTTACATCCAACAGCGCCAGGGAGGATTGAAGACTGCGCTGGCGAAGGCGGCCGCAGAAGACGCACTCAAGCACTTGGGCTTTCCTCTGCACGGTCTTGGCGTGGACATGGCAGAAGGTACGCCAAAGATCTTCCAGAAAGGCAACGTCATTTGCTACGAACCACTCTTCAGCGCCACCGGCCAGGGCTTCTTCGTGGAAGATACGGTCTTGATAACCGCTGACGGTCACGAAGTTCTCAACCCAAAGTTGCCCTATGCGCCGCAAGAGATCGAAAACTCGATGAACCAGAAGCCGCCCTGATGAATGTTTCTGTGCGCGGCCCAGCTGCGACACGCGCCGCGCTGAGACGCGAAGAAAGAGGAGGCGTTTATGCGGAACAGCTTTCGTCGTTGTCGGTCTCCTGGCCCCCGCCTTGTTGCTGTCCTGGCCCTTTCATTGGCCTGCTCAGGCCAAAGCGCGCGCCGCAGAGAGGCGGGCAACTGGTCGAACTCGTCAAGAAGCTGAAAGGCTTGCCCTTGGCGTCAAAGGCACTTGTTGACCGAGCAGCCGGAAATTCGGGGACCTCGACTGTCATATAGGCAGAAAGCGATGCTGGGATCTAATGAGTGACGAATCTGTGCCATTTGCAATGCCAGGAGATAGCCAGCCTCGAACCCCTAACGTCTGAAGCCTGGCGAGCTTCTGACGTTGACCACGACCAGGTTCGTCGAGACGTGCTTCGTCTCCTGCTGTATCTGTGCTACTGTAACTCTCGGATGAGCGCACTAATTCTTACAGGCGGTTTTGCCAGGAAAGCTTGCAGTCAGGGGCGTTCTAGGCACACGGTGCGCTGTATGCGAAAGTTGCAAACGCCTTGTTTGCAACGATTTACGGTAAATTGTTGATTTCTCAAGTGGGGACGTAGTTCAGTTGGTTAGAACGCTGCCCTGTCACGGCAGAGGCCGCGGGTTCGAGTCCCGTCGTCCCCGCCATTGTTTTCAATCATTTGCGCCCACCTCAGTTCTTCGTCGTTGAACATTCAGTGAACAACTTTTCGAGCTGATTCATGGCGGAAATCGTGTTTTCAGGCACATCTTTGATGTAGTGGCGCTCCGTGGTGCTCACGCTCGAGTGCCGCAGGAGTCCCTTTGCAGCCAGCGAATCCTTGGATATGCTCTTGATGGTCGTAGCCACTCCGCGGCGCAGACTATACCAGCCGTGCCACTCGAGCTCCTTGGCTTTGAGTAGCGGCGCGACCACGCGCTTCGAGAGATTCTCGAGATTGAGCGGTTTCCCCGATGGACCGAGGAGTCTCGGCCCTGTCGATGGGTTAGCGTCCGCTTTCCGCAGATCGGCCAGGATGCCGGCAAGGGGCTCGATCACGGGAACGGGCTTTTCGGACTCTTCGGTCTTTGGCGTTGTGGTGTGCGTGTGCCAAACCGACTGGCAAACCGTGAGGCGCTTTCCGTTGTAGTCCTCCCACCGAACGCCTCTCGCTTCTCCTGGACGCAGGCCGGCAAAGAATTGCAAGGCCACGGCTGCCCGGGCCTTCAGGCGATGTTCACGCGGCACTTCTTTGTCATCCTCCAGCTTCGCATTTTCGAGCGCGTCAAGAATGGCTACCACTTCGTCAGGGCTGGTAGCGTGCAAGTCGGAAGATCTGGCCGCCTTCTTCGGAATCTTCGTTCCCGGTATCGGGTTCGGCTGGTCGAGAACGCCAACGTTCCGGGCCATGGTGAAGATGCCGCTTAGAATCGCTTTGGACTTTTTCAGCATTTCCCGCCCATGCCCATGCGAGCGGTGCAAGTCAGCCAGGAGATCCGCGGCATCAACAGTGCGGAAGTCGCGAAGTGAAATTTTCTTGAGGCGCGGCGCCAGGTACGAGTCCCAATAGGCTTCATAGCCCGCGATCGTGGAAGGTTTGCAGTTCTCGCGAACCCAGGGCAAGCAGTGATCTTCCCCGTAGTCGAAAACGCTCAGCGTGCTCTCCGGCTTGGCCTTCCCTGAATTGATCGGCGCGAGAATCTCATCGAGCAAGGGCTGAACGTCTTTTTCTGTCCGGTACGCGTCATTTACTGGTGCGAGATCGCGGAAACGTAGCTTCCGCTTTATCTCACCGTTTTCGATAACATTCTCGCGCCAGCGTGCGAGCCAACGCTCTCCATTCTTGCTCTTGTAGATGCAGCCCGCTTGCCGTCTCATAGCGTCACCCCTTGGGAATCGCAACGCCCCGCAGATAATCCGAAATCGAGAGCCCCAGCTCCTTAGACTTGGCACGCAAGCGCTTCTCTTCGTCCTTCGTAACTACAAACCGAAAAATAACGTCGCGCTTTTGACCTTTGACCACGGTTGGTCTGCCTGCACGTTTCGGCATATCCACTCCATTATGGTATAATAATACTAACGAACCTAATTCTGTCAACTGTTGTTTTCAGTCATCCACCGGCACACTTGAACCCAGGAGAAGCGAACAAACTTCCCCAGGCGAATGCACGGCAGGGGATTTTTGTTGCGGACCTTGGCGCGGTTGCGGGTCTGCTCCAAAACGGTTTCCCACATCATCCCGGGATCCCGTCAAGCAGGAAACGGGCGTCGAGGACTTGGGCGCATGAATGTCAACAAACATGTTCTTGATTCTCCGAAGGACGGCCCTCACACAAGAAACCCAGAGGACCTCGGGCGATACGAGCGCAAGGACCACCGCACGCCGGAGCGCAAGCGGGAAAAGCCGACAGTTCCGTAAATGCGCGCGCAGCTATCGCGTATCCACGGCGGAAGCCAGAGCGATGCCAAGATACGATTCGTTTCCGGCCTGAAGATCTCATGGCTCGAGCGAGCAATTACGAACTAGACTCGTACAGCTCCACTCGCGTCGTCCGACCCATCGCCATCGCATCCGTGCGAGAAACTTTTGTAACGGCCGTGGTAACAACGCGGACACCGGAAGGAAATATCCGGCCAAGTTTTTACGCGGCCTTTACCCCGTCTTTGACGGACCGCAATTAGCGGCGGAACCCCGCAGGTATAAGCTACTGCCAAGTAGACAGCCTGCCTCTCTGGCCAGGTGGGCGACTCCGGTTTCCACATCTCCCACTCTAGTAACCGGAACCGTTTGAAACGGTGATGCGAACAGGCCGCTCCTCGCCGTCAGTTGAGCAACGGAGCAATCTCGTGGCAGATACGCCCAAGAATGCTGTCCAGGGAGACACCGATCCTGACCCTCAACCAAGACCGAACAACGTTTCCGTGGTCGGAGCCAGGAGACCGTTAAAAAGAAGCGGAAGGTCTGCCAGACACTCCGTGGCCGGATTCATTTTGATGGATTCCGCGCTGAATCCCATCTTGATGAACACGGAAGCGGAACAAATTCTTAATTACCCAGATAGGTTCGTGAAAGATGATCATGTGGTTTTGTGTGCTGCGATAAAGATCCGCTCTTACTCGAGAACTCCACTCTCGGACGAATTGCCCTTCGTGACGGAGTTTCGGTCGGGCCGAAGGCGTTATTATTGTCGAGCTTTCGTCGTGGACTCCAATGATGTTAAAGATCCTTCGGACCCGTGCGTTGCCGTCTTGCTTGAAAGAGGTCCTTCCGCACTGACCTCGCTATCAAGGGTATCTCTGCGATTCAGCCTGACGCCGCGTGAGGAGGAAGCATTGCAGTATTTGTTGCAGGGACTGAGCAGCAAGGAGATTGCGAACCGCATGAGCATAAGCCCAAATACGGTGAAGGCCTTTTTGCGACTGCTCATGATCAAATTGGGAGTTTCGTCCCGTTCGGCAGTCGTGGTCAAAATCCTTATGATCCGGCAGCAGTGATGCGTTAGATGACATATTGCAGATCCGCCAATTCGGGATGTCGCCGATCAAATTCGGCCACGGCCTTCTGCCATTCCTCAAACGGAAGAATCCCATTGCCCGCAGAACGCGCAGCGGCCGTTGCATCTTCCACCCGAACTGCGAGGCCCAACATACGGCTTCGGCTAAGCCGCAACGCTTGGCAAGGAGCAGAAACATGCGCTCATCATCCGAAGAAGCCGTATCACAGCTAAACAAGTGGAAAAGTGAATCTGCTGGCGTCCTTGTCTCCACAACTGGCCGTTTAACATTTGCGCTAGTTGGCCGGATCTCGCATGTGTCGTCTGAAGTGCATATAGAAATTCCAGGAATCGACTCCAAGGATTTCTCGTTTTCTGTTTCTTTGAGTGGGGCCAGCTTTGAGTACCGCGACCGACGCGAGCCTGCGGGATTTTGGAGACCACAACGGGGCGAAGGAGCATTTGAGTCCATGCTAGAAGTTCGCCTA
>Ga0126378_10001000_pt1 | contig 21138 bp, 16 predicted proteins | sample PanSoiMetPlot_23_FD_92587 | JGI IMG/M metagenome (GOLD analysis project Ga0126378, IMG submission 92587) | Tropical forest soil microbial communities from Panama - MetaG Plot_23 | ecosystem: Environmental > Terrestrial > Soil > Tropical forest > Bulk soil | place: Panama | collected 2016-02-17
AAACCGGCGGCGCCCATAGCGACGAAATCCTGATAGAGGCCTCCCCACCACTTACGCACGCGCGTCAGCGTGAAATCAGGGAAGACGCTGTCGCCTGGCCATACTTTGCCGACAAAAACGGTGCCGTCGGGATTCTTGACGAACACATCGTTCTTGATGCCGGAGTCATAGGGCACGTAGCCATGGTTCGGGTCTTTTTTGATGTGCAGGTCCGTGATCAAAACCGAGTGAAAACCCTGGGCGCGAAAATCCGAAATCATTTTTTCGAAAGTCGGAAAGTATGCGCGATTGATGGTGAAGGGCGCATAGCCCTGCTGGTAGTCAATGTCGAAATAGATGACGTCGGCAGGGATTTTCTTTTCGCGAAAGGTTTTCACAACCTCGCGCGCCCGCGACTCGGGATAATAGCTATACCGGGATTGCTGGTAACCGAGCGACCAGATCGGAGGCAAAGGCGAACGCCCAGCCATTGCCGTGTACTCCTCGACGATCTTTTTGGGATCCGGTCCAGCAATAAAGTAGTAGTTCAGCTCACCGCCCTCCGCCCCAAACGAAAAGAAATCGCGGGATTCCTTCCCAAAGTCAAATGAGCTTCGATAAGTGTTGTCGAAGAAAACTCCGTAGGCCACGCCTTTGCGCAAGCCGATAAAAAATGGGATGGTTTTGTAGAGCGGGTCGGAGGATTCCTGCCATCCAAATTCATCCGTGTTCCAGTTGGTGAAGGCGCGGTTGCGGCGGTTCATGGGGCCGGCTTTGTCGCCTAGGCCATAGTAGTTCTCGTCGGGCGGCATTTTCTTCCAGACATGAACGCGAGGACCGTCCCAGGCCATGGGAAGGCTGGGCTCGTCCGCAAGCAAGACATTTCCGGAAGGATCTGAAAACGTGATCAGCAAAGGCCATTTCGCGATGGACACATGAACGGCGCCAGCGACCATCTTTACTTCATTTTTTTCGTCGTGGATTTGTACTGGGCCACTGATGTAGTTCAAAGACGTCTCGGCCAAGGCCCAGGAAAAATCCTTGGGAAAATGTCCTTTGGGAGTTACTCTCACGCGAATCACGCCATGGTAAAATTGCGTAATGCGAACTTTGGCCTGGCCGGCGGTCAACTCCACGCCGTCTTGTGACCCCTCCCTGAAAGCTTCGACGCGTTCGACTTTCCCGATGTGCTGCCAGCCCTGAGCAACGCCAGGAGCGTTTCCCAAGGCGCAAACTAACAGCACCATTGCTGTGCGCCGAACCAGCGGTCCCATTGGTACTCTCCCGATACTCGGAAAGGGGATAAAACGATTTAGACGCGCTTGAATTGTACCCGAAACGAATCGGGACTTGGCACCTTTCAGGCCGCCAGCCAATGTTCGAAGAACGCGGATGCCTTCGCCCCTTCGATGCGGCGCCTCACGGCATCCATCACGCGGCAGCGGGCCGAAGTGTTGCGGCCGTAGAAACCGAGCCAATACGGCAAATGCAGTTCACAAGGCACAAAGGAGATTTCGAGATGGGCATTGCGAAGCCGGAAGAATCCTTGCTGGAAAATAATGCGTAAGGCCTTGTCGCGCAAAAGATTGGCTGCCTGCTCCTCGCTCAGGGAGGGTTTGAGTCGATTGTGGTCACGAGCGGCTTGGAATTCGCCCTCCTCCGGAACGCGAGGAAATTCGAACAGATCGAGAGAGCCATCCACCGCGTCCATAGCGAAGAGATGTGGCTGTGCGTTTCCGCATTCCACTCGAAACAGGAAATACGGCACATATACATCCGCAATGCGCCGCAATGGCCCGCTTCGGATTCGCCAATAGAGACCGGAGAAACTCGTGGCGGAAAATGTCCGCAACGCCTCCTCCTGCGTAACGTTCGGCTTTAGGACCCGGATGCAGCCCGTGTTCACCAGACGATACTCTCCCGTTCCCTAGCGGAAATAGATCCACAAGCCAATGACGGTCCCGAGCAACAACAGGCTGAAGGCGATATTGAAGGCATGCTCCGCCGGCGTTTCCTTGGCTGGTTTGCGTATGGGCGGGCCGCCGACGGCAACGGTTTCGATTTTGTCATCCACGGTCGCAAACGTCAGGCCGGCGAGCTTTTTGCGGTCCGGAGCCGGAGTCATCAAGCTAACGCCAACCAGCACAACGGAACAAACGACAAACATGAAGATCGCATAGTGGAGAAAATTCATTTTAATGAGCCAGCCGACGGAGGTGGCCTCTAACTGGCCGCCACCGGCGCGGTCAGCGAGTTCCAGAATGAAACGCGTTGCGCCCAAGACAAATCCGGCAAGCAGGGACGTGATCGCACCGGAACCGTTCAATCTCGGCCACAAGATTCCTAGGACAAAACATGCCGCAATCGGCGGACTGATATAGGCCTGGACGCTCTGCAGATAAATGTAAAGCTGGCTCGAGATGTAATGAATGAAGGGAACCCAGAGCAATCCGAGCAAGACCATGATGCCCGTGGCGACGCGGCCGAAATTGACGAGTTGGCCCTCGGAGGCTTGCGGGCGGATTTTCTTGTAGAAGTCGAGCGTGACGAGAGTCGAAGCGGAATTGAACACCGAACTCATGGCACCCATCACCGCAGCGAGCAGCGCAGCCATGACCAGCCCCACCAGGCCAACAGGAAGAAGATTCAGAACCAAAGTTGGATAAGCGAAGTCTGGCTTTTTTACCTGCTCGGGAAACAGGGCGTAGGCAATGATGCCGGGAAGAACCAGCATGAATACGGGAAGAATTTTAAGGAAGCCGGCAAAAATGGTTCCGGCTTTTGCGTGGCCTTCATCCCGGGCTGACAACACGCGTTGAACGATGACCTGGTCGGTACACCAATACCAGATGCCAAGAATCGGAGCGCCGAAGAAAATGCCGGTCCAGGGAAAGTTGGGATCCGTTGCGGGCTTGATCATGTGGAAATAATCGGGTGGTACCATGGCACGAAGATGCGCGAGGCCGCCAACTTTCGTCAGGCCGATGACCGTCAGAGCGACTGCCCCGGTGATAAGGATTAAGGTTTGCACGGTATCTGTGTAAATGACGGCTGCGAGTCCGCCTGCGATCGTGTAGATGCCGGTGGCGATAACCAACACCACGGCGGTCTTCCACAACGACCAGCCCGCGACGCGCTCGAGGACGACACTAGCGGCGTAAAGTTGTACCGATATTTTGGTGAAGATGTATGCGACGATAGAAATCCCCGCAAGGTATACGGCGGACTGGCGATTAAAGCGGCGCTCGAGAAACTCTGGCATTGTGAACACGTTGCTTCGCAAATAAAAAGGCACGAACACCCAGCCGAGAATCAACAGGATGAGGCATGCAAGCCATTCAAAATGACCAACAGCGAGACCGGAGGAAGCGCCCGTGCCCGACAGACCGATGAAGTGCTCCGTGGAAATGTTGGATACGAACAAAGAGGCGCCAATGAAAAACCAGCCAACGTCACGGCCAGCAAGAAAGTACTCTTCGGAGGTGCGTTTCCGACGGGCAAAGTAAATGCCGATGCCAAATACCAGGGCGAAATAGAACCCGATGATGACAATGTCCGGGATTGCCAAAGCCCGATGACTCGTCTCAACTAGCGATGCACAGAGCATCCACTCCTCCTTTTCGGTCCCAGCGGAGTAACCATGTCCTCAGAGGCGGAAAATTATTGCGATGGCGAAGTCTATAACAGGCGCACCAAAGCCTCAATGGTGTTTCGGCGGGAACGAGGGACGCGGGATTAGAACGAACTATTGAACAAGCAAGAGAAGAATCTTCCGTAAACTTTCTCTGACCCGTGGGAATCGGCTACGGTACGGAGCTGAATTTCGTAGGGAAGATCCTTGCGTCGAAGATGCGGTCGGCATGGCCTTTGAGTGGTTGCTAGGATGACTTGCGGCGAAAGATTTGTGGGACGAACTCCAGGGCACTGGCTTCGCTTACAGCGATCCGGATTTGAAACTCCATGACATCGGGCGCAATGGGGTTCTGGTATTCCGTCAGGCATTTCTGGAGGACTTCAGCAAGAGAAGAAGTGCTGGTCCGCAGCTGGCGGTAAACTTTCATGACCAAGGCTTCGGCCGCGCCGGGAGTCAACAGCGGTGGAATACATGATTCGAGGGATGCCAACGCGCTATCGGCAATGGTCAGACCTCGTTTGGCGCACAGCATGCGGAGCAGGTCGAATCCCTCGCGAGTGGTGGTCGTCGGGAAAAGAGGGATCTTCAAATCGACGCGCCCCGGGCGTTTCAAGTCCACTTCAATAAGATCAGGGCGGCTGGAAGCCAAGACCCAAATAACGCGGCCACGATTCGTGCTGCTGCCCATCTCTTCGGCGAGCATCGAGTATATGCGTCCGCCCACTCCAGAATCGCCGCTCGAAGCATCACGGCGGCCAAGGGCCTGGTCCGCTTCGTCAATGAAGACGTAACAGCGGCCGAGCGCGTGAATCAAGCGAAAGATCTTCTCGAGGTTGCCTTCGCTGCTGCCAACCCATTTGTCGCGGAAATTTTTCATTTTGACGATCGGAACGTTGGCTTCTCCGGCAAGGCATTCGACCAAAAAAGTCTTGCCGGTACCGACGGGGCCGCAGAGGAGATACCCTTTGGGAAGTGCCGCGGTGTCATTTTTCTTCCACAGTTCGATGTCCTGGCGCAGCCACGCTTTAATCCGGTCGAGGCCATATAAATCGTTCAGCGTGCGCGGCGTCTCGATGAATTCGATAAGCCCGCTGGTGTCCTTTTCCACCAAGTCTTTCTTTATCCTGGCGAGATCTGCTGCACCGAGCCGTTCTTTCCGGTACTCCTTTGTTTTAATGACGCTTTCGAGGGCGCCGAGAGTCGTCCCTGCGAGTTGGTCGGCAACAGTCGGCAAATCCGCCATCATGTCGTTAAGACAGGCTGGGAAAGACGGGGCCAGGATACGAAACGCATCGAGAAGCTGGTCGGAGGACGGCAAATCGAGGCGGACTCGGGCGATCCGCGGATTATTGACAATCAAAGGATGGAGGTCGTTCAGGTTTTCTGTCAGCAGAAACGTCGCAAGGGCATGCCCCGCCAGCAGGCTTTCGTTAGACCAGTCGCGAATCAAGGAGGCGAGCGCATTGAGGTCGTAGTCCAACCCGCCCTGTAAAGCAGGCACCAGCAGATCGGCATTCTTGATGATGCAACCGACTTGTATCGGGGGCTGATTGAGGCGCGTGAGGTTCGCGCAATAGCGGAAATAGCGCGTGAGGGTTTCGACAGCGGGGCGGGGAGCCTTCCAATCCTTCTGGCTCTCCTGGAAATGCGGCCACTTGGAAAAGGCCTCGGCGCCTTTCTCCACGCGAATGCCGTTGCCCAAGTCGTAGCTGAGAACCACGTCGAAACGCGCAAGCAGCCCACCAAGCAAGAAATCGGAGAGGGTGCCGAGGCGAGCAGAAGGCACGCCAGGTAGCACGATGCGGTCGTTAATATTCCCGTAGATGACAAATTGACTGGCGGCGTTGCTCTCGTAGGACTCGGCGATCGCGCGCGCCCAGGGGGGCAGGGAGGGTCCTGACTCGTGAGGAAGGCTGGCGGAAGTGCTAGAAGGCGAACTCATCAGTAGCGCCCTGCTGTTGGCGCCTTTGGAAGAGATCGAGACTTTCCGTAGTCGCGATCAAGGTCAGCAACGGTCGATTCGACGTCGCCAAACATCCCTCCGCTCACTAAATCGCTGGCCAGCTCGATATCGGTTGAGATGGTTTGTGGCTTTCCCTGCATCGCGGCGTTGTCGAGAATCAGGTCGACTTGCGATTCCACGCGCGTGAGATCGCTCTCGACCTCCTGCAACGATTGCTCGCGCCGCTGAATGTTTGCGAGCCGCCTTTTCAAGATATCCAGCGTGGCTGCTCGGGACTGGCGCAGGGCCGACGATTCACTGCCATTCTGGAGCTCGCCTTCGAGTGATTTGATCCTCTTTTCCAGGCTTTCCGGCGTGTCTTCGGTGCCGGCCGTAAGCAAGTGGTAGCGAGCGATGAGCAGCTTCAGATAGACCCACTTGAGATTCTCAAGAGCCTCGCGGTTCGTATCGATCAAGAATTCTTCTGCCTGAGCGTTGCGATAAACTTCGAGGACTTTGTCGCAACGGCGCTCGAGCCCGGTGAGTCGTGATTGATAGTCTGCGGGCAGCAGTTTCACCAGCGAGGAACGTTTGGACTGTGAGTCGCCGGTGGAAAGCTGCTTGTCTTCTGCATCGACAACTCTCTGAAAGCGTTTGTTGAATGCCAGGGCGGGAACAACGGCTGCCTCTGCGGCGAGTCCGAGGAACCAGAACCCCGGGTGGCCAAACCCTAAAATCAGAAAACCCGCCGCAGCCAATGCATTAACGGGCACACGGCCTAGCGCCGGAAGCTCCACGCCGACGAAGAATGCAGCCTTCAGATAACGCCACACAATGCTGTTATTCTACCGTAGCGTCAGTTCTTTTCCGTCGGAGGACCCATAGTTTTAACGGGCCTGTCGGCGGGCGCTGTCGTGCCTGTTCCGCCGGCCGGCTCAAGCGCGATGCCCTCTTTGGCGGCGAAGTCGGCAAGCGCCTGATCTGCAAGAGCGTTCTGCTCCGCTTCTTTTAACTGAACGCCCGATATGTCCATCGAATCACGCGCCACACGAGCGCGCCCCGCCGCTTTCGTGCGTTCTTCTTCAACCATGGTCTGGAGCCGGTCAAGCGTGTCGCCCGATCCGCCGATGCTGCTGATCATCCCCGAAGCCATTTCCGTAAGTTCCGCCATGGCCCGCTTCATCTTGAGGTCGCTGATGCTGGAACGCAGCGATTCGATTTTAGCGCGTGCGCTGCTGACGGCCACGTCGCGCGCTTTGAGTAAGTCTTTATAAGTCGTTTCCGCCTGTTCCAGCTGCTTGCGGTTTTCTTCGAGTTCGCGCGAAACGGTCTGGAGGCGCAAGGCATATTGGGCCGCGGCGCTGCGATTTCCCGCGCGCAAATTGGCGGAGGTCTTGGCCCGCAAGTCGCGTTCCTCCGTCTCCAGCTTCTTTACCTGGCTCATGAGCCTTTCACACAAGCCCGCATGCGAAGCCAGGCCTTGATTGTATTGAGCGATCTGCTTGCGAAGATTTTCCGTCTCCACTTCGAGCAATGCTTCCGGATTTTGCTTCTCGAGGCCGGAAATAAAAAGCCCGAAGAATCCTCGGATGAGATTGGCTAACCTCTCGAACATGGGTTGACGCTCCCTTCCACCATGCCACGCAGAGGGCTTCCTCTCACGTGTGCATGGGCCTAACGGTTGGCCTGACTGCGCTGCCAACTCTGCAACAGATTGTTTACCACTTCCGCCCGCGGAGGCTCGCAAATCTTTGCCAGATCCACTCGAATGCCATAGTCGGCGTACTTCACAAACGGACTGTCAGGGAACTTTACCGGCACGTTCGGGTTCGCCGGACGAAACCCGTGATTCAGCGATTCCTTCTGGATCGGCTCGCCCAGCAGGAAGTCCAGAAACGTTTGCGCAGCCTTGCGCTGATCTTTCGTGCTCCAGGAGGCGTCAATGATGTAGTACGGGTTTTCGTTCCACGCGTTGTATTCAGGATAGACCACGCGGATCTGTCCCCAGCGGCCTTCGGCATTTTTCAGGTAGTCGATGGTCACACTTTCGTAGACGAAAAGAGCGTCGTAAGAGGACGGTCCTTTCAAAACCATTTCGCGCATCATGTTGCCGGTGCTGTTGGTAAGTCCGCTCACACCGCGCTCAAACGCCTGGAGCCAATTTTGAAAACCCACGTCGACCACGTCTTTCAACTGGAGGTCTTTGGTCTTTTTTTGATACGTGTACGCGGCCAGAACGATGGTCATCAACCCGGAATTGGATTCATTGGGGTGCGTGTGGCCAAACTTGAAGAGTCCCCATTCCGGCTTTTGCGCGATGGAGTCCCATCCGCCTTTTTCCTCCAGGGCTTGGCTCGCCGTCGAGAAAGACAATGTCTTGTACTTTTTCACGAAAGCTTGATAACGCTCATCCCAAATCACGAAGACCATCGGCGAAAGAGCAATCGGCTCTTCCTTCAAAATTGGATTCTGGCTGTATTTGACCTGCCACTCCTGGACGAAAATGTCTTTGTAGAGCGCGCTCGCGGGTGACCATACCTGGATCCGTTGATCGCCGTTGAGCAAGGCGTGTGCGCCTTCGAGCGAGCCCATAGGGATGAGATTGATCTTGATTCGCTTCCCATCGCGCGTCTTTGCAAATTCCAGCACCGCCCATTCCAGCCAGCGCTGCTTTTCGGTACCGTAGGCGATGCCGACTTCCACTTGATCGGCGCTGCCGAACGAATCCAGAATCCCACCGCTCGGGCCAGCACTCTTGCCCGAAGAACTCCACGGCGTCTTGTTGGTGAAGAAGTAATAAGCGCCAAGGACGCAGATAGCGATGAAAAGAAAGATGAAGAGTTTGCCCAGGGCTGTCAGTTTCGGTCCGTCCGGCATGTCATTCAGTGCCCTTCATCCTCAGCAATAACGCGGTTGATGAGGCTAGAAGAAAGTCGAAATGTCTCGGAAAACTTCCACAATGTTTTGCGGAGTGCCTTCATAGAATTTGGCCTGGGTTGCATCCGCAATCTGCTGCAGAATGTCTTTTCTGGCATCGCGGCCATACGCGATGGTGAAAACATGGATTGCCCTGGTCTCGCCGTTATATTTGATACGTTCCATGAGCTCATTTAATTTCAGCTTGCTCTCGGTGTCCTCCCCGTCTGTGAGGACAACTACCGCTTGAATCTTCACGTCAGGATTTTGCGCCTCCGCGAGGTGTTGGTACGCCGCATCGATGGAATCGTAAAGTGCCGTGCCACCCCCGGCAAACAATGAATCAACTTGCTGAAGGAGTTGCGGTCGCTGCTCTTTCACACTGGCGTCCTTTTGCGCCCAGTTTAATCCGCTGCTGAAGGGCAGGAAGGAAAATGTGTCGCCTTCATCCAGAAGCTGCACAAGCTGTCTCGCCCCCTGCTTGGCGTTTTGCATCTTGCCTTCTTCCGCCATGCTTCCCGAAGTATCCAGAACCAGAACCGCGTTCGAATGTTTTTTCTGCACTTTCCAGGACTGCAAAATTCCATTGATTACATCGACAGACGGCACTTCGAGCGTGGTCTTGGGTTCTTTCGGATCGATTCCATGAGCCGCATCAAGAGGAGCAGCGAGGGGGACGTCCAGCGATGCCGGACGAAACCCGTATTCAATTGCTTTTTCTTGCTGTGGCCGCGCCAGCAAATACTGAATATAGATCTTCGCGGCCTCGCGGTGTTCCGGCGAAACCCAGTCTCGCTCGACTACGCCGACGGGATGGTCGCTCCAGAACGTTCCTTCTTTCGGGTAGATGGCAACCACAGGAAACGCCAGATTGTTCTGGGAATAGGACTCAACCACCATGCTTTCGTACAGAACGGCGGCCGACAAATACTCCGGGCCATTCGCGAACATCTTGCGTCCGAAGAAGCCTGTCGAGCTGCCGTAGTGAACGATGCTCTGTTCCACGCCCGCAATGAGTTGTTTGGTCTGCGGTTTCGCCAGGTCCCCCAGTTTGAGTCCAGCTGTTTTTCCAGAAGCCGCGTAGGCCTCAGCAAATAGCGAAATCAGTCCGCTGTTGCTGAATTCCGGATGCGTGTGACCGAACTTGAATTTCCCCCATTGCGGGTAGTTGTAGGCCGCCCAGCCTTTCGGGTTCCGCGCCAAAGCGAGAATGTCGGACCAGCCAATAGCCTTCTTTCCCCAGCCGATCGCTTCCGCCATCGGCTTCCACATGGCGATCACGACTGGAGACAAGACCAGGTTGTCCGTGGACGCAATCAAGTCCTTGCCGGTTTTCGCGCGCGACTCCGCATTTCCAAGTTTGATAAACGCGGCAGAGGCGGGACTTGCAAGATGCGCCTGCATCCGGCCAGAAAGAATGTTGTCGATGGATTCGCCCGAGCCCATCGGCACGGCACGCACGAAGATTGCTTTCCCGGTTTGCGTCTTTTTGCGGCTTTGATTGAACGCCGCGGTCACTTCGTTGATCCATTTTTCCTTCTCCGAGCCGTAAGGGAATACAAGTTCCAGCGATCCCGGAGGTGCGGCCACAGAAGTTTCCTTCGGCGCCGATGGCTGATTCCTGCAGCCAATAACGGTAAAAACTGGAGCAAACAGAAGAAATGCGCACCCGAATGTCAAAAAGCGGACGCGCCCGTTTCGACAGGGCGTTGCGACGGCGCAAGATTTGGAGGAAATTCGGAAAATAAGGCCTCGCGGCCCCGGTGTAACTTGGGCTAGCTCATTTTACCCAGTTCCTCGCAAATGCAAAGCGTAAAACTGCTGGGATTCCTAATCATGAACGCTCTGTAACTTCGCAAGGCGAGACCTTCCAAGCCTCTTGACCCTGGCTTGAGTCCATTTTTCAGACAGTTTGAGCACACTTGCCGCGAAACGGTCGCGAAACACTCGCTACCGGTCCCCAGTGCGTGCATTACGGGAGGAAGACTCGGCTTTCAGTCTGGCCTCCAACAGGATTACGGCGGCAGGCAACCGAATGTTAAGGGAACGAAATCGAGATTTGCGAAAGTTTAGATCGTTGATCAAAAAAGAGTTGCCGTAGTCGGCAGCGACCTTTCCGCCAAAGTCACTGAACAGAGGAAAAGTCACACCGTTCTGGTCGGCAAAGGCTTTGTTGGCAAAGGGGCTGTCCACGCCCAACACGCAAGACTTGGGTGTCGACGGCTTCCAGCTTGGCTATGTTCTCCTGGAAACTCCGCATTTCCTTGGTTCAATTAGGTGAGTAGGCCAATGCGACATTCTTTTTGTCTTGGGTTAGAGAACTCTCAAGAACGCGACCAGATCCGACTCTTCCTGGGGTGTCAGGACCAAGCCGAAGCGGTTTTCATAGAAATGCACGACATCCAGCAAAGTCTGCGCAGAGCCGTTATGGAAATAGGGCGCCCTGGCCGCCAGCCCGCGCAGAATCGGACCTTTGATTTTGCCGACATGGTCGAATCGGCCGTCGATCAAAGCCTGACCCAGGTCTGTCGTCGTCTTGCAATTGCTTGTTGGCGAGGGCGGGCTTGTCGTCATGTCCAATTTACAGACCGTGATGCTCGGCAGGTAGCGGATATCTAAACCTCCCTTGTTAACATTCGAGTTAGAAACGTCAGGGTCGCCGGTGCCGATGTTCAACGGCGTAGGGAAGGAATGGTTGCCCACGTTCGGTGTGTCGTGACAAGTGCCGCAAGTTCCAGTGAATGAGGACATGCCTCCCGGAACCAAGCCTCCGGCCGACGCGTCGTCGTTGATGCCGGCAACCTCCGTAATGTGGATGGGCTGGGAATTGAAAATAGTCTGCCCCCGCACAACAGCCGCCCGTGGTGAGGGAGCGGGCACGGATGCCCAAGGGTCAAAAGGATTGAAGATGACCGAAGTAAATCCGTGGTCCCCTGGATTGACAAGCCCACCGGGTTGCTCGAGCGTTGGGACTATGGGATTCACGCTAGAGTTGATGCTGACAAAGAAGGGCTGCGTGGTCAGAGACGCGGGCCCGCCTGTCCCGCCGTGTGCGTCCAATCGGCCAGCGTAATTATCGATGATCTGCGCGGTAGATAGGGCCATCTCAAAGTCCACGATTTGCTGCTGCTCGGCGGCTGTTGGCCTTGTTCCATCGCCCTGTGCGTGACCGTTGGTGGCATCCCTAGATTGATGCTTTAGATCGCTCACGAGGGCGCCGAGCGGATTGTTGACATCGTAGACGATCTTGGTCGTTCCGGTGATGGGCGTCGATTCCCGACCATCAAACATGACCGCGCTCAAAAACCGCAGATTGGTAGCGGGCAGGGGCCGGCGATACTGGGAAATCACATCCGATTCGTTGCAATCGTAGGGATTATTTACGCTAACCACTTGGTAGTCAGCGTTCGCGGGGACCCCAATGGCGATACGAATCAAGCCGCGTGTACGAAGAAGGCTGTAGGCGGCGGACCTCCCGGCAAGGGTGGAGACGTCAATGTGGTGGTTGCAGTTGGAACCATCATTAGTGCGGAAAATCGCGTCCAAGCCCTGCGTGGCGGCAAACCTCTGCTGGACATTCGCTGCGGCGACCGACATTCCGTCACTGGGCTGATGGCAAGTAACGCAAGCGCGGCCGTTGGTGCCTAAGCTTTGGAAAAACGGCCCAGTGAGATCCATGCCACTGCCGGTATTGCTGTAAGTTTCAGACGCGCCGCTGGGATTCACGAAAAACGTACCGTTGGGGATGAAAGTAAGCTGCTGTCCGTTCAGGGCGGCGAAAGCCATCAATGTGGCAACGCCGACGAGAAGCCCTGTGAGGACATACCGCCTGTGATCGCGCTTCCGTAGAGTCTGCTTCGCCAGGTGGGATACGCAACATGCAAAGTAAGACTGCTGGGCTGGGAACGTCCGCATCGAAACACCCCCATTGGTGACCCTTGCGGTGCTGCTAGCTTCTCTGTCCAAGGGACTTGGGACAGGATTTGCTGCAAACTAAGGGAGCCAGTGGCAGGATGGCAATGCACGCAGCATTATCTCTTGATGACCGGCCAAGCCTCAGATACGATTCAACTTAAGTCCTTGGGTAACCATCTCTTGTAAAGGGGGCAGCCTAGGACATTTGGAGCTGTGAACTGTGGCGGAAAAGAAGTGTGCATCGCCCAGTGGAGTCCTCCGCTTCGGAGTCTTCCAAGTCAATCTTGCCGCACGCGAAATCCGAAAACACGGGATACGCGTCCGTCTGCCGGGACAGCCGTTTCGTCTTCTTTCGATGTTGCTGGAGAAGCCGGGAGAAATCGTGGCAAGGGAAGAGATGCGGGACAGGCTGTGGCCATCGGACACCTTCGTAGACTTTGAGCACAGTCTGAACAGCGCGATCAAGAAGTTACGGGCCGCCCTGGGCGACTCTTCGGAAAACTCAAGGTATATCGAAACCGTTCCTCGCGTGGGCTACCGGTTCATTGCGCCCGTAGAGCAAGTTTCAGCACTAGCACCGTCGCCAAATATTTCGATTGACAGTGATCGTTCGCCCGCATCGGCCATTACTCAACAGCATGGCAAACCCGGTTGGAAGAGTCTCCTGTGGATTCCTGCTCTGGTGGTCGCCGTATCGGGCGCCTATATCTCATGGTCGTACATTCGCATTCACCCCCTGCAATCCAAGTCTGCAAACGAAACCAACACCGACTTGAAGGGCCGCGAGCCGGTCCGTTCCCTCACCCAGCAAAGGTCATACCCGAAATCGGCCGAAGCTCACGACTTGTATCTCAAGGGTATGTATTTTTGGAACAAGAGGACCGTGGCAGGGTTTCAGCAGGCGATCGAGTGTTTTCAGCAAGCGACATCCTTGGATCCCAATTACGCCCCGGCTTATGCCAGCCTCGCGAATTCTTATACCTTGCTGACTGCTTATTCCTCTTCTTCTCCTACGCTGTACACGTCACAAGCTCGCGCTGCCGCCTCCCGCGCCATCCAGCTTGACGCAGGACTAGCGGAAGGACACACGGCACTGGCCTTGATCGTGCAAAATCACGATTGGGACTGGCAGAATTCAGAAAAGGAATATCGGCTGGCCACAGAATTGAACCCAGACTACGCGACGGCTCATCAGTGGTACGGTGAACATCTCATGTGGCAAGGTCGTTTCGACGAGGCGCTTAAGGAAAGCAATCGAGCGCGCCAACTGGATCCACTCTCGCTCATTATTGCCGCCGACGCGTGCGCGATTCAGTACTACTCGAGACAGTATGACAAGGCCATCCAACAGTGCCGCGCGGTGCTTCGGAAGGATCCGAATTTTCTCCGGGCCGCAGGCCTCGTGACCTATGCCTATGTAGAGAAACGGCTGTTTCGGCAAGCGTTGGATGAGGCAAAGACATTGAGCCGTATTTACGGAGAAGGTCCATCGCTTTGGATGACGTTGGCCTACATTTATGGACGTGCCGGGCAACTGGAGCGTGCTCGCCACGAGTTGGCGAAACTGGATAAGATCAGTCGGCAGGAACAGGTGAGTCCGGTCACCATGATTTGGGCCCATCTCGGGATTGCCAACAAGGAGGAAGCCCTTGCCGACTTGGAAAAGGCATACTCCGAGCATTTCGGTATCCTCACGACACTAAGGGTGGAGCCTGGCTTTGATCCGCTTCGAAGTGACCCGCGCTTCCAGGATTTGTTGCGCCGAGTGGGCCTAGCCGATAGCACCGCTACTCACTCCGCATGTGATTGACATCATATTCGCGGACGCGATCCGCTCCTTGCAGATGCTAACGCGAAAGAGCTTCAAATCCCTGAAAAAGTTCTTAAGAAGGCCGGTAGGCGCGCCAAAGGGCTGACTGAAGCGCGGAGCAAGCAGGACTAGGAGCCTTTTCTTTCGCGTGGCGGCGGCAGCCGCTAGTACAAATCTTCGCGGAATTTGCGGTCGCGAACCATGCTTCAAATCCTGATTGGTTGCACCTACGACGCGAACATAGGCTCGCGTTGTACACATGCTGCCCACGGCCGCAAACTCATGCTCCTGGTGGTAGGCGCAGAGCAACTATCGGAATTCTAGTAGGGCTTCGGCAAGGATCGCCTGCCCGCATGGATTTTTTCTCCTCTCGAAGAGACAGCATAAATCGATAGCCCGCCAATCATTCCGGCAAGCGCCGTAATCTTCCACGCCAAATCGTAACTATGACTCGCGTCAAACAGCCTTCCTACAATCCACGGCAATCCCCATTGCCCCAGCGAATATCCCATAATGATCAACGCTAGCAGCTTGCCGAGGGAAGCCGTTCCGAAGCTCTCCGCCGTAACCAACGGCACAAGCATATAGTCCGCCCCCATCGAAAATCCGAAAAGGAATGCGAACGTCCACGCCGCAACCGGCTGCCTTGTCATTCCGAGCAAAAGCACTGACGCTCCCATCAAAAAATAAAAAAGCGCCATCGCGTTCTTCTTTTCGACGTGGTCCACTGCGTACCCAACAAGAATTCTTCCAGCCAGGCTCGCCACCAGCAGTCCGGTCGAAAAGCGTGAAGCCATTGTCGACGAATAACCTTGGTCTTTCAGAAACAAGATGAAGTGCTGAATCACTGCTCCAATGGCGCCGATCGCCAGTGTCGAGCCCAGCAGAATCAGCCAGAAATTTCTTGTTCCCATCGCTTCCGTCACTCCGCTCGAAGTTCTGGTCCCTGCGGCGATGGGCGCAAAGTTGCCCTGCGACGCTCCATCCGGCAGCAGGCCGGAATTTTCCGGAGTCGACCGGGTAATCCAGATCCCCACGGGAAGTAACACCGTCATCAGAGCAAACGCGACGATTTCCAGTGCATGCCGCCAGCCATGCGTCCGAATTAAGTAGTTCGCTAGCAGGGGTGCAACCACTCCGCCCGCACCAAGTCCCAGGTACGCGAAGCCCATCGCGCGCCCGCGTCGCACTCGAAACCACTTGGACACCAGCACTTGATTCGCAATCGGACCTGCAAATACGTAGCCGAGCACTTCCAGCGCGCAAAGCGCCTCGTACTGCCACAGCTTTGTCATCTTCGCCATCAGCAGCAACGAAATCCCGACAAATCCTGCGCCTATTACGATCACCCATCGTGCACCAATGCGGTCAATTACTGCTCCCGCGAGCAACCCGAAGGGCAGTCCGACGACCAAGAATCCCAGCAAAAATCCCTGCGTGACCTGTGCGCGAGTAAATCCTAGGGATTCCACAAACGAAGCATAAAAGACCGGAAAGCCATAAAAAATAATTCCCACTACGAAAAAAAGATTCAGGAACGCCGCCGCAACCACCCACCACCCGTAAAAGATCCGGCCGGTTTTGGTGTTTGTCATTCCTGATTCATCCTCTTTCCTAGATGAATCGCGGCGCTCGTTTGCGCCTTCGATTCCAATCCCAGGCGTCGCGCGCAGTCTCGGAGAAGCTCCGCCTCCCATTCTGGCCGCTTCGCGTTCTTCGGATGTGTCAGGCTCGTCGGGATTCTTCCCGCGAGATGAAGAAACACCGCCGCGGAATGTTTGTACGCGGGAATCGGATCGCGAAACGAAACATTTCCCAGATATTGCAGCGAATCCGACAGCCCATAGTACGCGGGATCCCCTGCGACCCACAGCCGGTCCCTCGCCGCAAACTTCTCCGGCGCAAGCGTGGCCAGTCCGAGCAAATAGTCGGATCCGTACTCGATCATATCGATGCCCAGATCGTTTCCTGTGTAAATGCGAAAGTCTGGCCGCTGGGCATCGCGAAGCTCAAGCCTTCGTAGCTCCGTCAGCCGGTCCAGCGAAGAGTGTTTTATCCCCTTAATTTCCGGAATATCGATCAGCCGCCGGATGGTTTGTTCCTCAAAAATCTCTCCGTTCGGCGCAAACATTTTCCCCAGCTCAAAAGCCAACACCTGTGAATAACCGTGGCTCGCCGCCGCATAGACCGCCGCCTTTTCCGCCGGCGTTTTGCCGTGCAGACGGCTCGTCTGGAATAGAATCGGAATTCCGCCATGCGCAACAATCGCATCCATCTGTTTGCGATACAGCGTCACAACATCTCCGTCCTGCCCTTCGATATACGCGCCCGCCACGAACGGCACGCTCGCGCCAAGCGCCTCCCGCGCCCACCGCAGCACGTCCAGTTTTTCCTCCTCACTCAGGAAATTCACGTAGCCCGTGTCCATGTTCACGGCGTTCATCAGTCCAGCGTGATGCGTCAGGGCCAGATGGTTTTGAAACGCCTCCACAGCAACTCGCCCGTTCGTTTCAAACGGCAAAAGCGCCGCCGCAATGCCTTGCACCTTCCGACATGGCTGCTTTCGCCCGATAATGGATTCGATCTTCATGTTTTCGTCTTTGTTCTTGCCTTTGCCAATTTCAGCTTTTCCGCGAACTCCGAATTTTTGTAATAGCTATCCAAGGGATAGCATCCCGAGGGCAGTCCCTTCCGCGGCGCTGTCGTGCAATCGCTGAACGTTCTGCAAACTCGTTTGCGCTCGATCGGTTTACCTTCGCTCGTGTCATGAAGGATTTCCGGATATGTTAAAATCATTCTCCCCATCCCTACCGCATCGATCCATCCATCTCGCACCACTGCCTGCGCCACGTTCGGCAGAAAATCCTGCAAGTAGCTGTATGCTGTGCCGACAAAAATGAGGTTCGGAAATCGCCGTTTCAATTCATGCGCAACACTCAGCTGCCGAGCCACGTTGATCAGCGGATCTTCCGACGGTTGATATCCGTCCGACGGCGGATATAGCGCCGGCCGCTGAATGTGCGGATTATAATAAGGACTTCCCGCCGTGATATTCACCAAAGGAATCTTCAACTCCTCCAGCAAAGACAAAAACTGAATCGTCTCGGTCAGATCCAACTCTGTCGGACGAGTTGCGTCGACACCGAATCCCCACCGGTAGGGAAGGAAATGGTCATACACTTCCGGGATTGCCGGTCCCAGGGTGCCATTCACCGATTTCGACGGATCGGGGCGAAATGCAACGGTGTCAAACGCCGAAAGCCTGACTCCCATCTGCAGTCCCGGCACAGACGCACGAATGCCCCCGACGATTTCCCTCAAAAAGCGGGTGCGATTTTCAAAGCTGCCGCCATATTTTCCTTCTCGCGTGTGCGCGCTAAGGAATTCATGCCCCAAATAGCCGTGGCAGTGCTTGATGTCGACAAAGTCGAATCCCAAATCCTGCGCGAGTTTGGCGGCTCGATGAAAGTCCGCGATGATCGTCTCGATCTGGGCGTCTGTCAGGAGCGGGTAGTCGCTGGAGAGGCCGAGTCTCTTGTCTAGAATCGGGTGGTGATACAAAATGCGCGGCTCGGGCTTCGTATGATGATTCGGCCTGCAGTATCGTCCCGAATGCGTCAGTTGCAGTCCGATGACCAGCCCATCCACCGAACCTGTCTTGTGCTGATGTTCCTCAATCAATGTCCTCCGCAGCTCCGACAATCGTTTTTGCGTGTGCGCTGCGATCACCAGTTGATGCGGATTCGCGCGCCCTTCATGGGAAACGGCAACGGCCTCTCCTCCCCAAACGAGTTTGGCCCCGCTTCGACCGAATTTTCTCCATCTTTCTTTCGTGCGCTCACTGGGACCTCCGTCCGGCGTGCCGTCCCATCCTTCCATCGGCTGAACAGCGATCCGGTTGCCGATCCTGATTCCTCCCCGGTTCAGCGGCGCACGCAGCGGCGAGTTTGTTCCCGTGAGCACCTCGCGATCGCAAGGAATCTTTAGTCCCAGAGAACGAACGTGCTCCTGAAAACGATCGATATCCTTCACCGTTCCTAATCGAAGAATCGGGAGCTCACTCATCCAGCCTTCTGTTCGGCGGCACGTCCAGCGACCGCGACAAACGCATGCGCGAATATCTCGCACGGACTGGTCGCCATTTTCTCTTCAACCATGTTCCTAACCAAATTCCGGTCCCAGAATCGCGCAAACCAGTTCAGCCCGGCCCGGATGCTCATTTTGGCCCGGGACACATTCTCGTAAGCAGCCGCGAGTACTGGAGTCCTCGAGCCTGCGTTGGCCGGGGCTCGCTAGCAAGGATGCGTTCGGGCGTTACTCTATGCTTCTCGCACGTCTAAGATGTCCATGGCCGTTTTAGGTCACCAATGCTGACCTTAGACGAAGTCTCTGACACCGTCTCCAGAGGAACAATCTCAAATGACCGCAAGCTGCTTGCAGGTCGGTCTGGCGTTTGCAGAAAAACGAGAAGACTGAACGGCAACAATGACAGGAAGATGGACCGGCTACTCATGGCTGATATTATGCGGCAATCGGGCTTCGAGGGGAGAAACCACAAGGTGGGTCCCGGTCGCCTTACCTTTAACTTAGGTACGGGAACCAACTCTTCCCGTAACCTCGCTCTGGCGTAAATTGTCTAGCTCACAGTCTTATTAGGCACCATTCCTCGCTCCATGGCAGCCGCGACATCTGGCGCGAGGGTCCTTGCGGCTCCACGACAAAACCGTCAGAAAAATTCGCGCCAATCCCATGTTCCGGATCGTACAGTCCCGGCTCAACCGAAAAGCACATCCCCGGTTCCAGCATCGTGTAATCACCGAGGGCCAGATAAGGCGGCTGATGGCCCTCCCAGCCCTGTCCGTGTGCCGGCCGGTGGTAAATATATTGGGCCACTCCGTTCGCCACCTGATATTTGTGGATCTTGTATGCAACCGTCGAGCACGTTACTCCCGCTATGGATTCCTCTTTCTGCATCAAGCAACAATCCCGGCTCACCGTCCAAAGCCTTTTCATTTGATCCGCCACAGGATGGATGAACATCGCGCGATACAGCTCTCCCCCGCAGCCTGCAATGTTCACTACCCCTTCGATCTGGATCGGCTGTCCGCGCACAACCTTGCTGTGCTGAAACTGATTCGGGTGCGGATATGCCGTCGATCGCCCTGTACGGCAGCCCACTTCGATCTCGATTCCCACTGCTGTGTGTGGTCCGCCGTCGCGCTTGATGTCCGCCAAAACCAAGTCCGTCCCGTACTTCGTCGCCGCGCTGGCAATATCGTAGTCGGTCAGGTCCGTCCCATGTTGGAGTAACGTATCTCGCGCAAATGCGTGCATCTGGTTGAAATAGTTGTACGCACGCCGCATCAATGCCAGCTCTTCTGGGGTCTTCCGCACGCGCATGTTCATGCAAGCCTCTTCTTCCGAGGCCATCTCCTTTCCGAGGACATTCACCACCTTCCGCTGCTTTGAGGGGGCGAACTCCGTGTCCGCTGCCAATTTTTTGTCCGCATAACCACGTTTCTTCAAAGCCTTCAACAGCCACTCGAACAAGTCCACTTTCGCGCCCATCTGCACCTTCCCTTCCTGTGGGAAAGCTCCCTCTGCATGATGCCAGTCGAAATACGATTCTCCGTCGCTAAACCACCAGGTCTTCACGAGGTCGCGATCCAACGCCGCATAGAACCACACCGGCTCTCGCTTTACCGGCAGAAACACATTCACCAGTCGTTCCGTGCTGGTATGCCAAAGTCCCGTGAAGTAGATGATGTTCCAGCGATCCGTCAGAAGAATTCCGTCATAGCCGTCTTCCTCTAGTTTCTCCCGCAGCTTTTGCGCGCGCTGCTTGTGCCATTCCAGCGTCAAACGATCAAAGCTAGCCGCTTTGTAAGTGTCTTCGGGCAGAAAAAGCCTTGCCGACTGCAAAGACGTTGGCATGGCCCTCATTGTATTTCTTTCAGGTGCCCTCCCCGGGGTCTCTCCTGCCTTCGCTGTCGATCCGACGCTCGGCACCACGGCGGCAGAGCCTGTCATGGCGAGAAATTCCCGTCTACTGACCATTGCAGTACCTCCTAGCGCGAATTAACAACGCCAATTAACACATTTCTGAGGCTTTGAGAAGAAGTCTATCGCGCGCCGGCGACGAGAGGCGTTCCGGCACGCACCGCTCTTCACGGAACGTCAAGAAACAGTAAGGAAGCGTCGAACCTGTACTGCAACCTGCTTCGGTTTGGCGGTTTACCAGCTTACTGAGGAGAATAACTATTATAAAGGATGGGCTTTCACTTGAGCCTCTATTCGTACTTCAAAGCGACCATCGGATCGACGTGCATCGCGCGCTGCGTGGGGATGTAGCAGGCCAGAAGTGCACTGAGCGTAAGCAAAATTGCTACTGCGGAGAAGGTGAGCGGATCCGTCGGTTTGACGCCATACAGCATGCTGGCCATCAAGCGCGTCAAGCCAAATGCCGCGCCGACGCCGACGAGGATTCCGACTCCCGCGAGCAACGCGCCCTGGCCGATGACAAGCCGCATGACGTCTCCGCGCTGCGCTCCCAGCGTCATTCGCACGCCGATCTCGTGCGTCCGCTGCGCGACGGAATACGAAATCACGCCGTAAACGCCAATCGCGGCGATCAGCAGCGCCAGCGCGCCAAACGCTCCGAGCAGGATCGCGTGGAACCGCCAGCCGGATAGCGAATCCGCGACCACGCTGTCCATCGTCTCCGGTCCGAGCAACGGCAGATTCGCGTCGAGCGAACGAAGCGTGCTGCGCGCGTCGGGAAGCGAAAGCATTGGCGGGTGCCGTGTGCGCACGATAAAGGACGCGAAATTATTAAATTTCGTCTGCGCATAGGGAATGAACATGGTTTGCCCGCCATTCTCCGCGAGACTCGATTCCCGAACGTCCCCCACCACGCCGATGATTTGCCTCGGCGTGGGATCT
>Ga0126378_10001001_pt1 | contig 21126 bp, 20 predicted proteins | sample PanSoiMetPlot_23_FD_92587 | JGI IMG/M metagenome (GOLD analysis project Ga0126378, IMG submission 92587) | Tropical forest soil microbial communities from Panama - MetaG Plot_23 | ecosystem: Environmental > Terrestrial > Soil > Tropical forest > Bulk soil | place: Panama | collected 2016-02-17
GCCGGCGCCGGGACCGCCTGGTCGCGGCGCTGCAGCGGCACGCACCGCGGGTGCGGCTGACCGGCATCGCCGCCGGGCAGCATGCGGTTGCTGCGCTGCCTGACGAGGTGATCGAAGACGACGTCGTGGCCCGCGCCGCGCGGCACGGCCTGTCCGTCGACGGTCTCGGGCACTACGCGCACGAAGCCACCGCCAGCGCGCCCGATGTCGGCGGCCGAGAGTGGCGCCCGGCGCTGGTGGTCGGGTATGGCCGCCCGCCCGAGCACGCCTTCACCGCGGCGCTCGGCAGGCTGTGCGCCACGCTGGCCGAGGTCACGTGAAGTGCACGGAGTGCACGCGGCCTACCCAGTCATGCTGCGCCAGGGCCACGGCCACATCGTCAACACCGCCTCGCTGGCTGGCCCGGTGCCAGGCCCGATCCTCGCACCGTACGCCGCGGCCAAGCACGCGGTGGTCGGCTCAGCCTGTCGCTGCGGGCCGAGGCCGCCTGGCCTGGCGGACCGCACGGTACGCCCTCGGGCTGACGATGCGGATCATCGTCTAGGCCCTGAACCGGGGGACTGCGGGCGCCCGCGGCGCCGGCGGCCCGCCTGGATTATCGTCGCCTGGTGAGCGACGGTGACTGGCACGCGGTGGCGAGCGGGCTGCGGCCCATGCTGGCGGTCCCTGGCGACGTGCCGACGGACGACGCCAGCTGGGCATACGAAATGAAGTGGGACGGCCAGCGGGCGATCGCAGGAATCGGGGCCGCGGCGGGTGGCGGCGTCCAGGCGGGCGCGATCGCTGCGGACGGGGCTACCGTTGCGGTCGCGCTGTTCTCTCGCACGGGCCGGGAGATCACCAGCGGGTATCCCGAGCTGCAGTCAATGACCGTCGGCGTGGCCGGCCACGATGTCGTGCTGGACGGAGAGATCGTGGCGCTCGGTGAAGACGGCTGGCCGAGCTTCGAGGCGCTCCAGCAGCGAATGAACCAGTCGGCCGCCGAGGCGACTCGGCTCGCCGCCCAGATCCCGGTCAGTTACCTGGCCTTCGACCTGCTGTTTCACGACGGCGAACGTCTGACAAGTGAGCCGTACGCCGCTCGCCGGGCCCGGCTTGAGGCCCTCGGGTTCGAAGGGCCGCGCTGGCAGACCCCGCCAGCCTTCGCTGACCTGCCGGGTACGCAGGTTCAGGCGCTGTCGCGGCAGCACAGTCTCGAGGGGATCATGGCGAAGCGGCTCGGCTCGCGCTACGAGCCGGGGCGGCGCTCCACCGCCTGGCGCAAGATCAAGAACGTGCGGCGTCAGGAGTTCGTGGTAGGGGGCTGGAAGCCAGGTTCGGGAGCCAGAACAGGCCACATCGGGTCCCTGCTCGTGGGCGTCCACTCACCGGAGGGGCTGGTCTATTCGGGACACGTGGGAACCGGTTTCACCGCCGAGACGCTGCGCATGCTCGACGCGCGCTTGGCTCCGCTACGCCGGCCCAGTTCGCCCTTCGCGGACCAGCTCCCCGCCCAGCACGCCCGCGGCGCCGTGTGGGTCGATCCGGTGCTGGTCGTCGAGGTGGCCTTCGGCGAGTGGACGACGGCTGGCCGGCTGCGGGCGCCGGCCTACCTCGGGTTGCGTACCGACAAGGATCCGGCCGACGTGGTACGGGAGTGACGGTGCCGCAGCACCTCATGTGGGCGATCGCGGATGACGACCGGGTGCCGCATCCGAGCGACGGTCAGTCGCGGCGTAATCGGGTCAGGCCGCTCGGGCATATCCTGCAGCTCGCGGTGACGGGCTGGCGTCCAGCTCGCAGACCAGCTGCCTGGCCCAGCGCATCCGGTCACGAGCCTGCTCGGGGTGCTCACCGAACGCCTCCGCCATCCGGCCGGCACAGCCACGGACGCCGAGGTCCCGAAGGGTGCGGCTGATCGCGCTCGCTACCGCTTCGCTGGTCAGGGCGTCTGATCGCTGTAGAGCTGACGCGAACAGCGCCTCCCACCGCGCGTTGTCCATGCTCAGCTGGGCCATGTCAGCCTCCGTGCGTCCGGGTGATTTTCGACTATGACGCAGATCGCTGCCAGGTACGTTGCGTGATCCTCCTCACACTGTGCGTGATCGCCGAGACGGCATCCGGTCCGTGCGCGGGCGTTTCGACCGAGCCTCCTGGCAGGCCCGAACGCGTGAGCTAGGTGAGTGGCTTGACCATGTTTGTCGTCTGGACGAGGGCGCGGAGGAGTGCGAGCCTGGAATGAACAGCGACTCCGGCCGCGAGCATCGTCGGCGCGGACCGACCGGGCCCCGCGTAACAGCTACGGGCCGACGGGCCCCCAGGGGGGAGGGGCGCATGCTGTCGGAAGAGATCGATTTCCACGAGATCTTCAAGATCAATCCCACCGCGATGGCTCTGCTGACGGCGGACTTCGAGTTCGTCGACGCAAACGACGAGTTCCTCGAGGCGGTGGGCCACAAGTTAGAGGATCTAATAGGTCAGAACGTCTTCTCGGTGATTCCCAAGATGCCGTCGGAGCCCGGCAACATTAAGTGGACAGCGCTGGAAGCCGCGCTGACGTCCGGGCGGCGCGAGGTCCGTGAGCTGCAGAGGTACGACATCGAAGACCCGGCTCACCCTGGCGAGTTCCAGGAGCGCTACTGGTGTTCGGTCGTCACTCCTATTCGGGGCCTGGACGGTGAGGTGGAACTGCTAGAGCTGAGCGCGCGAGAATTGACACCGATCATCGGTAAGTTTCGGTCAGTGCAAGCTGAAGCCAACTAACCGGTCACGGACGTACCCGAGCTATTTGGCGAAGAAGTGCAGGCCGACCCAGGCCCACGCCACGAGGACGCCGACACGGCCGGTCCTGGTCCGCATGATGCGCGTGAAGAGCTGGGAGAACGTCGGTATCGAGGTGCGCCTGCTGCGGGCCGCGATCTCCGTCCCGATCAGCGCGCCAAGGACGATCAGGAAGCCGGTCACGGTGACGTCGTGTGAGTTCATCGCTCGACCAGGAATACGCCGAGCCCGATCCAGCCGAGCAGCGCCACCGCACGGCCGAGCGGGCTGGCCAGCAGCGGGTCGGTGAGCGTGCTGATCGTCGGATGGGCATAGGAGCCGGTCTCGATGTTGGGCTGGCCGAGCAGGGCGATCAGCTCCCACGTGCCCGCGGCGATGAGCAGGGTGCCCCAGGTCGCGGCCGCGGATCTGGGGAACTTGCCGGGGATCGCGCGGCGCCTGGTGGGCCCGCCCCAGCCGACGATGACGACGCTCGCGCCGACGCCCACCACGCCCGCGGTGGCAGGCCAGGAGTAGCGGGTGAAGGAGCCGAAGATCAGCGAGCAGATCGAGGCGGCGCCGATGCTCAGTGCCATGATCCGGGCCGGAGGCCGCGCCGTGCGCAGGGGCCACGCCGACCGCTGCTGCACCTCGCCGACCATGTCGCGGGATCCAGCGCCGGCGGAGGAGCCGTCGGCGCGCACCGGCAGGCCAGCGGCGCGTTCCTGAGCCGATCGCAGACCCGCATCCCAGGCCAGAGCCGTCGCGACGAGGGCGAGCAGGAATCCGTCGACCGGCTTGCCGGAGATCACCGTCATGAACGAGATGGCCAGCAGGATTGCCACGATCGGCTGCCGTACGCCGGACAGGGTTACCACGACCCTTTCGACGAGGCCGGCCGGCGCGTACTGCGCTACGGGCGCGCCGATGCCAGTAGCGTGGGTGCCTACCCGGCCCTGGCCGATGCGACCGGTGCCGATGCCGTCGGCCTCAATCCGGTCAGCGGTGATGTCGGCGCCCTCCGGCCGCTCTGGCCGGAATCGCCTCGTCCCTCCCAAGCGCGCCCGATACCCCATGTTCCCCCTTCGACACCGGAATCTGGCCGTCCGGCCGGATCCGTACCGCAAGTTCTTGCCGCAAATCAGGAGGTATTTTCGATGCTACGGCATTGGTTCGCGTGATCACAAGGCGAGTGGGCGGAGGCCCGCCGTCAGGTCACGGCAGGCGCGACAATAGGCGCCGTGGACCTGACCGATTGGCTGGACCGGGCCGTGACTGCGGTACGGGAATGGGAGGCTCGCTTCGGCCCGTTCGAGCAGCACCCGTCGCTCGAGGTCGGCGAAGAGGCTTTCACGGCTGCATTCGCGGACTTCATCGGCCGACTGAACCGGAACTATCCGTACTTTCACCCGCGCTACGCCGGGCAGATGCTCAAGCCGCCGCATCCGGCGGCCGTCGCCGGTTACCTGGCGGCGATGCTCATCAACCCGAACAACCACGCTCTCGACGGCGGGCCTGCCACTTCGGCGATGGAGCAGGAGGCAGTAGCCGACCTGGCCGCGATGTTCGGGCTCGCGACCCATCTTGGCCATCTGACGAGCAGTGGCACGATCGCGAACCTCGAAGCCCTGTACGTCGCGCGCGAGACGCATCCGGGCCGCGGTGTCGCCTACAGCACCGAGGCGCATTACACGCACGCGCGGATGTGCCATGTGCTGGGCATGCCAGGTGCCGCCGTGCCCGCCGACGCAGCGGGGCGGATGGACGTCACCGCGCTTGAAGAGATGCTGTCCGCGGGGCAGATCGGCACCGTCGTGGTGACCGCCGGCACGACCGGGCTGGGCGCGGTAGACCCAGTGCATGAAGTGCTCCAGGTAGCCCGCTCGCACGGAGTGCGGGTGCATGTCGACGCTGCCTACGGCGGGTTCTACACGCTGCTGGCGGGCATCGAGGGCAGGCCAGGCCTGGATCCGCGCCCGTGGCAGGCAATCGGCGAGTGCGACTCGGCGGTCGTGGACCCGCACAAGCACGGGCTCCAGCCGTACGGTTGCGGCGCCGTTCTGTTCCGCGACCCGGCCGTGGGCCGGTTCTACAAGCATGATTCGCCCTACACCTATTTCACCTCGCCGGACCTGCACCTGGGCGAGATAAGCCTGGAGTGCTCCCGCGCCGGCGCCGCGGCCGCCGCATTCTGGCTCACCTCTCGGCTGCTTCCGCTCACCCCGGATGGCCTCGGTGCCGTGCTAGCCGCGTGCCGCCTTTCCGCTCTCGATTGGGCCGACCTGTTGCGAGGCTCTGACCTGCTGCGGCTCTACCAGCCTCCCGAGCTCGACATCGTCTGCTACTTTGCCGCGCACGGCAGCCTGAGTGCGATAGACGCCGCCTCAGCGAGGATGCTGGCCGACGGAATGAACGATCCGCGCCGCCCGGTGTTCGTCAGCACGCTCAGCGTCACTGCCGACGCATTCGGCCGCCGCCATCCTGGCATCGCCGCAGACGCGGACCGGGCCAGGATCCTGCGCAGCGTGCTCATGAAGCCGGAATCCGGGTACTACGTGGCCGAACTAAACGCGAGTCTTGAGGCGCTGGCCGCGGGCCGATGATCGTCGCCGCAGGCCTCGCGGTGGCGAGCCGTATGGCGGTGGCGACGATCTGGGCAGCCCGCCCTCGTGCGCCGGGCTCGCGGGTGATGGTGTCAGCAAGCAATCGATCGGGATCCTGGCCGGCCTGGGCGGCCTCCTCGCGCGCTCCGGCATTCAGCCAGGCCTTGAGCTGGGCACCGTCGACCTCAGGATGGAACTGGACGGCGAGATGACGCCCGATGGAGAACGCCTGCACGCAGACTTCGCTGCGGGCAAGCACCTGCGCGGTGGGCGGCGGCAGGCACTGGTCGTGGTGGAACTGGAGCCAGGGGCCTGCCGGGATGAGCTCCTCGTCGACGGAGTCAATGCGGCTCCAGCCCACCTCGGGGCGAGACGCGAGGGTCACGGACCCGCCATGCGCGACGCTGAGCGCCTGGGCTCCGAAGCAGACGCCGAGGACAGGCACGCCCGCGGTGTCCGCGGCGCGCAGCCACGCAAGCTCCGATGAGATCCAGCTGCTTTCAGGCCCGCTGTCGTTTACCGAGGCCGTCGCACCGAGGACGATCACGTGATCGAACGAATCGGGCGCGGGCAGTGGTCCGGCCTTGGGGAACAGGTGCGAGGTGAGCGCTGCGCCTCGGGCGGCAAAGGCGGCACCGATGAATCCTGGATCGTCCTCGGCGTGGTGGCGTACTGCGAGCACCCGCATCAGCGGCTCCGTCCGTTCCTGCCCAGCCCACCCCATCGACGGACCGTTAATGGGGTCATGACCCCATTAACGGTCCGTAGATGGCGTTTGGCGTCAACCTATCTGCCGGCTGCGTGCGCGCCGGCTTCGGCCGGCTCCCTAGGCGCGGACACTCCATGACCGGCCGGGCTGGAGAGGGCTCGGCGGGCGGCTCGGCCGCCTGGCGCGCTGGCCGGCTGCTCGTCCAAGCGGACGAGGGTCACCCCAGCGAGAATGAACGCGCCGCCGAGGAACTGCGTCGGCGTGGGCTGCTGGCCGAGCAGTAGCCACGCGAATCCGATCGTGAACAACACCTCGGACATGCCGATGAACGATCCGAGCTTGGCCCCGAGCCTGCGGACGGCGCTGATGCCCGAGGTGTATGCGAGGGCCGCAGCGATCAGGGACAAGCCGGCGATCGGCAGTACCCAGCTCACCTGGTGCCCGCCAAGACCGACATCGCCAGCGCTCGCGTGCATCGGCAGCATGCCGGCCAGGCCAGTCACCGCGATGACAATGGCGCCCACCCACATCCCCGCCCAGGTCATAACGAGCGGCGGCAGCTGATCTTGCTGGGCAGAGGAGAGCATGAAGTACGTCGCCAGGCCCACCGCGGCGAGCGCTGCCCAGAGCACGCCAATCGGGTCGAGCCGGCCGGATCCTGCAGGACCGGTCAGGTCCAGAACGAGCACCAGGCCCACGACCGCCGCGGCCACGCCAGCCAGGGTCAGCCGGCGCGGGCGCTGGTGATGGCGCAGCCACAGCCAGACCACGACCAGCACCGCGCCGAGGTACTCGAGCAGCAGGGCCACGCCCACCGGGATCCGCGCGATCGCGTTGAAGTAGCACAGCTGGCAGCCGGCCACCGCGACCAAGCCGAACGCCGCCGCCCTGCCTGCGCCGCGGCGCAGCAGCGCCCACCGGCCGCGGAGCTGGACCAGCGCCGGGATCGTCAGCAGCGCGGCGGCCGCGGTGATCCGGGCCAGAACGGCCGCGGCCGGGCTCCATCGGGCGCCGATCAGCGCCGACCCGAAGACGCCCGAGGTGCCGAACGACGCCGCCGAGAGCACGGCGAGCAGCACGCCGCCGGCCGGCAATGATCGTGCCGTGCGGGCGGTCACTGGCCCCTCCTGTAATTAGCTAAAATCGCTTACACTAGTGACACTAGCTGACTGGCGCGAAAGGAGTCAAGGTGCTTTTTGCCCATGACACCGAGGTGGCGCTGGCGGCCGCGGCTGCCCTGGTCAACACCGGCCGCAGCGGCAAGGAGCTGCTGCCCGACCTCGAGTCGCTCGACGAGTTCGTCACCACCTGGGGGTGGACCGGCGAGCGCACCCGCCAGAAGTCCGAGCTCGAGGCCGTACGCGCGCTGAGACCCCGCCTCGCCAGGCTCTGGGACGTTTCCGAGGACGCCGCCGCCGACCTGGTCAACACCCTGCTCCGCGAGGCCGATGCCCTCCCGCAGCTGGTCAAGCATGACGGCTGGGGCTACCACGTGCACGCCACACCTCAGGACGCGCCGCTGGCCGACCGGATGGCGGTCGAGGCCGCGATGGCGTTCACCGACCTGATTCGAGCCGAGCAGCTCGACCGGCGCAAGGTATGCGCCGCTCCGGACTGCGACAACGTGCACATCGACCTGTCGAAGAACTCCTCGCGCAGGTTCTGCAGCACCTCGTGCTCGAACCGGGTCAATGTCGCGGCCTACCGGACCCGCCACGCCACCGCGGCGGGACCGGCGGCATCGCGAGCCTGATGGTTCCATGATCTCGCGGATAGTTGACGTCGGCCACCGCGGCAAACTCTCCGTGATCATGGCCTCGCACCAGTCGATCGCAGCGTCGGACTGCCGCGGCGCGCAGGGTCGGCACCGCGCGGGCGGCCAGGGCGCGGCTCGGCCTGGCAGCATGGTGGCGCATGCCGATGTGCGGGAGAATGTACACGCCGATTCCGACCGCGATGCCGTCGCTGGGAGCCGTTCATGAAGGTGCCGTTGACCATCTCCGATTTCCTGCGCCGGGGAGCGCTGGTGTACCCGGACCGTCCGGCGCTCGTCGACGAACCAGGGACCGCCGGCACCCTCGGCACCATCACGTACCGGTCGCTTGAGCGACGCGCCCGCGGCCTGGCGATCTGGCTCGACCAGATCGGCATTGGCCACGGCGAGCGAGTGGCCATCGTGAGCCCGAACGCGGCGAGATTCGGAATCGCGTTCTACGGGGTAAGCGCTTTTGGCCGAGTTCTGGTCCCGATCAACTTCCGGCTCAACGCCGACGAGGTGAGCTACATCGTCGAGCACTCGGGCGCCTCAGTGTTGCTCGTCGACCCCGAGTCGGACGAGGCGCTGCGCGAGGTCAAGGCTAAGCACCGGATCGTGCTGGACGGGGTGGACGATGCCGATCTGTTCGCCGAGGCTCCCGACGACGCCGAACCCGAGGCCTGGGAACAGGACGAGGACGCGACCGCGTCGATCAACTACACCAGCGGCACGACGGCGCGGCCCAAGGGCGTGCAGCTCACGCACCGCAACTGCTGGCTCAACGCGGTCTCGTTCGGCTGGCAAGCCACGGTCCGCGACCGCGACGTGTACCTGCACACGCTGCCGATGTTCCACTGCAACGGCTGGGGCATGCCGTACGCGGTGACCGCCATGGGCATTCCGCAGGTGGTTGTGCGCAAGATCGACGGTGAGGAGCTGCTGCGCCGGATCGAACAGCACGGGGTCACGCTGCTGTGCGGCGCGCCGGCCGTGGTCGCCGCGCTGCTCGACGCGGGCAGTGCCAGGCGCGCGGCAGGGCGGGCGGTGCCGGGCAGGGACCGGGTCCGCATGGTCGTGGCAGGGGCACCGCCGCCGTCGAAGGCGATCGAGCGGGTCGAGGCCGAGCTCGGCTGGGAATTCATCCAGATCTACGGGCTCACCGAGACCGCGCCGCTGCTCACCATGAACAGGCGCCCGGCCGAGTGGGACGAGTTGCCTGCCGCGGACCGGGCGCGGCTCCAGGCTCGTGCGGGCGCGCCGGCCGTGGGCGTGCAGCTCCGCATCGATGACGACGGCGAGATCCTGGCGAGGTCCAACCACGTGTTCGCGGGCTACTGGCACCAGCCAGAGGAGTCGGCGGCCGTGCTCGCCGACGGCTGGTTCCGCACCGGCGACCAGGGTGAGCTGGACGGCGACGAGTACCTGGTGATCTCGGATCGCAAGAAGGACGTGATCATCTCCGGCGGCGAGAACGTGAGTTCGGCCGAGGTGGAGGACTGCCTGTACCAGCATCCGGCTGTCGCCGAGGTGGGCGTGATCGGCGTGCCCGACGAGAAGTGGGGCGAGACCGTGAAGGCCCTGGTCGTGGTGCGGCAGGGCCAGCAGGTGACCGAGGCAGACCTGATCGAGTTCTGCCGGTCCAGGCTGGCGCACTTCAAGTGCCCGACCTCAGTGGAGTTCCGCGACGCGCTGGTCCGCACGGCGACCGGCAAGCTGCAGAAGTTCAAGCTCCGCGCGCCCTACTGGGAAGGCTACGAGCGCCGCGTCCACTGACCGATCGCGCGTCGATCAGATTAGAGAGCCAGCTATCAAATTAGATAGCGGGACGCGGACTCGCTAGACGCCCTGGCCGGGTTGCTGCCAGCCTTGCCCGGGCTGCTGTTGCCAGTTATGCGCGGGCGGCGGCCAGGCCTGCCCCGGAAGCTGGCCCGGGGCGCCGTAGGCGACGGCGAGCGTCCTGACGTAGTTGACCCTGGCGTTGACGTCCGCGACCTGCGCCAAGCTGAACACCGGCACCGAGGTCGTATGTAGCATGCCCGGGCCGTGCACGGTGACTTGGAGCTGCCCCTGCGTCCTGGTCTCCTTGGCCAGCAGGAACAGCAGGCCGAGGAAACAGAGCAGGAAGAACACGACCGCGCACACGATCGCCCAGGTCGGGATCTCCTGGCTGGTCACCGACAAGTCGGTCACGGTCCAGGACACCTCGCTCAGCGGGCGCGAGCCGCTCGGGGTGTACACGCGAGTCGCGGTGACGGAGATATCGCCGATGGTCACCAGGACGGGCTCGTCTGCCCCGGGCGTCTCGAACAATCCGGGACCGTCCGGCCGGTAATCGGGCGCCGGAACGGTGGGTGCCCACATCGCGGGCGGAGGTTCGGGCTGCGGTGCGGGCGGAGGTTCGGGCGAGGAGTCGAGGGGAACCTCGGCCTGGTGTGCGGGCGGGGATTCGAGGGGAACCTCGGGCCGGTGTGCGGGCGGAGGTTCGGGCTGCGCCGCCGGCTGTGGAGCGACCTGCTCGGTGGGTTGCTGGATCGGCCAGACCCGCGTCGGAGGTTCTGGCGGCGGCGTTGCGGCCGGCGGCACCGGAGCCCGTCCGTCAGCGGGCTGGTCGGGGCCACCGGTTCCGGGCCAATCGCTCATGACGATCAAGGGTAACGGTGCGCCCCTGCAGGCACCATTGGCCCCGGTCGGCGAGTCGCGCGCCGCGTAGGTCGCGGGCGAGGCGGCAGACGTCGCCCCGATAGGCTGACGTCGCCGTTCACGGCAGTGAGAGCGGCCCGTTCAAGATCTTGGGTGAGTATTTCGGCGGGGAGGCCCGTGCGCAGCAGCGTCGTCAGCGAGGGACGGCCGCCCGGCGGTTCGGGCGAGCCGCTGCGGATCGCGCTGCTCGGCTGCGGCGTGGTCGGCTCGCAGGTCGCGAGGCTGCTTCGCGAGCAGGCCGCGGACCTGGCGGCCCGGGCCGGCGGTCCGCTCGAGGTCGCCGGGATCGCGGTGCGCCGGCCCGACCGCGCCGATCTGGTCGGCCTAGCCGGGGTGGAACCTGCGCTGCTCACCGGCGACGCCGTCGCCCTGGTGACCCGGCCCGACGTGGACATCGTGGTCGAGCTGATCGGCGGGATCGAGCCGGCCAGGTCGCTGGTGCAGGCGGCGCTTGACGCCGGGCGGTCCGTGGTGACGGCGAACAAGGCGCTGCTCGCCCGCGAGGGCACCGCCCTGCACCGCGCGGCGGTCAAGAATGGCGCGGACCTGTACTACGAGGCATCGGTCGCCGGGGCGATCCCGCTGCTCCGGGCACTGCGTGAGTCGCTGGCCGGCGATGCGGTGCGCCGGGTGCTCGGCATCGTGAACGGCACGACCAACTTCATACTCGACCGGATGGACTCGGCCGGGTCCGGTTTCGGCGAGGCGCTTGCTGAGGCGCAACAGCTCGGCTACGCGGAGGCCGACCCGGCCGCGGACGTGCGGGGGCACGATGCCGCGGCGAAGGCGGCGATACTGGCCGGCCTGGCCTTTCACTCCGAGATCAGCTCGGCCGACGTGCACACCGAGGGCATCGAGCAGGTGACCGCCACCGACATCGCCAGCGCCCGGGCGCTCGGCTTCGTGATCAAGCTCTTGGCCATCTGCGAGCGCTGCGACGGCGGCGTCTCGGTCCGGGTGCATCCGGCGATGATCCCGCGCGTGCACCCGCTGGCGGCGGTGCACGAGGCCTACAACGCGGTATTCGTCGAAGCCGAGGCGGCGGGCCGGCTGATGTTCTACGGGGCTGGCGCGGGTGGTGAGCCGACCGCGAGCGCCGTGCTCGGCGACATCGTGGCCGTGGCCAGGAACCTCCGCTCGGGTCTACGTGGTCCGGAGCCCGCCACCTACGCCGCGCTGCCCGTCGTGCCCATGGCCGATGCCCTGACCAGGTACTACCTCTCGCTTGACGTGGTGGACCGGCCTGGCGTTCTGGCACCGGTGGCGGAGCGCTTCGCCCGGCGCGGGGTCTCGATCAAGGCCGTGCGCCAGGAGGGAAGGGGCGAGGACGCGAGCCTGATCATCGTGACGCACACGGCGCGGGAGGCCGCGCTGGCCGGGACCGTCGCCGACCTGGCGGCAATGGACGCGGTGCGCGCCGTGGACAGTGTGCTGCGGGTCGAGGGCGAGGAGGACGAGTGAGTACCGGAGCCGCGCCCGGGGGCGCGATCTGGCGCGGGGTGATCGGCGAGTATGCGCCGTGGCTGCCCGAGGCCGCGGCTCGGGCCCTCGCGGACGACGCCGTCGTTACTCTCGCGGAGGGCGGCACGCCGCTGCTGGCGGCGCCCGCTCTGTCCGATCTGACCGGCTGCCAGGTGTACCTGAAGGTCGAGGCGATGAACCCGACCGGCTCGTTCAAGGACCGCGGCATGACGGTGGCGGTGACCTTGGCCGCCGCGCGCGGCGCTCGGACGGTGATCTGCGCGTCGACGGGGAACACCTCGGCCAGCGCTGCCGCGTACGCCGCCCGGGCCGGCCTGGCCTGCGCCGTGCTGGTGCCGCGCGGCCGGATCGCGGTGGGCAAGCTGGCACAGGCGATCATCTACGGCGCGCGGGTGCTCGCCGTGGACGGAAGTTTCGACGACTGCCTGGAGATCGTCCGCAAGCTGGCCGCGACCGGCGAGGTCGCCCTGGTCAACTCGGTGAACCCGGACCGGCTCGCGGGCCAGAAGACGGCCGCGTTTGAGGTGATCGACGCGCTTGGCGACGCGCCCGACGTGCACTGCCTGCCCGTCGGCAACGCCGGGAACATCTCGGCCTACTGGATGGGCTACCGGGAATGGGCCTCGGCGGGTAGGGCCTCGAAGGCGCCGCGCATGCTGGGCTTCCAGGCCGCCGGCGCGGCGCCGCTGGTTCTTGGGGAGCCGGTCCTTGATCCGGTGACCGTGGCCTCGGCGATCAGGATCGGCAACCCGGCTTCGTGGCAGCTGGCGCAGGCAGCAGTGAGCGAGTCGGGCGGGGCGTTCCGCGTTGTGACGGATGAGCAGATCATGGATGCCTACCGGCTGCTCGCGGCCAGGGAAGGCGTCTTCGGCGAGCCGGCGGCGGCCGCCGGGGTGGCCGGGCTGCTCCAGGAGCGCGCGGCGGGCCGGGTGCGGGCCGGGTCCGTGGTGGTCTGCACGATCACCGGGTCCGGGCTGAAGGATCCGGACTCCGCCGTGGCCGGCTTGCCGGAGCCGGTCGCGGTCGCGGCCGACGTCGGCGCTGTGGCGGCCGAACTCGGCCTCGGGCTGGGCGGCGGGCTCGGCCTCGGGCTCGACGGGGGGATCGGCGGCGGGCTCGACCATGGCAGCGCTCCATGATCGCGGATGTCTTTCAGGCGTTTCGACTGAGAATCATCCGTGATCATGAAGGCGAGCAGTGATGGCCGTCCCGTGGCCGGGTCGGCCGCCCCCGCCGGGCCGGCCGGGGCAGCTGGGGCGGTCGGGGCAGATGGGGCAGCCGTGGCCAGGACAGCAGCCCGGGCAGGCGGTCACGGTGCGAGTGCCTGCCACGAGCGCCAACCTAGGCCCCGGTTTCGACTCGCTCGGCCTGGCGCTGACCTGGCACGACGTGGTGCGGGCGCGGGTCACCGGCGGCGGGCTGTCGGTCGAGGTTCGCGGAGTCGGCCAGGCAGACGTGCCGCGCGACGAGCGTCACCTGGTGGTCCGGGCGATGCGGGCGGCGTTCGCCGTGGTCGGCGAGCAGCCCCCGGGGCTCGCGCTTGAGTGCGAGAACTCGGTTCCGCATGGTTTCGGCCTCGGCTCTTCGGCCGCCGCGATCGTGGCGGGCCTGCTGGCCGCACGGGCGCTGAGCGGCGAACTCGGCGCGGAACGGTTGCCGGACCAGGCGGTTCTCAACCTGGCTGCCGAGATCGAGGGTCACGCCGACAACGTGGCCGCGTGCTTGTCCGGTGGGCTGACCATCGCGTGGACGGCCGAGCCACCGGGGACGGCCGGGCCACCGGGGACGGCCGGGTCAGCTGGCCCGGTTCGGTGCGCCAGGCTCGACCCGCTGCCGGGACTGAAGGCCGTGCTCTGCGTTCCGGCCGTGCCGCTGGCGACGGAGGCCGCGCGGGCGGTGCTGCCCGAGGTCGTGCCGCACGCCGACGCCGCGGCGAACGCAGCACGCGCGGCCCTGCTCGTCGGCGCGCTTACCCAGGCCTCTAGGTCGTTGGCCGAGTCGGCGCTGCTGGATGCGACCGAGGACTTCCTGCACCAGCGCTACCGCGCGGGCGCCATGCCGGGGACGACAAAGTTGCTCGCCGCGCTGCGCGGGGCGCGCATCCCCGCTGTGGTCTCCGGGGCCGGGCCCGCCGTGCTGGCACTAATCGTGCCCGGCGTTACCGCCGGCCCAGAGGCCGTCGCCGCGATCGCCGCCGATTCGGGCCGGGCCTGGACCGTTCGCGCCCTCGACATCGACCGCGACGGCGCGATTACCACCTGGTGAACCTCCGGGCGGATTGTCTACCGGGGCGGGCGCAGCCGGCGGATGGCCAGAACCTGTTGCAGGGCAACGCCGCTGAGCCCCAGCACGACGAAGACGAGCCCACCCCAATCCTTGTTGGCGATCGCCAGCAGACCACCCGCAGCGACCAAGACCCAAAGCGAGCGGATGATGCGCGAGCGCCGACTCAGCGTGCGCGAGACTCTGACGGGTACCGCAATCGCGTCTGGGCTCGGTGACAGCGCGTCACGCGCCGACCGCGCTGGCTGGGCGGCCAGGGCGACGGGGCCGGTCAGATGTCCGATCGTGGCCGGTCCCGGCTCGTCAATGTCGATGACGGCCGAAGGATCTATCACTGACTCCAGCGAGCGGCGTATCAGGTCGGCGTCGGTCCAGTGCGCGGGATCGAACCCCACGACGAAGCCGTCCCTCCCGATAAGGGCGCGCTTTCCGTCGTTCCAGCGAAGCAGCCCGGCAGCCTCTCCGGCCGCGACGGTGACCCGGTCGCCAGGCTGCACCAGCAGCATGACACCCGCCTCTCCGACCGTCAGCCTTGCCCCCGAGCGAGCCCTGAACTCGGTGCCCGTGATCGTCGCCGCGGACCATTTCGGGAGTTGCTTCATCCGGGCAGCGATTGCGGGAATGGGACGCGGGATCGCCAGAATCGCCGTGCTCAGCAGGTCCGAAGCCATCTGGCGGACGTCAGCCGGCTCGACCCCGGCGACCTGGGCCAGCAATTGTTCTGAATTCTGGTCCGGCTGGTGAGTCAGAACGCGCTGGGCCCCGCCCGTCACCGCCAGGGCCGCGCCGCGGTCGGCAGATTGGAGGGAGTCCCGGAAGCGGTGCGCATAATCCTGCAGTTCTTCATCGGCTGGGCCGGTGTCCCTAATGGCCTCAAGGGTGGCGAGCATGGTCTCGGCGACCATCGGGATCTGGTCCGGCAGCGCGTCCGCGGCCACCCAGGCGTGGTCGAGGCCGACCGTGAGCGGCTGGCCGATGCAGCCGACGCGATAGGTCAGGCCGCGATCGTAGCGAAGGATCCGGATGAGGCGGCGCTCGAGGATGTCGAGCGTCACCGGGCCGCTGGGCATGGACGGCAATGTCATGGACATGCCGACGCCGCCCGCATCGGCGACGATAGATCCCGGAAGATCCAACGCCAGCGGGCTCAGGCTGGGAGCTGCCCGCGGCTGGCCTGCCGGAAGGTCTACTTCCAGCCCAGCGGGGAGTTCACCGACGATGCACAGCACCGCGTTCGCGGCGGTGAACCAGGCACTGCGCCAGGCCTCTATCTCGGCCCAGCCGAGGCGGTGCAACCCGAACTCCTCGTAGCCGAGCAGGCCAGGTCCCGTCGCCCCGTACCGCTCGCGCAGGCAGGTCGCGACTAGGCTGGCCCCCCCGCGGTGCAGCGCCGCGGTTCGCAGTACGCGTTTCTCCTGCTCAAGACGTCCCTGGTGGGCGGCCGTGAGGCCAAGGCACACGGCCGCCACGAAGCGTGGCACGTCCAGGTTGTCCTCGCTCTGCATGGCGAAGGTCGTGAACAGCCCGCTTACCTCCGCGTTGAACTGATAGCGCTGCGGCGGCGTCGCTGCGAGCGCGAGATGCTCGACCAGGTGGGTGATGCCGGAGGCGGGCAGTGCTTCATCGAAGCGCCCAACCCGGAAGGTCAGCGCTGCGGAGTTCGTGCCAGAAGGAGACGCGGCTCGCAATACCGGCACACCGCTGACCGATGCTCGCTCGATGCTGGGCAACATGGCTACCTCTGCGGCTCCGATCATAACGCGCAGATCGCCGATTCCCGATTTAGCTCAGTCAGGCTGGGGCATACGAATGCATACCAAGCGACGGGCGTGGCTGGTAGTCACGGAGTGCGCGGCCTGATCGTTGCTAGCGTTCGGCTGTGGGCTTGGACGATCCGGGGACCCAGGTGCCGCTGGTCACCATCGCCCGCGAGTGGGGGCGGATCGGCAGCATCGGGTTCGGCGGCCCGCCAGCGCACATCACGTTGCTGCGCAAGCTCTGCGTGGACCAGCGCGGATGGCTGTCGGCGGAGGAGTTCGAGGACGGCATCGCCGCGGCCAACCTGTTGCCCGGGCCCGCTTCCACCCAGCTCGCGATCTTCTGCGCCTGGCGGCTGGCAGGTCCGGCGGGAGCGATCATCGGTGGAGCGTGCTTCATCCTGCCCGGCCTGGTCGTGATCTTGGCGCTGGCCTCGCTGTTCCTCGCGACGCATCCGCCGCTGTGGATCTCGGGTGCGGCGGCTGGCGCCGGAGCGGCGGTTCCGGCCGTCGCGACGGCCGCGGCGATCACCCTCGTTCCCGCGAGCTGGAGTCGTGCCGGAGGCGCGCGGAACCAGCGCCGCGCGGGTCCGGGGCGGCCCCGCCTGCGCTGGTTCGGCTATCTCGTCGCGGGCATGGCCGCTGCGCTTGCTGCCGGAACGTTCCTCGTCCTCGTGCTCGCCGGGTGCGGCCTGATCGAGATGGCCTTCAGGCTCCGTCAGCCGGGCGGCCCGAGCAGCGACAACGGCCCAGGCGAATCGGGCGGCTCAGCTGGGGTCGGCGGGCGTCGCGCGCTGCTCCCGCTCGCGGCGGCGGCGCCCGCAGCGGGCGGCCTGCTCGCCCTTGCCTGGGTGGCGTTCAAGGTCGGCGCCTTGTCCTACGGCGGCGGCTTCGTGATCGTCCCGCTGATGCAGCGCGATGCCGTCGGCACCTATCACTGGATGACCGGCGCCCAATTCCTCAGCGCGGTCGCGCTCGGCCAGGTCACCCCGGGCCCATTGGTGCAGACCGTGGCCGTCGTCGGCTACGCGGCGGCGGGCTTTGGCGGCGGCGTTCTGGCGGCGCTGATCGCGTTCACGCCCTCCTTCGTCTTCGTGCTCGCCGGGGCGAGGCGGTTCGCGCTGCTCCGGCGCAGCACGCCGGTCCAGGCGTTCCTGACCGGTGCCGGTCCGGTGGCGATCGGCGCGATCGCCGGGTCCACGATCCCGCTGGCCTTCGAACTGGCACACCTGTGGCAGCTGGCGGTGCTGGGGCTGGCCGCCCTGTGGCTGATCGCCTTGCGCAAGAACGTGGTCGCTGCGATCGTCGGCGCGGCCTGCCTCGGCATCATCGCGGCGCTCGCCGGCGCGCCGGTCGGCTGAGGCCCACCGCGCGCGACCAGGGCGGCGAACCTGCGTTGACATGAGCTCGGCCAGGCACCTAGATTCGTCACGTTCGGCAATGGAACTTACGTCCGTATAGCGCACAAGGGCGGACAACCATTCGCACCCAGGTAGGCATCGTCGGCGCGGGCCCGGCCGGGCTGCTGCTCTCGCACCTGCTCGCGCTCCGCGGCATCGAGACGGTCCTGGTCGAGAGCCGCAGCCGGGCCTACTGCGAAGCCCGCCAGCGGGCTGGCGTGCTCGAGGACGGTAGCGTTCGGCTGCTCCGCGCGGCCGGGCTGGCCGGCCGGCTCGACCGCGAGGGTCTTCAGCATGGCGGGATCTACCTGCAGTTCGACGGCGATCGGCAGCACATTGACTTTCGCGAGCTGGTCGGCCGGACCGTTACCGTCTACGCCCAGACAGAGATCGTGAAAGACCTTATAGCGGAACGGGCCGCTCGGGGCGGACAGGTGCACTTCGACGTCTCGGAGACGGCGGTCGATCAGCTGCAGTCCAGGCGGCCGGTGCTGAGGTTCACCGACTCCACAGGTGTGGGGCGCGAAGTGGAGTGTGAGGCGATCGCTGGCTGCGACGGCTTCCATGGCATCTGCCGGCCTGCGATCCCCGCCCACCTGCTCACCGTGACCGAGCGCGACTACCCGTATGCCTGGCTCGGGATCCTGGCCGACGTGCCGCCGTCCACTGACGAGCTGATCTACGCGCACCACGAACGCGGTTTCGCTCTGCACTCGCTGCGTTCGCCGACGGTGAGCCGGCTGTACCTCCAGGTGGACCCCGACGAGGAGATCGGCGCCTGGCCGGACGAGCGGATCTGGGAGGAGCTGCAGCGCCGGTTCGAACTGCCGGGATCCGGCTGGTCCCTGAAGGAGGGGCCGGTACTGGACAAGTCGATCACGCCGATGCGCAGCTTCGTGAGCGAGCCGATGCGGTACGGTCGGCTGTTCCTGGCCGGGGATGCCTCCCACATCGTGCCGCCGACCGGGGCCAAGGGGCTGAACCTGGCGCTCGCCGACATCTCCGTTCTCGCACCTGCCCTGGATGCCCTGCTGCACGGGGACGACCGGCCGGCAGATGCCTATACGGCGACGTGCCTGAGCCGAGTCTGGCGCGCCACCCATTTCTCCTGGTGGATGACGACAATGCTGCACCGCAGCCCGGGAGCGGACGACATGACGACGCGGCTGCAATTGGCGCAGCTCAGGTATGTCGTCTCCGCGCGCGCCGCCGCCACCTCCCTCGCGGAGAATTACACGGGCTACCCTCCCTTGCCCGAATCGGTTCTGCCGTGATGCACGCTCCTGCCGATCTGAGAGGATTGCCCATGCGCACCACCCCGCCATTTAGAGCCGATCACGTCGGCAGCTTGCTCCGGCCGCCCGAACTGCACGCGGCTCGCGCCGACTTCGCGGCCGGAAAGATCGACGCCGAGGCGCTGCGCTCGGTCGAGGACGCGGCGATCGCCGACGCCGTCGCCATGCAAGAAGAGGTCGGACTGCAGTCGGCCACCGACGGCGAGTTCCGCCGCGCGACGTGGCACATGGACTTCATCTACCAGATCGGCGGCATCGGCAAGGCTCAGGGAAACCTGATGGTGAAGTTCACCGGGCCGAAGGGGAACATCGAGTTCACCCCGCCCGCGCTCCATGTGGACCGGGCGCTCACGCTCGACCGCACGATCTTCGGAGACGACTTCGGCTACCTGAAGGCCGTGGTGGAGGCCCGGGCGGCCGGCGCGCCGACCCCGGTCACGCCGAAACTCACCATCCCGTCGCCGAACATGGTCCACTACCGCGGCGGTCCGGCCATGATCAACCCCGACGTGTACCCGGACATCCAGCAGTTCTGGTCCGACCTGGCCGCCGTCTACGCCGAGCAGGTGCGTCGCCTCGGCCAGATGGGCTGCCGCTACCTGCAACTCGACGACACGTCGCTGGCCTACCTGAACGACCCGGCGCAGCGCGCGGAGGTCGCGGACCGCGGTGACGACGCCGAGCACCTGCACCTGCAATACATCAAGAACGTCAATTCCGCGCTGGCGGGCAGGCCCGATGGCGTGGCGGTGACCACGCACATGTGCCGCGGCAACTTCCAGTCCTCCTGGGCGGCCGAGGGCGGCTACGACTTCGTGGCCGAGGCGCTGTTCAGCGAGCTCGCAGTGGACGGGTTCTTCCTTGAGTACGACGACGAGCGCTCGGGCAGCTTCGAGCCGCTGCGGTTCGTGCCCAAAGGCAAGATGGTCGTGTTGGGCCTGGTCACCACCAAGACTGGCCGGCTCGAGGACCCTGACCTGCTCAAGCGGCGGATCGACGAGGCGGCCAAGTTCGTCCCGCTCGACCAGCTGTGCCTGTCGGGACAGTGCGGGTTCTCGTCCACCGTGGAGGGCAACCTGCTGACCCGCGCAGACCAGGAGGCCAAGCTCCGCCTGATCGTCCAGGTCGCCCGCGACGTCTGGGGCTGAGGTTTATCGCTGCGGTGCGCTGGCCGGCGGCGCGGGCGGATCGCGGCGCAGCCAGTACCCGACGGGGAACAGGCGTACGTGCAGGTGCTCGTCCACCAGCCCCCACAGCCCCCGGCGCGCGAACAGGGCCACGGTTATCGCCACCAGGCCCAAGATGATCAGGTACCAGGCGTTGTACGAGGCCAGCGTCTGCTGGAGCACGATGAACACGGCGGTGCCGATGATCGGCCCTTCGATCGTGCCGAGCCCGCCGATGATGGTCGCGAACGCCATCTCCGCGGTCCACTGCACGTTGAACACCGCGGCCGGTTGCACCTGAAGCTGGCTGATCGCCAGCAGCGCTCCGGCCGCGCCGCAGCCGGCCCCGGCGACCACGAACACCAGCAACCTGGCGAGGCCGACTCGCGCCCCCGAGCTGCGGGCGGCCACCTCATCGTCGCGGATGGCGGTGAGCGCCAGGCCGAGCCTGCTGCGCAGCAAAAGGAAGACGGTGACGAGCGCGGTGACCGTGACGGCCAGCCCGGCCCAGTAGGTGTCGGCGGTGAGCAGTACTGGGTTGTAGCCCGCGAAGCCCGGCAGCGACATGCCGGTGCCGCCGCCGATCGACGAGAACCGCTCGATGATGAGCATGATCGTGGCGGCCAGCACCCAGGTGGCGATCGCGAAGTACCCGCTGCGCAGCCGCGAGACCAGCCACCACATGGGCAGCGCCGCGACGCCGCAGCCGATCGCCGCGATTGGCAGCGCTACGAACGGCGAGAGCCCGTTGATGGCCAGGATCAGCACGAAGTACGAGCCCAGCCCCACGAAGGCCTGCTGCCCGACCGACACCAGGCCCGCGTAACCCGCCAGCAGGTTCCACATGCTCGCCAGCGTGAGCACGATGAACGCCTGCACCATCACCGATGTCGTTCCCGAGTAGAAGATGTACGGGAATCGTTCGAGCACGATGACGACGATCAGGGCGACGAGCCCGGTCCAGGCCACGTTTCGGCGACCACGGGTGACCCGGAATCCGGTCGCCGGCACCGTGGCCGCCTTCATCGCCAGGCTCATGGCTGCGACCTCCGGCTGGTCAGGCCCTGCGGGCGCACCACGAGAATGGCGAGAAATACCAGGTACCCCGCGAGTGTCTCGTAGGAGATATTGATCTGGGCGCCGATCTGCTGGGCCACGCCGAGCACCACCCCGCCGACCAGCGTGCCCCACAGCGAGCCGAGCCCGCCGATCACCACGGCCGCGAACGCGAACAGC
>Ga0126378_10001004_pt1 | contig 21090 bp, 19 predicted proteins | sample PanSoiMetPlot_23_FD_92587 | JGI IMG/M metagenome (GOLD analysis project Ga0126378, IMG submission 92587) | Tropical forest soil microbial communities from Panama - MetaG Plot_23 | ecosystem: Environmental > Terrestrial > Soil > Tropical forest > Bulk soil | place: Panama | collected 2016-02-17
ACCAAGCCCGCGAATTCCTGCGTATACGGGCCTATGTGAACTGTCGCTGCGGCAAGGCTGACCGGGACTGGAGCAGTCGCGGACGCTGAGTGGCTTGCGTTCTGGCTAGCCGCCTTGCCGGAAGAGCAGCCGGCCAGCAGAACTAACCCGGATATGAAGAGCGCGGAACGACGGCAACGACGTGCCACGTCGGCCTCCAGGTGACCTAAGTTTGCCTATCGTACGGGCTCGCGAGCACGCCCGGCAGCTGCCTGGGCGCATTGGACTGCCTCAGCGGTACCGCGCCGTCAGCCGCGCGCGATGCGCGGTCGGCGAGCCGAACAGCGACCGGTTCAGCGCCGCCCGCTTGAGGTACGCATGGATGCCGCTTTCCCACGTGTAGCCCATCCCGCCGTGCAACTGGGCGTCGGAGTACTTCAAGGATCACTGGTACGCGACGCTATGGTCCAAGCGTGTGCAGGGCGACTTGTAGGGCCTGATCGACAAGGTCGGCGAGGACAACGTCATGTTCGAGACTGACTTCCCGCATCCAACGTGCCTGTACCCGGACCCGCTGGGGACGGTCGAGGAGGCCATGCTGTCACTGCGGCCGGGAGACGAGAAAGAAGATCCTCGGCGAGACCGCCGCAACGCTCTACCGGCTTCGGTAACTGCTGGGGCCTAAAGCAGTAGCCACCCGCATGACGAGCGTCATGGTCAAGACTGTGGGGTGTGGAGTTCTTCTGCTATCACCGCGACCGGCCCGGCTCAGTGACGTTGCGCGATGAGCTACTCGAACAGCACTGGTCCTACATGGACCGGTACGCGACGCAGATGATCGCCCGCGGCCCAACTTTGGCCGACGATGGTCACACCCCGACCGGCAGCGTGCACATCCTCGACCTGCCCGATCCCGCCGCCGCCCGCGCATTCGCCTTCGACGAGCCGAACTATCAGGCCGGCGCGTACCGGGACGTGCTTCTGCGCCGGTGGCGCAACCTGCTGGGACGAACTATGTGGGACTTCACCGGCGGCCACACTGGGGGTAACCGGTACCTGGTGCTCGGCCTCGGCACGGGACAGCAGGCCGACCTGCTCGTGCCGCCAGCCGGCGACGAGCTGATCGCCTACGGTCCCCTGCTGTCAGACGACGGCGCCACCTGGCTGGGCACGGCGATGCTAATCCGGGCGCTGGACCCCGCCGCTGCGCGCGCCGTCCTAACCCCTGAACGGTACGCCGACATCGAAGTTCACAACTGGCAATTCGGCGGCCGCCCAGGATGACTCCCAGCCAGTCCTGACCAAGGGTTGTAGGCGATCGGTGGGTTTTCCCGGGTGATATGCGCAGTTCGTGCCAACCAAGCACCTACAACCGTCTGATTCGGCCGCCCAACGCCTACAACGTCAGGCCGCGCCAGCCGGCCCCGCCAGGGGCCCTCCGCATGCTCAAGCGTCGGCGATGCGGAAGAGATACACCCCGACCGTGACGCCGCTGACGGCGGTAGCTTGCCCACTCAGGAACATGCGGTCGCTGCTCGTCTCGCTAGTGATCATGTAGAAGTACCCGGCGTGCTCAAGCCGCCAGCCGACCTTCTCTATGTCGCCCAGAATGGCAGCCGAACTCGAAGTCGTGCGATGACTCTCAGCACTGCCGAACCCCGCCGTGCCGATGTGACCACCGACCTCGAGCTGAACCTCGAAGAACCGCTGGCCCGCCTCTTTTGCCGCCGTGGCCGCGCCGACCGGGGTTGCCAGGATCGCGTCGCGCTGGCGCTGCTCCTCCACCGCCTTGGCCCGATCGGCACGAGCAGTCTGCTCGCGCGTCTCCTCCGCTTCGCGGCGCTGACGCTCCGCTGCCCGCTCCTCGGCATTTTTGAACACTGCGTCCTCCTCCGCACCGTCTTGCACAGCGAAGGTACAGGCAAGCTCGTAGGCGCCACCACCATCACGCACGGCAGGGCATTCGCGGGAGGCCTGAACCGCGACTCCCTAAGCGCTTTCAAGCAGGGCCAGATCTTCGGCTGTGAGCGCGAGGCTCACGGCCGGCAGCAGATCTTGCAGCTGTTCTGGGGTGCGGGCACTGGCGGCTGCAGCGAGGACGGTTGGTTGCGCCGTCAGCCAGGCGAGCGCGACAGCGGCGATCGGCACTGCGTGGCCCTTGGCCACGGTGTCGAGCGCAGCAAGCACTGCCAGCCCGTGTTCATTCACGTAGACGAGGGCGTCGTCGGCACGCTCGCTGTCGGGAGCGGTGCGGGTTGGCCGGTATTTGCCGGTAAGGAAACCGTCTGCGAGTGCCGAATAGGCAACTGCTGCCAGCCCTTCTCGGAGGCACAAGGCCGCCAGGTCACCTTCGTATTCGTCACGGTGGACGAGGTTGTAGTGAACCTGCAGGGCGACGAAGCCAGCCAAGCCCTGCCGCTGCGCGGCGGCGAGGGCATCCGCAAGCCGCGGCGCCGAAAAGTTGGACGCCGCCACGTGCCGTACTTTGCCCTCCTGGACGAGTGCGTCGAAGGCAGCCATGGTGTCCGCAAGCGGGGTGGCAGGGTCGTCCTCGTGGGCGTAGTACAGGTCAACGTGATCTGTCCCGAGCCGCCGCAGCGACCCCTCGGCAGCAACCCGGATGTTGGCTGGCGCGAGACCGGGACCATGCTGGCTCTGGCCAACCTTGGTAGCAATCACCAGATCGTCGCGACGCCCCCGCCGGCGCAGCCAGTTGCCGATGATCTCCTCGGACTCATCCCCGTTACAGCCATCAGCCCACTGCGGGTAGGAGTCGGCGGTGTCGATGAAGTTCCCGCCGGCAGCGACGTACGCGTCGAGTATCGCGAAGGAGGTCGCTGCGTCGGCAGTCCAGCCGAACACGTTGCCGCCGAGGCAGAGTGGCGACACCTCGAGGTCAGTACCGCCGATGCGCCTCATGAAGTGATCTTTCAACTCACTCCTTTGTGATCACACTGAGACTCAGGAAGGCAGGTGCCGAGCCGCCGATCGCGAGGCTCTGCTCGTTTCGCTGGCCCCGCACCGCATACCACGGATTCTCGCCAGTACCTGGGTGCCAGTTATACAGGGGGAAGTCGCTGGAGGCGACGTGCAGGCGCAGCCTGTGCCCTGGCTCCAGCCGGTAGCCCGTATGCCCGAGCGAGACCTTGACGCCACCGTCGGGGTCAGGGGCTCCGACGTAGGCCTGGCCGCGCACGAGCATCCGCGCGCTGCCGTCCGAGGCGACGTCGCTGAGCTTGACGTGCAGGTGCATAGATGGCCCGGTTGTGCTGGCCTGCGCGCGCAGCCTGATCGGACCGGCCAAGTCAACTGGGCGCCGCCATTGCTCGCTGGTAAAAGTCAGGACGTCCGGCCTCGACTGAACAGTTCGCTCGTCAGGAAACTCGTGGAGAAATGCGAACGGGTTGGCGACTGTGGAAGAAACCAGGCTCTCGGGGTCGTGGGTCCATGTCACCGCCGTCCTCGCAGCGTCCGGCCGCTCGTTCAGTGAAGCGCCCTCGGCATCGGCTGTCGCCCGACCGCCCGCCAGGTACAGGCGCAGTTCGCGGGCCCCGGGCGGGGGCCAGGTCGGGGCTTCGTGCCAGTCGTCGTGGCCTAGCCGCCAGCGCACCGGCGATAGGCCAGTCAACTCGCCGCGTCCGAGCAGTATGCGGTCGAAGAAGTCCAGAGCTGGCCCGAGGTAAACAGGGATCAAACGCTCTAGGGCAGCCTCGTTCTGATCGTGATCAATGTCTGGCGTTATCGGCAGGTCGGAGAGCTGGTAGTTCTCGTGGTCGGTTGAGTCTGCGATCAGGTACTGCAATCCGGCCTTGCCGGGCCGGCCAGTAAGCGCTGTGAAATCGCGCATCGACTCCGGGCCTATGTTGTCAAACCAGCCAGCGGAGTGAAGCACCGGAATGCGCAGCGTATCGAAGGGGTGAACCCGCCACCGTGGCCCGGCTGCATGCGGGTCGCCGGATGCTTTCAGCGCAGCGTCAAACGCCGGCGATCGCGTGCCAATTGCGGTGAACGCGTCATCAAAAACCTCGGCCAGCGGACGGCGCGACCAGTCCACCTCATATTCGTAGATCGGCTGGTCGACCCAGTAGTGCGCCAAGTAGTCAGCGCCGTAGAGCGGGGCTACCGTGCTGGCCCACTGCGTTCGGTTGACGGCGATGTCGGCGCTGGTGACCCGGGGGACGATGGCCTTCAGCGCCGGATGGCCGCTGGCCACCGCAGCCCACTGGGTATAGCCGTAGTAAGAATCGCCGAACATCGCGACGCGCCCGTCGCACCAAGGCTGGGAGGCGATCCAGTCGATGGTGTCGTAACCGTCGGTGACCTCGTGCGCGTAAGGCATGGTGTCGCCGCCGGACCGGAATTTGCCGCGGACGTCCTGCACGACGAACGCGTATCCCCGTCCAGTGAAATGCGGCGCGACTTGCGGCATGAATGTGTAGCGGCCGCTCTTGTCATAGGGCAGGCGCACCAGCACCGCCGGGCGGCGCCTGGTGTCATGAGCCAGGTAGACGTCGGTAGCCAACAAGACGCCGTCCCGCATGCGTACGAGAACCTGGTCGGCACTCGAGTCAACCGGCGCGGGCCCAATCGACGTCACCTGAAAGCTCATGAAATCCTCGCCTTGTATGATTAATTTAACGATGTTAGGTTAACGGTGATGCAGCAGATAGGCTCATGTCAAGACCGACGTGGACATGTTGCTGAAAGGTCTCGCCCGCTGACATGGCACGCCCCAGCTCCCCGCTGCTGAGCCGCGACGCGATCATCGACTGCGCGCTGAAGATCATCGACGCTGAGGGCGCGGCGGGCCTTTCGATGCGCACGCTAGCTGCCGAACTCGGTGTGTCGGGCCCGTCGCTCTACCATCACTTCGGCAGCAAGGATGCGATCATCGACGCGATCATCGATCGGGCCAATCGCCAGATCAGATTTGGCACTGATGAGGCCGCCTGGGAAGACGTTCTCGCTGGTTACGCCTACCAGCTGCGTACCTTTCTCATCGCGCATCCGCACATCGTGGAGTTGCTTGCCCTTCGCCCGGTGACGCAAGAGTCCGGTCTGAGGATCTACGAGGAGATCGCTGCCCGGCTCGCACGATTCGGTCTGGATCCGGCATTCGGCCGCGAGATCACGCTGGCGGTCGAGAACCTCGTTTACGGCGCGGCGCTCATGGCGAACGCCCCAGACGTGGCGCTCACTGCGGAGCGACAGGCCGAATACCCGGCCCTGGCCAGCAGCTTGCTCGGGCCGCGCAGGACGCCTGATGACGGCTTTGAAGTCGGCTTCGCGGCGCTGATCGAAGGGCTTCGGAAGATGATGTCCGACACCGGCACCCGGGACCGCGCGTGCTGACGCCAGCCCAGATCCGAGAGTCATGGTCGGGAGCTCTGCCGGTCCCGTTCTGGCTGGACAACGCGGATCGCCCAGCCGCCAGGCTGCCACTCAGCGCACCAGTGACCACCGACCTGGCTGTGGTCGGGGGCGGGTTCTCCGGCCTATGGACGGCCCTGCTCGCTAAGGAACGAGATCCCGGCCGTGAGGTTGTCCTTCTCGAGGCTGACCGGTTGGCATGGGCGGCCAGTGGCCGCAACGGCGGTTTCTGCGCAGCAAGTCTCACTCATGGTGAGGGGAACGGGCGCGCCCGGTTTGCCACCGAGTTTGACCGGCTGGAGCAATTGGGCCGGCAAAACCTCGATGAGATCGAAGCCACGATTGAGCGCTACGGCATTGACTGCGCATTCGAACGGACGGGTGCCCTTGCGGTCGCAACACAGGCCTACCAAGTTGAGGACCTCGCGGTGGCCGACGGGCACGTGCTCAGCCGTGACGAGGTGCGGGCAGAAGTGAATTCGCCCACATACCTCGCAGGCCTCTGGGAGCGCGACACGACCGCGCTGGTCGACCCAGCCCGGCTGGCGTGGGGCCTGGCAGCAGCTGCGGAATCTCTCGGTGTGCGGATTGCCGAACATAGCCGCGTCACTCACATCGAGCGCGACGGGTCCCGGCTGCGGCTGCGGACGCAGACCGGCGCGGCCGTCACGGCCAATCATGTCGCCCTGGGTACCAACGCCTATCCTTCTTTGGTCAGGCGGATGCGCTGGCACACAGTTCCGGTCTACGACTATGTCCTCATGACGGAGCCGCTGACGCAGCTTCAGCTTGCATCGATCGGCTGGCGCAACCGGCAGGGGCTAGCCGATGTCGCGAATCAGTTCCATTACTACCGCCTTACAGCCGATAGCCGGATCCTCTGGGGCGGCTATGACGCGATTTACTACTTCGGCAGGAAGATCAAGCCCTCGTACGATCAGCGCCCGGCCACGTTCCAGCGGCTCGCAACGCACTTCTTCGATACGTTCCCGCAGCTAGAAGGCATCCGATTCACGCATAGATGGGGAGGGGCAATTGATACTTGCTCGCGCTTCTGCGCGTTTTTCGGTACCGCCTACGGCGGCCGGGCTGCGTACGCCGCTGGGTACACGGGACTTGGCGTTGGCGCGACCAGGTTCGGCGCCCAGGTCGTGCTCGATCTGTTGGCTGGGAATCACTCTGAGATAACTGAACTGGGACTGGTTCAGTCCCGGCCGGTGCCATTTCCGCCTGAGCCATTGGCATTCCTAGGGATCCAGCTCACGCGCTGGTCTCTCGACCAGGCTGACCGGCATCGCGGGCATCGCAACATCTGGCTCCGGGCACTCGACCGAATCGGGATGGGCTTCGACTCATGAGGGAAGCGCTCTACGGGCCCGTGGCCGCCGTTTGCGGTTTGGTGAGGCCAAGACAGCCCAGGATGTGGTCGAGCAAGGCCCGCTGGCGCTTGGCAGGCCATTTCCGCGGATGCTCCACCGCAGATAGAACGACACCGTTAACCATGACCCGGAGCGAATCAACTGTGATGTCGACCTCGGAAGGGTCTACGAGCGGCGCTACGCGGTCCCGCAGCAGTCCTCGCATCTTGCGGTCCATAGCCTCGAAGAAGGACTGGACGTGCAGATCGGAGTGGCGTTCAGCATTGAGGAGCACCCTTGCTCGTTCCTCGTTCCTTGCCTCCTGAGTCAGCGGCAGCATCCACTCAAGCAGCACGCGGAGGCGCGCTAGATCATCTGCGCCCTTCTCGAGGTCGGCCAACTGGGCGTCATAATCGGCGATCAACTGGTCAGCGATGCCTTCCAGCAGTTCGGCACGGTTGCGATAGAAATGCGTCACCAGGGTGATCGAGCCGCCAAGTTCTTCCGCCAGCCCGCGGAGCGTGAGAGCTGCCGGGCCGCGTGTGCTCATCAGCCGCAGTGCCGCATAGGCGATCTCGCGGCGCCGAGCTGCACGATCGACAGTTCTGGGCATTGCGCTCTCCTGGTGCCAGCCGATGGCCGGCTTTCAGCGTAGTTTGCCACTGACCCGAGGACGTGACGTCACTCGTCAACGACGATGCGGTCCGGTGCCGTTTGGCTGCCCTGTCGGGGTAGCGCGGATAGTTGCTCGATGACCGGAACCAGGGTGTCGATGAATTCGATCTGCTTTTCCGGAGTCCAGTACTTGGGGTGCTCAACAGAAGACAACACAACCCCGTTTTGCACGATACGAATGAGATCGATGTAGAACTGGCGCTCACTCTCCCCCACGACCGGCGCCACATACTGCGCGATAAGGTCGCGGATCGTCCGTTCCCAGGTATCGAAGAACTCCTGGACGTTGAAGTGTGCGTCCGACTCAGCCGACAGCAGGACACGGCTGCGCTCGAGTTGCACTTGTTCATCTGTCGTAGGCAACAGCCAGATGAGGAAGGCGCGGAGCCGTTCCGCGTGGGGAAGCTCGGCGCGTCCCGCGGACTCAAGGTCGGGTGCGCTGTCTTCGATCACCTGGCTGGTCACAGCACCGAGAAGGGCGCGACGGTTCGGGAAAAAATGCGTCACGAGGGTGATCGAGCCGCCAAGTTCCTCTGCGAGCGCCCGCAAGGTCAGCCCGCGCGGACCGCTTTTCGCCAGGAGCCGGATGGCTGCGCGTGCGATGTCGCGCCGCCGCTCATCGTGGTCAACGTTGCGCGGCAACGTACCCCCCGCGCGCACCGAGTCCCGTCATCGCGCTGCTTGGGCCTCTCGCGTGTCGATGACGCCATCCGGGAACGGCGGCTCAGTACGCAGTCGCGCTTTGGCGATCTTGCCATTGCCCGTACGCGGCAGTTCGGAGCGGAACTCGATGTATCGCGGCACCTTAAACGGCGCTAGGCGGTCGCTGGCCCAGGAGGTGATCTCTGCAGCGCTCACCACTTTGCCGTCATGCAATACGACGATCGCCTTAGCTTCCTCGCCGCGGTCCCGGTCTGGCACGGGAACGACGGCGATGTCCATCACTTCGGGCATAGCGAGGATCTGCTGTTCGACTTCGATTGCGGCGATGCTCTCGCCGCTGCGCCGGATGATGTCACGCGTGCGCCCGACGTAGAAGTGCAGCCCGTCGGCGCCCTTGCGGACGATGTCACCGGTACGGAACCACCCGCCAGGAAGCATGAGCTCACCATTGGCGTCGGGCCGGTTCCAGTATCCGAGCATCATCCCCGTACCGCGGATTAGCATCTCGCCCGCGACGCCGGGCGGCAGCTCTCTGAGATCCGAGTCGACGATCTTGGTCTCGCGCGTAGGCCAGCACAGTCCCATTGATCCTGAGCCGACGAGGTCATCGCGCTCCCATGGCACGAAGGTGCCCGCACCTGCCTCGGTGCTCGCGTACCAGTCGCGCGCCTTCAGGCCGAATCGCTCCTCCAGCGGCCGGTGCAGGGCAGGCGGAATAGCCGCCATGGGCGCGTGCTTCAGCTTAAGCCGATGGTCGGCGTCCGACGGCGGGTAGTCGAGCAGGCCTTCGTCGATCCAGACGAAGTCAATGTCGTTGTCCAGCAGCCAAGCCATGAATTTGCTCCGGCTGAGTCCTGGGGTGACGTGTAGCTGCCCGCCCGCAGCCAGCGCCATCATGAAGTAGGCCTGGTTTTGCATGTAGTAAAACGGATGGTCGGCGAGCAGGTGCTGCGGGTCGAAGAACACTGCGGCCGAGTAGACCCCGAGTTCCAGCCAGTACTCGTGCGTGAGCATGCAGCCCTTCGGCAACCCCGTACTGCCCGAGGTGAACTGGATGCTGACGAGATCTTGGCGGTTGGCCTCGTTGCGGCGCTGTTCGGGCGGAGTCGACAGCAGGTCAGCAAATCGGTGCACGCCCGGAATGGTGTCGCCAACGACCACGACGTGTCCTTCGGGCACCGGCGCGAATGTCGCCGCCTGGTGCGCCGAGAGCAGACCTTGGGTGGTAATCAGCCAGCTAGCCGCAGTGTCGCCGAGCACGAACTCGATCTCGCGTCGCGTGTATTTGGGGTTCAGTGGGACTGCTACCGCGCCGGCATCGATCACCGCGAGCCAGGCCAGCGGGAACTCCACCTGATTGGGGATCATGATGCCGACACGATCACCCGGGCGTAGCCCACGTGACGCCAGGCCGGTCCGCAGTCCGGCTACCGTACCAGCCAGCTGGTGATAGGTGAGGACATCCGACGCGTGCACGAACGAGATCGCGACCTTGTCTGCCCACACAGATGCAGCCCATTCCAGTGCCTGCGGGATGGTCATGGTCAGCATCGATTTGTGGTGCTGGCCGAGCTGGATCCGGAGCTTTTCTGTCACTTCGCCGCTCCACGCGCGATGCTGGCCAACGGGCGTCGGTGCGCCCACGGAGCGAGGGCCTCAAGGGCAGCCGCTGCGGCTAGGACCTCACCGTCTGCGTGCAGGCGCCCGATCAACTGCATCCCGACCGGCAGGCCATCGGGGGTAAAGCCGGCTGGTATGGAGACTGCGGGGAGTCCGGCGTGGCTCGGCGGCTCAGTGAGCCGGTGGAAGTACAGACCGGGCGTGCGTACCGGTTGGCCGTCGACCTCGTCCAGCCCGCCTTTGTCGCCGGCGTGTGGGAACGGGGGGACCGGAGTCGTCGGCGTGATGATCACGTCATGGGTCTGCAGCACCCGGTCGAACTCGTTGTAAATCTGGGTCTTGAGGCCGCGCACAGCACGACTGACCTCAGCCGCTGTCAGCTTGCGTGCCCGGTCAGCAACTTCCCCCATGAGGGGCCAATAGTCACCCGACGGCTTAAGGATGTCGTCGACAAAGTCGGCGAACTCAGGCCCCCAGTAGGCGACAAAAAAGTCGATCGCATCCGGCAGCGTCAGCTCGACTGGCTCCACGAACGCCCCGGCGTGTTCAGCCGCGGCCAGCGTCTGCTCGATCGTGCTCCTGGTCAGCGGATCGATCGGCCCCTGGCCGAGATCAGCGCTGTACGCGATCCGCAGTTCAGATACGACTGGGGCCTCTGCCACCACCTCGAGGTAACGCTCGCCTGTCGCCGGAAGAGATAGGCGGTCCTCGTGATGCGGCCCTGCCAAGACGCTGAGCATGAGCGCGGCGTCGGCGACAGTGCGCGTCAGCGGACCTTCGGCAGTGTCCGGTTCGGTGTTCCCGCGAATCGGAATGCGCCCGGTGGATGGTTTCAGACCGACGACGCCGCAGCAGGCGGCGGGAACCCGTATCGAGCCGCCGCCATCCGAGCCCAGTGCAAGGGGGCCGACGCCGGCCGCTGCCGCGGCGGCGGCACCTCCGCTGGAGCCACCCGAGGTCCGGGTCGGGTCCCAGGGCGTGCCGGTCGTACCGGTGAGGTGGCTTTCGGTGACGCCCAGCATCCCGTACTCGGGAGTAGTCGTTTTGCCGATCAAGATGGCGCCCGCTTGCTTGAGCCGTTGCCAGCTGATCGCGTCCTCCTCCGGGACGTTGTCCTTCCAGCTCTTGCAGCCGTATGTCGTGCGCACACCTGCGGTGTCGATGAGGTCTTTGACAGTGACCGGGATGCCACACAGAGGCGGGATGTCGTCTCCCGAACGAAAGAGCGCCTCGGCTTCCTGAGCTTGCTGTCGCGCCAGGTCCTCGGTGACCGTCACGAAGGCGTTGACCAACGGATCAACCGCGCGCAGGCGGTGGATCACCGCATCGACTACTTCGGTTGGCGACGCTTCTCCGCTGCGATACAGCCGGGCGAGTTCAGTCGCCGGCATCCACACCAGGTCCTCTGATGACGTCACAGGCGCTCCGATCGCTCCGCAAGACTCACCGCTAGGTCCGCACAGGACAGACGGCCTAAGGCTCATCCATAGTGGTGGCACGTAATGTATATCGATTGATACACATTGCGCTAGAGGCCCTTGTTTACGTGTAGCGGAAGTTATACATTAACCGCTACCTAACGTCGGACTGCCCGAACTGGCCATGCGCAATGAGGCGATAGCAGAGGGAGGAAACGCTGTGACTGACACTCCCTCGGACGTGCATGACGGTACTCAGGCTCTGTCCGTCCGGTTCCATGACCTGCCCGCGCTTGCCGGTCGGTCATTCGTGGGCGACTGGTTCGTCATTGACGACGCCAAGCTCCCCTTGTTCGACGAAGCCGTCTACTCCAGCGAGAACGCCTACCCGCTCGACATGAGTGAGTACCCAGACGGGATGGTCGAGGGCTTCCACCTGCTGTCACTGCTTGACCACCTAGTGAACCCATTGTTGCAGTTCTCCGACGGCCCATGCGTCGGGTGGAATTACGGCCTGGATCGGGTCCGCTTCGTCAGCACTGTCCGCGCAGGCCAGAAGATCCGGGTCAAGGGCACAGTCGGCGCGGTGACACCCAAGGGCAGCGGATACCTCGTCTTGTGCCAGTGCGTTATCGAGGTCGACGGGCGGGACCGCCCCGCCATGGTGGCCGACTGGTGGACGTACTGGCTGCCCGGGCCGGGCCGCGCCGACAGTGCCAGAACGACACATGCCCATCCCTAGTACCTGAATCGCCATCCCGTTCCTGCGCATCAGCCGGGAGTTCCGATGAAAGTTCAACCTGCCGGGCGCCTGCCCCGCCGCGCCGCCGCCTGCGTAGTTGTGCTCACAGCTCTGGTCGCCGCCTGCTCTTCTTCGCCATCTCACACCGGTGGCACGACTGCCGCAGCGTCAACGAAGACCATGAGCACCTACGGCGTCGCAACCGGCGACCTTCCGACGCTCACGTGGGATCTGCCCTACGGCGAGCCAAACACGATCGACCCGCCGAACACCGCGTTCTACAGCTCGTCCCTCATCGCTGCGGACCTGTGCGATCCGTTGCTGCGGCTCAACCCGAACTACTCGCTCAGCCCCAACCTTGCTACCTACAGCCAGCCAAATCCGCTCACCTCGGTGTTCAACATCAGACCAGGCGTGAAGTTCTGGGACGGGTCTCCGGTGACTGCCGCCGATGTGGTCTGGAGCCTGCAGCACTCGGCGTCGCCTGCCACAGCGGTCGCCTTCCTCTACGCGAACGTCAAGTCCATCTCGGCCACCGGACCGCTCCAGGTCACGGTCGCGTTTAACAAGCCGGACAGCCTGTTCCTCCTCGAGATGGCGACGTTTGTCGGCATGGTCCAGGAGAAGAAATTCGCAGTACACGCGGGTAGCAAGCTCGGCTCGGCGGCTGGGCGGATCATGTGCAGCGGCCCGTACGAGCTGACCTCGTGGACGCCCGGCACCGGGATGACGCTGACCGCCAACCCCCACTACTGGAACCCAGCACTCCACGCCCATGCGCACACCGTGCAGATCCAGTTCGATACCGATTCCACCACGATCGCGCAGGCTCTGATCTCCGGCCAGCTCGACGGCGCCTACGAGATCCCTCCCGCGGTTATCCCGCGCCTGCAGACTGCCACCAGCGGCAAGCTGATCTTCGGCACGCCCAGCCAGCTCTACCTGACGCTGAACGTGGCCGGACCCAACGGCCCGCTGGCTAGCGTCAGCGTGCGCAAGGCCCTGTTCATGACAATCAACCGGCAGGCATTGGCGACCGCGGCCTACCATGGGGCGGCCACGCCCAACTGGACGCAGACGAACGAAGACGCGTGGAATAACGCCAGCACCCCGCTGGCTGCGCGACAGGTTTGGTCCGCTGCCTATTCCAAGGACCAGCAGCAGGAGTCGTCATGGGGAACTCCGGCAGGGATCGCGGCCGCGAAGACGCTCGCCGTCAAGGGTGGCTATCACGGGCAACCGATCGTGCTCGCGACTCTGGCCGGAGACGCCACACTTGCCGAGATCGCCGGACTCATCCAAGGCTGGGCACGCGAGGCGGGCTTCAATGTGCAGATCAAGCCGCTGCAGTCGCTTGCCTACAGCAACGCTAGTTACAACGCGAAGTACCGCGTGGGCATTGACCTGCTGATCGGGACCACTTTCAACAACGCGCCGAATCCGCTCGAGCCACTTGGACTGGCGTACACGCCCGGCGATCCCTACAACTACACCAACTACAACAACCCCAAGGTCACTGCGGACATCGCTTTGGCCCACGCCAACCCCGACCCCGTGCAGCAGGCGCGCCTGCTGACGGCTGCCGAGGCCCTATACGAACCCGCTTATGAGAGCCAGACCCTAGTGCAATTCGACGAGATCATGTTCTTGAAGAAGGGCCTCGGTGGTGCGACGACGTCGTTCGCGTACATGAACGAACCAGCGTTCGCCTTCATCGGCACAGCGAAATGATCCTGCGATGCTGAGGAACGCGCGGCGCTGGATCCTGACGCCGGTCGTGACCCTGGTGGCCGCATCGTTCGTGCTGTACACAGCCGTTTCGCTGCAGCCGGGCAACCCGCTCACATTGCTCTTGGGCACCAGGGCAACGCCCGCCCAGTACCGATTCCTCGCACACAAGCTCGGTCTCGACCGGCCGATGCCCGTACGGTATTGGCACTGGCTGGTGGCGGCCGTGCACGGCAATTTCGGCGACTCTTTGGTCTACAAACAAAGTGTTGCCAGCCTCATTGCCCCGCGAATCGTCACGACGCTACTGCTCGTGGGTTACGCAAGCGTGATCATCCTCGTCGTCGGGGTCACGCTCGGGGTTGTCGGCGGGATGTCGCCACGGCTCGCCCCGATCGTCGCCGCGCTCAACGGGTTCGGGGTGGCGATCCCGGGGTTTGTCGCGGCAGAGATACTCATTGCGCTGTTCGCCGTAAAGCTCGGCTGGTTCCCGGTTCTGGGCACAGGCCAGGGCCTGGCAGGGCGGCTGCAGCACCTCACGCTCCCGGCCTTTGCGCTGGCAATTGCGTCAATCGCTTACGTGTCGCAGATCACTCGGGCGGCGGTGAGCGCTGAAGAGAACAGCCCACATGTCGAGACCGCCCGAGGCCGCGGGCTGCAGAAGGCCCGCGTCCTCCGCCATCACGTATTGCGGAACGCGGCGATGCCGATCATGACGGTGTCGGCGCTCACGGTGGCGAGCTTGCTCGCCGGGACTCTCGTTGTCGAGTTCGCCTTCGGACTGGGTGGTATCGGATCGCTGTTGGACCAGAGCGTCCAGGACAAGGATGCCAATATCGTGCTCGCCGTCGGCCTGATCTTGGTACTGGTGTTTGTCATCACGACAACAGCACTCGACTTCGCGCAGTACCTGATGGATCCTCGGCTTCGGTTGAAGGCGGCGAGATGGCACTGACGGCGCGGCTTGCCCGTGTCCCGACGCCCTTCCACGCCGAGGAACGGCGCGCCAAGGCCGATGTAGTCGCCGTCGTGGCGGGGTCTGTCTGCCTTGCCTTGCTGGCTGTCGCGATCCTAGCTCCGGTGATCGTGCCGTACCAGCCGGATGCGATTGACGTGAGCGCGATCAACACCGGACCATCGGCTGCGCACTTGCTCGGGACCGATTCACTGGGCCGCGACGTGTTGTCGCGCGTACTGTACGGCGCCCGCCTGAGCCTCCTTGGGCCAGCGCTTGTGACGCTGCTCTCGACCGCACTCGGCACCACCGTCGCGATTGCCGGTACTTGGATCGGCGGTGCTTTCGACCGGATCACCGCCCGGATCATGGACATGCTGTTCGCGTTCCCCGGACTGCTGTTCGCGATACTGGCGGTCGTCGCGTTCGGCACGGGCCTGGTGGCACCTGTGATTGCGCTATCGATCGCTTACACGCCGTACATTGCGCGGGTAATCCGGGCGGCTGCCGTACGACAGCGGCAGTTGCCGTATATAGAGGCGTGCCAGCTCCTCGGTTTCTCGTCATGGCGTACTGCGACGTACCATCTGCTGCGCAACGTTCGGCTCCTGATCGTCGCCCAGGCCACGCTTGCGTTCGGTTACTCGCTGCTAGACCTCGCGGGCCTGTCGTTTATCGGGCTCGGCGTCCAACCCCCGGCCGCCGAATGGGGCCTGATGGTGTCTGAAGGAGACTCCGCGCTGCTCAATGGGTTCTGGTACGAGTCCCTTGCCGCTGGCGCAGCCATCGTGATCACCGTAGTTGCGTTCAACGTTCTCGGTGAACGGCTGACGGCAAGATCACAGGGGCGGCAATGAACGCACTGGCAGATAGCCACCCGAACGGAACCGGATCGCCGCTACTGGAACTCAGCGATCTGCGGGTTGACCTAAAGATCGGTGGCCAGTGGCGCACCGTGGTTCAGGGGGTCTCACTCCGTCTCGACCAGGGCAAGGCGCTGGGCATAGCCGGGGAGTCGGGATCGGGGAAGTCAATCACCGCCCGCTCGATTGCCAGGCTGCTGCCCCGCGGTGCCCGTGTAGCCGGCGAGGTCTGCTTCGCGGCCGAGCGGGTCTCCGACATGAAGAGCACAAGGCTGCGCCGGTTCCGGGCTCGCGAACTCGGCATCATCTACCAGGACCCGCGCGCCAGCATCAATGAGATGCACACTGTGGGCGACTTTCTAACGGAAGGTATCCGGGACTTTCCCCCGCAGGAGCGCCGTGACCTCGCGATCAACGCGCTGCAAGCAACGGGGATCGCCGATGCTGAGCGTCGGCTCCGCCAGTACCCGCACCAGCTGTCCGGGGGGTTGCTGCAACGAGTGATGATCGCGGCTGCCATCTTGCCCGGCCCGAGGCTCCTGTTGGCTGACGAGCCGACTACCGCGCTTGACGTGACGACGCAGTCGGAAGTCATGGCGGTCCTGGCTGACGAACGACAGGCCCGCCAGCTCGCCATGATCTTCATTACGCACGACCTGGACCTTGCCGCGGCAGTGACCGATTCTCTGGCCGTGATGTACGCCGGCATGATCGTGGAGACTGGGCCTTCAGCAACCATGCACGAGCGCGCCATGCATCCATACACCATCGGGTTGTTGGCCGCCCGGCCGCAGCCGACTCGCGTCGCTAGCCTGTACAGCATCCCAGGTCGGCCGATTGCCGCGTACGAATCCGGACCCGGTTGCGTCTTCGCCTCGCGATGCGCCTACGTGGAGCAGCGCTGCCTGGACTCCAGGCCAGCACCAAGGCAGATCGGCGACCACTTCGTCGCCTGCCACCGGGCCGAGGAACTGCGGGAGACGCTGCACCACGCCCTGGAGCATGCCTGATGGCCGCGCTGCTTGAAGTCGAGAACCTGCGCAAGGTCTACCGGGTACCCGGTGCGAAGGGCGAGTCCGCTGACCTCGTCGCGGTCGATCAACTGTCATTCGAGCTGCAGCCCGGAGGATCGGTTGCAATCGTCGGTGAGTCTGGATCTGGCAAGACCACGACGGCTCGGCTCGTCGCTGGGCTGGAAAACCCAACGTCAGGAGTCATTCGTATCGCCGGCGAGGCGCGCAATCCGCTCCCCTGGGGCAGAGGTGAGCGAGCCCGGAACGCGGGCCGCGTCCAAATGGTCTACCAGGATCCGTTTACCTCGCTCGATCCCAGCCAAACTATTGAGTCCTCTCTCGATGAGGTACTCCGGCTCCACCTTGGTCGAAGTAAGGAAGCCCGCAGCGCCCGGATCAGCGAGCTGCTGAGCCAGTGCGGACTCGACGACCGCCACCGGAACCGCCGGCCGCGAAGCTTGTCCGGCGGTGAGCGGCAGCGGGCAGCCATCGCCCGCGCGCTCGCGGCTGCGCCGCAGGTGCTGATCCTCGACGAGGCGGTGTCGGCACTCGACGTCAGCATTCAGGCGCAGATCCTGAACCTGCTCGCCAGCCTCCGCGCCGCACTGGGGCTGACCTACCTGTTCATATCCCACGATCTCGGTGTCGTGCGGCAGGTAAGCGAGGCATGCATCGTTATGCACCGCGGTGTAGCCGTCGAGTCCGGCGCAACCGACGATATCCTCAGCTCGCCCCGTGCCGATTACACCAGGGAACTACTGGAGGCCATCCCCCGGCCAGGGTGGGCCCCCAGACGCAGGGCAACCGCCGACAGCACCGCGGCGCCAGCGGAGCCAGCCGACGGCCAGCTTGGGGTCACGAACGGGAGCACCGTCCTGCCTGCCATATAGCTCGCCGAGGAGGATGTGATGCGGTTCAGCGCGAGCGAGATGTTCTCGACGCCGCAGGTAGTCGCCGACGCAGCCGCAGACGGCTGCCTCCTGCTTCGGTCGGCCGAGCCACTCGGCGAGTATCCCGCGACGGTGATGCATAGCTTTCGGACGTGGGCGAGCGCAGACCCCGGGTACCCGCTGGCTGCCGAGCGGACGCCGGATGGTTCGTGGCGGATCTGCAGCTACCAGGCGGCGCTCGAGGCGGCGGAAGGTCTCGGCCAGGCGTTGCTGGATGACGGACTGGGCCCGGATCGTCCGCTGCTGATCCTGTCCGGCAACAGCGTCGACCACCTGCTGATGACGCTCGGAGCACTAACCGCAGGCATACCCGTGGCGCCCGTTAGCGCCGCCTACTCGACACAAAGCCGCGATCACGGCCGGGTCCGGGCGATCGTCGACCTAGTACGCCCGGGCGCGGTGTTCGCCGAGGACGGGCGCGGATTCGCTGCGGCGCTCGACGCAATCGGGCGCGTTCCGGCCATCGTCAGCACCGACGGCCGGCCTGGCGCGCGACAGATAAGCGAACTCGCCTTGACTAAGCCGGGGGCGCGGCTGGCCGCGGCGTTCGCCGGCCTAACCCCAGATGACACGGCCAAGATTCTGTTCACCTCTGGCTCGACCGGGTTCCCGAAGGGCGTCGTTAACACTCACCGGATGCTGGCGGCCAACCAGCAGATGATGCGTCAAGCGTGGCCGTTTCTCACCGAGCATCGGCCGGTGGTGGTCGACTGGCTGCCGTGGAGCCACACCTTCGGCGGCAATTTCATCATGAACATGATCTTTACGAGCGGCGGGACGCTGTACCTGGACGGCGGCCGGCCAGCCCCCGCGATGTTCGGCCAGACAGTCGCCAACCTCACCGAGATACCGCCAACGGTCTACTTCAACGTTCCGGCTGGCTACGCGCAGCTCGTCCCGGCACTCGAAGCTGATCCGGCGTTTGCGTCCCGATTCTTCTCGCGGCTCCAGCTGATATTCAACGCGGGCGCAGCCCTGCCAGCCGCGCTTCGCGGAAGACTCGTCGAACTGGCCATGTCAGCCGTTGGCCGACCGATACCGGTCACCGGTGCCTGGGGCACAACCGAGACGGCACCGGCCGCCACGGCTGCGCACTACGAGTACGCCGATGCGCGCTGCATCGGCGTGCCGCTGCCTGGGTGCGAGGTGGAGCTGACCAAGGCCGAGGGAGCGTATGAGATCCGGGTGCGCGGCCCCAACATCACGCCCGGCTACCTCAAGCGCCCGGACCTGACCGCCGCCGCGTTCGATGACGAGGGGTACTACCGTTCCGGCGACGCCGTCGCGCTCGCCGATCCGGGCAATCCGAACGCCGGCCTGGTGTTCCGTGGCCGGATTGCCGAAGACTTCAAACTGGCCACCGGCACGTTCGTCCGGGTCGGCGCGGTGCGCACCGCGCTGCTGTCGTGCGCACCGTTGCTGCTGGACGCCGTGATCACCGGCGAAGACCGCGACACCGTGGGTGCGCTGGCATGGCTGAACGTTGCCCGGGCAGGCAACGTGCTGGGCGCTGTGCCCCAACCCGCAGGCGAACTCATCGTGGACGCCGAGCTGCGCAAGGCGCTGGCCGATGCGCTAGCTGTCCATAACGACGGCGCGGGGTCGGCGGCGCGGATCGAGCGGCTGCTCGTCATGGCCCTCCCGGCTGACCTGGACGCTGGGGAGATCACCGACAAGGGGTACGTCAACCAGCGCGGCGTGCTCGCCAACCGCGCTCACCTGGTTGACCTGCTCCACAGCGAGCCGCCACCACCAGGCGTTGTCGTCGCGTCGTAGCAAACGCCGCTTGCCTCACTCGCGTTCCACCGCGCGAAGCCCTCGCTGCGGCGTCCACCACTCGATGACCAGCAGCGTCGCCTCGGGGTTCAGCCGGGTGATGATGACCTCGGAGATATCGGCGACAAACAAATCGCCATCAGACTCTTCACCTTTAGGTCCGGCGGCCACCGCGCGCCCGGCGATTTTCGCCTCGCCCGGCCACTCGGCCTCCTTGCCCTCCCCCGGGTGAGAGGTGGGACTATGCAGGGCGAACCGCGGATCCCGCCGCAGATCGGCACCCTTGCGCGCCCCGGGCATCGACCCGAACCTGAGCTCGCCATCAGCGAACTCGGACTCGATGCCCGAGATCCGCGGGGAGCCGTCTGCCCGCAGCGTCGCGATCGTCTTGTGCCTGCCCGCGTCGAACAGCCGCCGCACCCGGACGGCGAACTCGGCCTCTGCTTGCTCCACGTCCTTCCACGCCACCATGGCACGAAGTATGGCGAGTTCCACATCAATTCGCGATCGATTGATTCGGTTGGCGCTGATAGCGCAAAAGCCATTTCGCGTGGGAGACTCTTCCTGTCGAACTGCTGCTCGTGGCCTATGGAGGGGATGCAGTGGTTGCGAGAACCGGGTCCCGCACGGGCCCGGTGCGCGAGGCTGTCGCACCTACCGCGGGTGGCAGTCCCTTTGCGCTCCGCATTTTGCTCGGCGCGCAACTGCGTCGGCTGCGCGAGGCGCAACGGATCTCGCCGGAAGAGGCGGGGTACACGATCCGCGCCTCTCACTCGAAGATCAGTCGTCTTGAGACCGGCCGGGTGAGCTTCAAGGACCGGGACATCGCCGACCTGTTAACGCTGTACGGGGTGACGGATGAGGCGCAGCGGGCGGAAATCCGCGGGCTCGCCTCCCGGGCTAATTTCCCCGGCTGGTGGCATGCCTACGCTGACATGCTGGCGAGCTGGTTCGAGGACTATCTCGGCCTTGAGGAAGCCGCCGTCCAGATCGAGACGTATGAGGCTCAGCTCGTTCCCGGCTTGCTGCAGACCGAAGACTACGCCAGCGCGGTCATTCTGCTGGAGTACTCCAACCCTAAGGAGATCAGCCGCCGGGTCGATCTCAGGATTGCGCGCCAGTCAATACTCTCCGGCCCCAATGCGACGAGCCTGTGGGCGGTCATTGATGAGGCGGCGCTGCGGCGGCCGCTTGGCGGGACTCGCGCCATGCGGACGCAGTTGATGCATCTCATCCAGATGTCACAGCAGCCAAACGTCACGATTCAGGTCGTGCCGTTCACGGCGGGCGGCCACGCCGCGGCTGGCGGCTCATTTAGCGTGTTGCATTTCGCCGAGGAAGAACTGCCCGACCTCGTCTACATTGAGCAGCTGGCGAGCGCCCAGTACCTGGTCAAGCCGGACGTCGTCGACACCTACGTGCAGGTGCTGGAAAAGCTGCGGCATGAGGCGGCGACTCCCGCAGACAGCCTCACTATGCTCCAGGAGCGGCTCCGCCAGGCCTGAAAGCCGCCTGGTTAGCCCGCGCGCGATCCGGAAAGCGATTCGTTAGACAAGAACGGAACGGGCCCAGCGGTAGTCCGCCTGTCCGGTCGGAGAGCGCAGCACGTGCGGCACGAACTCGATCCTGGCAGGGCACTTTGTAACCAGCGAGCGCGGCCCGGCAGTGTTCGCGCAGCTCATCGGGCGCCGTCGCGGCGTCCGGCCGAAGTTCGACGACCGCGGCGACCCGCTCGCCGAAGCGCCCGTCCGGGATGCCGGCCACGAGCGCGTCGAGCACGGCGGGATGCACCTTGAGCGCCTGCTCGACCTCTTCGGGAAAGACCTTTTCCCTGCCAGTGTTGATGCAGGTGGAACCCCGGCCGGACGGGAAAAGTTGCCGCCGTCGCCGCATCATCGCCGTAGTAACCAAACGGCACATGGCCTGACTTGGCTAGGCGTCCTGTCCCGCCGGGCTGCACTGGCCGCAGGTGGGGCCAGG
>Ga0126378_10001005_pt1 | contig 21076 bp, 16 predicted proteins | sample PanSoiMetPlot_23_FD_92587 | JGI IMG/M metagenome (GOLD analysis project Ga0126378, IMG submission 92587) | Tropical forest soil microbial communities from Panama - MetaG Plot_23 | ecosystem: Environmental > Terrestrial > Soil > Tropical forest > Bulk soil | place: Panama | collected 2016-02-17
GACCCGCTGCGCGGCCACCACCGTCGCGATGTCACGCAGCAGCCCCGTTCGATCCCAGGCCTCGATCTTGATCGAGACCGGGTAGACCTGGGATGCCTCCATGTCCCAGTCCACGGGCACCAGTCTGTCCGAGTCGGGGCTGTTGATCGCGTTGATGCAGTCCATCCGGTGGACGCTGACCCCCTTGCCCCGGGTCGTGAAGCCTGTGATCGCGTCGCCAGGCACGGGCTGGCAGCAGCCCGCGATGGCGGTCAGGATGCCCCTTTCCCCGCGCACGAGCACCCGGGGTGTCGGCTGCACCTGCGGGATCAGAGGGATCGAGCGCAGCTCGTCGCCTTCTTCGCCCCGCGTCAGCGCCATCCGCATGACCACGGAGTGGGGCGAGACGTCGCCGTACCCGATCGCAGCCAGGAAGTCTTCGGCGCTCTGGTACTTGTAATGGGCCGCCATCTCCGCGAGCTTGCCCTCCGGCAGCTGGCTCAGGCTCAACCGGTGCATCCGGTGCAGCTCCTTATCCAGCATGTCGCGGCCCTTGGCCACGTTCTCCTCACGCCGCTGGCTCTTGAACCACTTCCGAATGCGCTCTCGCGCTGACGCGCTCTTGACGAAGCTCAGCCAGTCGCGGCTGGGGCCGTGCGGGCCCTTCGAGGTGAGGATCTCCACGATCTCGCCGTTCTTGAGCTCATAGTCCAGCGGCACCATCCGGCCATTGACCTTCGATCCGATGCAGCGGTGCCCGACCTCGGTGTGGATCCGGTAGGCGAAGTCCACCGGCTTGGAGCCGGCAGGGAGGTTGAACACGTCCCCCTTGGGGGAGAAGACGAACACCTCGTCCTGGAAGATGTCGACCTTCACGGCATCCACGAAGGACTCAGCGTCCGTGACCTCTTTCTGCCACTCCATCAAGAGGCGCAGCCAGCTCAGCTTCTGATCGAAATGAGGATCCGTCCCGTTGTCCTTGTACGACCAGTGGGCTGCGACTCCGAAGTCCGCGACGCGGTGCATCTCGTGGGTGCGGATCTGGACCTCTGTCGGCTCCCCGCTGTGCGAGATTACAGTCGTGTGCAGCGACTGGTAGCCGTTGGACTTCGCCATGGCGATGTAGTCCTTGAACCGTCCGGGGAGCGGCTTCCACAGTGAGTGAACGATGCCCAGCACCCCGTAGCAGTCCTTCACCGAGGCGACCAGCACCCTCATCGCCAGCAGGTCGTAGATCTGGGTGAACTCCTTCTGATCCCGACGCATCTTCTGCCAGATGGAGTAGATGTGCTTGGGACGGCCCATGATCTCGGCCTGGATGCCGATCTTCTCCAGCTCTCGCCCCAGTATGTCGCCAAGGTCAGCGACCATCCGTTCGCGGTCGCGGCGCTTGCGATTCACGCGCCCGACGATCTCGTGGTACTCGTCCGGGTTCAAGATGCGGAACGCCAGGTCCTCCAGCTCCCACTTGACCTGCCCGATTCCAAGTCGATGAGCCAGGGGAGCGTAGATATCCATCGTCTCGCGTGAGATCTTCCGCCGGCGCGTCTCGGGCAGCGCGTCCAGCGTCCTCATGTTGTGGAGCCGGTCGGCCAGCTTGATCAGGACGACCCGAATGTCGTCGGCCATCGCCAGCAGCATCCGCCGAATGTGCTCCGCGTGCTGCTGCTGGTCCGACCGGAACTCGATCCGGCTCAGTTTGGTAACGCCGTCGACCAGCCGCGCGACCGAGGGGCCGAATTCAGTGGCCACGTCGTCGAGGGTGACCTCGGTGTCCTCGACCGTGTCGTGGAGGAGCGCGGCGGCCAGCGTCTGGGCGTCCAGGCCGAGGTCGGCGAGGATGCGAGCCACGTACAGGGGATGCTCGACGTACTCTTCGCCAGACACCCGGCGCTGTCCGACGTGAGCCTCCGAGGCACGGGTGTACGCGCGCCGCACCAGCTCCCGATCCGCGGGGGCCAGGTGCTCCGAGAGCCGAAGCAATTCGGAGATGCTCACGATGGTTTCGTCAGTTCTTACCAAAGAATCGCCACTGCCATTCGGAACTTGATTACGTCAGTAGGCCCTGGCGAACGCAACACGGCGCTTCGCCGGCCGTCCACATACCAGGCAGGCGCCGTCGGCTTCGGCGTCCGGATCGAAGTTGCGGGCATGCACACCACCGGTCTCTTCGGCGATGCGAGCCTCGCACTCCTCACTCTCACACCAGGGAGCCCAGACGAATCCGGCGCGCTCCTTGAAGTGCTCCACCAGCTCGGCCAGCGTCGTCACCTCGAAGGTGTTCTGCTCGCGGAAGTCCAGAGCCCGCTGATAGAGGTCGCGCTGGAAGCTGGTGAGCTCGTCCCGGATGCGCTCGGCAAGGCCAACCGCCGGGACAGGCCGCCGCTCACGCGTCAGCCGGTCGACCAGGGTGACCTGACGGGCCGCCACGTCCCTCGGGCCCACCTCGAGCCTGAGCGGCACTCCCTTCAGTTCCCAGCGGTTGAACTTCGCGCCCGGCCGGTCCTCGCTCCAGTCGACTCGCAGCCGGATGCGTTCGCCTTCGACCGCCCAGCGCCAGGTCTCGATGAAGGCTTCGACCAGATCCCGGTCGGCGGCGTCCCTGAAGATCGGAACCACCGCCACCTGGATCGGCGCAACCCGCGGCGGCATGATCAGCCCGGCGTCGTCGCCGTGGGCCATGATCAGGCCGCCGATCATGCGGGTGGATATGCCCCACGACGTGGAATAGCAGAGCTCGCGCTGGTTCTGCTGGTTCGAGAACGAGATGTCGTAGGCGCTGCTGAAGTTCTGACCGAAGTAGTGTGAAGTGCCGGTCTGGAGGGCGAGACCATCGCGCATCAAGGCCTCGATGCTTTTTGTGTGCACCGCGCCAGGGAACGTCTCGCTGCGGCTCTTCATGCCGGCCAGCACCGGCGTCGCCAGCCAGTCCTGGGACAGGTCGCGGTAGTAGCCGAGGATCAGGTCGACCTCATGTTTGGCCTCGTCGGCGGTCGCGTGGAAGGTATGACCTTCTTGCCACAGGAATTCGGTGGTCCGCAGGAAGAGCCGGGTCCGCATCTCCCAGCGCACGACGTTGGCCCACTGGTTGGTCAGCTTCGGCAGGTCGCGATGGGACTGGATGTAGCGCCGAATGAGTGTGCCGATGATCGTCTCGCTGGTCGGCCGGATGGCCAGCCGCTGCTCGAGCTTGCTGCCGGCCGCCTCGGTGACCCAGGCCACCTGCGGCGTGAAGCCCTGGACGTGCTCCTCTTCTTTTGCCAGGAGCTCCTCTGGGATGAGAAGCGGCCAGTACCAGTTCTCGTGGCCGCTGGACTTGATCATGTCGTCGAAGGCGCGCTGGATGTTCTCCCAGAGTGCGTAGCCGTACGGCTGGATGACCATGCAGCCGCGCACCGGCGTGTAGTCGGCCAGCTCGGCCTTGCGAACGACGTCGGTGTACCAGCGGTCGAAGTCGACGGACATCTTGGTGATGTCCTTCACGAAGTCTTCGCGCTCGTCGGTGGTCACGATTGTGTTTGTCACAGTGGATCTCCCCAGGTGTGTCGCTAACTGGACAGCGGCTGACGCCCGCGCTCAGAAGCGGCGCGGGCTACCTAGGGCAGGGAGCAGCGATTGATGTCCAGGCCCGTATCGGGGTGAAGATCGCCAGCTCCATGGTGCGCGTTGATTATGCGCCAGCGAGCCGCGGCGCGGCCAACCGGCTGCATGCCGGCCTTGGCGTCCGGGACAATGGCGCGCGAGGACGAACCCCCGGATGACGATGATCCCGATGGTCGAGGCCCTTCGCCGGACGGCGCGAGCCCGCCCTGATCAGCCTGCGATCACGGTCGAGGGTGAGGGAGCCCTGACGTGGTCGGAGCTGGACCGCAGGACCAACCGGCTCGCCCGTGCATTCGCCCAGCTCGGCGTGGATGAGGGCGACCTGGTGACCATCGGCCTGCCCAACTGTCTCGGCTTCGTGGAGTCGACCGTGGCCACGCTCAAGCTGGGTGCCATCCCCCAGATGGTGTCCCACCGGCTGCCGGACATGGAGCGTCAGGCCATCGTGGAGCTTGCCGACTCATGCCTCATCGTCGGCACAGACCCTGCCGCCCACCCTGGCCGCCAGGTGCTGGCTCAGGTCCCGGAACTGGACCTGTCCCTCGACGGCTCGGCGCTGCCCCTCCGCGTCAGCCCTTCCTGGAAGGCGCCGACCTCGGGAGGGAGCACCGGCCGGCCCAAGCTGATCGTGTCCGGCGCGTCCGCGGTGGTTGATGACGAGGGTGAGCCGCCCGTGCTCCTCCCACGCGACGGCACCGTCCTGATCCCAGGGCCGCTGTACCACAACGGACCGTTCGTGTCAGCCATGCAGGCGCTGTTCCACGGCAGCCACGTAGTGCTGGAACGCAGGTTCGAGCCGCTCCTCACTCTTGACCTGATCGAGCGCTACCGCCCGGATTTCGTACTGCTCGTGCCGACGATGATGCACCGCATCTGGCGTCTGCCCGCCGAGGTCCGCGACAGCCGAGACCTGTCATCGTTGAAGGTCGTCTTCCACCTCGCCGCGCCGTGCCCCCCGTGGCTGAAGGAGGCCTGGCTCGAGTGGGTTGGACCCGAGCGGGTCTTCGAACTGTACGGCGCCACCGAACAGCAGGCGCTGACCATCATCTCCGGAGTCGAGTGGTTCGCGCACCGCGGATCGGTCGGCCGCCCGGTCACCGGCGAGATCCAGGTCCTGGACGCGTCCGGTCACCCCCTCCCACCAGGCGAAGTCGGGGAGATCTTCATGCGGCGTACACCGGGAACAGAGCCAACCTACCGCTACGTCGGCGCCCTGGCGCGGGAGCTTCAGGGTTGGGAGTCGGTGGGCGACGTGGGTTGGATGGACTCCGAAGGCTACGTCTACATCTCGGACCGGCGGTCGGACATGATCCTGAGTGGGGGGGCCAATGTGTACCCCGCGGAGGTGGAGGCGGCGTTGGAGCAGCACCCAGCCGTCCGCTCGAGCGCGGTGGTCGGGCTGCCTGACGAAGACCTGGGCCAGCGCGTGCACGCCATCGTGCAGCTCGGTGAGCCCGTGAGTCTGGAGGAGCTCAGGGAGCATCTGAGCAGCCGGCTGGTGCGATACAAGCTGCCGAGGACGTTCGAGTTCGTAGAGGAGTCGCTGCGCGACGACGCCGGCAAGGTCCGTCGGCCCGCCCTGCGAGATGCTCGCCTCTGACGACGTGTGCAGAGGGGAAACACCGAGCGAACGCAGGCTGTCCCTGGCTGTTGGAGGTAACGCACCAGGCACGCCTGCGTGCCGAGTCGGTGTGCGATCGATCGCAGTATCAATGCTGATCTGGTAGATGTTCGACCTGGTCATCCGCGGCGGCCGTATCGTCAATGCCGCGGCCGTTGAAGCGGCTGACGTCGCCGTCGTGAACGGCAAGATCGCCCAGATCGGAGGTGAGATGCGGGGGGTGCGGGAGATCGAAGCCGGTGGCCGTCTGCTGCTGCCGGGTGGTATCGACGCTCATGTGCACCTGTCCTCGCCCCCGGCGGTCGCGAACCAGCAGCCGCGCTGGGTCGACGACTTCAGCAGCGGCTCGGCTGCGGCGCTCGCTGGCGGGGTCACCACACTTGGCAACATGACGTTCCTGGCGCCAGGTGAAATGCCGCTAGCGGGGCTGCTACGGGAGGCTGCTGAGGCGCAGAAGCAAACGATCGCGGACCTGTTCCTGCATCCGGTCATCACCGAGACGACGCCAGAGGTACTGGACGAGATCCCAGGACTGCTGGCTGCAGGCTGCAACTCGATCAAGTTCTTCATGGCGTTCCCGGCGTTCGACGCGCACGTGGCGGGGTACGTCGAAGCGACACGCCGGGCGGGCGCCAGCGGCCTTTTGACGCTGATCCATTGCGAGGACGGCCCCGTGATCGCAGACTCCATAGCCCAGCTGGTCTCCGCGGGGCGCACGTCGCTGCGCGACTACGCGCTGAGCCGGCCGGTTGTCGCTGAGGTGGTCGCCACGCAGAGAGCTGTGGCGATCGCCGAGGCGACGGGCGCTCCCGTGTACGTCGTCCACCTGTCGTCAGAGCGGGCGCTTGCCGTGTGCGCAGAGGCGCGGGGGCGCGGCCTGCCCGTCTATGTGGAGACGCGACCGCTCTACCTCCACCTCACCGCCGCGAGCCTGGCGCAGCCCGATGGCGCGAAGTACGTGGGCCAGCCGCCGCTCCGTGAACGTGCTGACGTGGACGCCCTGTGGGCCGGAATCCGGCAGGGTGTCGTGCAAACTGTCTGCACCGACCACGCTCCGTGGTCGCTGGAGGCAAAGCTCGATCCCGCGCTGACGATCACCAGGCTGCGGCCTGGCGTCGAGAACCTCCAGACGATGTTGCCGATGCTGTACTCCGAAGGTGTCCGCCGGGGCCGGATCTCCCTCAGCCGGTTCGTTGAGGTCACAGCCACCAACGCCGCCCGACTGTTCGGCCTCTACCCGCGCAAGGGCGTGATCGCGGTTGGCAGCGACGCTGACATCGTGGTGTTCGATCCTGAGCGAGCGCGCACGATCGAGGCCGGGATGCTGAAGTCGAATGCTGACTACTCGGTGTATGAGGGCACTACCGTCACAGGCTGGCCGGAAGTGACGATCAGGCGCGGTGAGGTCGTGTTCCGCGACGACGAGGTCCTCGGGGCTCCGGGACGCGGCCAGCTGGTGCGGCGCGAGCGGACGATGGCCCTCTGACGGACAGCATCGGTCACCAACTGACCGGGAGCACGATCAAACGCAACGCGATCCCATGGGCTGGCTCAAGCGGAGCCGGCGCCCGCCCAGCAGGCTGTTGAAGGATGGCGCTGTGAGATCGGGGGCCGCCACCCAGCCCTGACGGGCCGGGTACCCGGCTGTGGTCCGAATGCGCCCGGTCTGCCGAGCGCCGGAGCACGCGTATTCGTGCAATACGCACGCGAGGAGCGCAGACCCGGGGTCCCCCCGAAATCGAAGATTTCGTGGGGTGGGAGATGGCCCGGGTGCAGGCGGGCCGCATCCGGGGCCCCCGCGAAGCCTGCTTCGTGGGGTGGATAGGCGTTCGAGATCCGGCGACACTTCTTCAACTGCCTCCTACCTGGAGGCCTCCCCGGCGCCGGCGGTCTCTTTCGCCTCCTGGGCCTGCTCGGCCGCGATCTCGTCGATCTCCGCCAGCAGCACCGGCAGCAGCTCCTCCTGTGCCACCGTCCGGTACAGTTTCCCCTTCCGGAAGATCACGCCCTTGCCGCGGCCGCCCGTGACTCCGATGTCCGCGTGGCGCGCCTCCGCGGGCCCGTTCACCACGCAGCCCATCACGGCCACCGTGATCGGCAGCTTCAGTTTCGCGATGTGCGCCTCCACCACCTTGACCGTCGGCACCATGTCGTACTCCAGACGCCCGCAGGTCGGGCAGGCCACGAGGGTGGCGCCCTCCTGCCGGTAGTTCAGCGCCTTCAGAATCTCGTAGCCGACCCGGATCTCCTCCGTGGGATCGTCAGTCGCCAGAGAGACGCGAATCGTATCGCCGATGCCCTCGCTGAGCAGGACACCGAGGCCGACCGCGCTGCGAATGCTCCCGGCCTTCACCGGGCCTGACTCCGTCACGCCCAGGTGGATCGGGTATGCACGGGCCTCCGCAAAAAGCCGGTTGGCCATCACGTTGGTCCAAACGTCGGTCGCCTTGAGACTGACCTTGATGTGGCCCGGGCCGTAGTCGAGGTCCTCCAGGATCTTGCAGTGGCCCAGCGCCACTTCCACCATCCGCTCTGCGGTGCGCAGCCGGTCGTCGCGGTCGATCGCGTGCTGCTCGCGCAGGTTCTTGTGCACCTCCTCGGGCAGCGAGCCGGCGTTGACCCCGATCCGGAACGGGATGTCCCGCTCCTTGGCGGCCTTCACCACGCGCTCGACCTTGTCCCGATCTGGAATGTTGCCCGGGTTCAGTCGCAGCCCATGCACCCCCGCCTCGAGGGCCATAAGCGCCAGCCTGTGGTCATAGTGGATGTCTGCGATTACCGGCAGCGGCGACTGCGCCACGATCTCCTGGAGGGCCTCGGCCGCGTGGTGGTCGGGCACCGCCGGACGCACGATCTCGCAGCCGGCTTCCTTGAGTGCGGCGATCTGGTTGAGCGTCGCGCGGACGTCGCGGGTGTCGGTCTTGGTCATCGTCTGGACCGCGATTGGTGCGGCCCCACCGACGACTACGTCGCCCACCCGGACGGGGATCGACTTTCGGCGTGGTGGGGTCCCGTTCTTTGCGCTCAACTTCTCACCTCAGCCCCGGGAACTCCCCGGTCGCTATGCGCTGGACGTCCAGGAACACGGCCACGCCTATCAGCGCGATCAGCGCGACCAGACCGTATCTCTGGACCGCCTGCTCCCGCTCGCGGTCGAAGGGACGGCCGCGGAGCGCCTCGAGCAGGACCACCAGAATGCGTCCCCCGTCCAGAGCCGGCAAGGGCAGGAGGTTGGTCAGCCCAAGGGCCATCGACAGGTAGGCCACGATCAGCAGGTAGGTGATCAGGCCTTCGGCGGCGGCGTGGTAGGCAAGGTACCCGAAGCCGACAAAGCTTGAGAGGCCGTTTGGGCCGAATACGCCGCCTGGCACATGGCCGGAAGCGAGGTCATAGATTCCCTGGCCGAAGCTGATGGCAGCGTAGACGGGGAACGTGATGCCGTTGGTCAAGGCCTGGCCGGGCGAGACCAGCGTCGAGGTCTCGATCCCGATCACATAGCGCTTCTGATCACCGCTGTAGTTGGGCGTGATGACAGCGGTGTAACTCCCACCAGTCGGGCGGCGCACGTTGAACTCCAGCGGCTGCCCCGGCTTGGCGTCCTCTGCCCGGCGGATGTCCTCGGGCCGGCGGATCGCTTTGCCATCCACGGCTCTGATGGAGTCGCCGGGCCGGATGCCGTGCGTGTATGCCGGGCTGTTTATGAAGACTTTGACTACCTTGCCGGGGTCGTCGTTGAGTTGAGCAAATGACACGCCGGTGATGAGGACAATCGCCACCAGGAAGTTCACCCCAGCGCCGGCCAGCAGGATCAGCAGCCTCTGGTGAGCCGGCTTGGCGTGGAAACCCTGCGGATCTTCGTAATCGTCCGGCGACATGCCGCCCAGCTGCACGTAGCCGCCCAGCGGAATCGCCCGGAGGGCGTAGAGGGTACCGCCCCGCACCCTCGACCAGAGCCGCGTTCCCATGCCAACTGAAAATTCACGGACCCTCACGCCGAAGGCCTTGGCCAGTGCGAAGTGCCCGGCCTCATGGGGAACGACCAGGACGAGGAACAGCGCGAGGATGGCAGCAAGCCGTCCCAAACCCACCAGCACGCCGAGCAGATCTTCCAGAGTCACGCTTCGACTTTACGGACTCGGCCACTGACGTGGGACCGGGCCCAGGCGTCCGCGTTGAGGATCTGCTCCAGCGTTGACGTACCACCAGCCACGTCGCTCGTCGCAAAGTCGCTGAGCGCGGACTCGACCGCCGCAACGATGTCGACGAACCGCATCCGGCCCGTCAGGAAACTGGCCACCGCCACCTCGTTGGCAGCGTTGAGTACGGCCGGATAAGCGCCGCCCCGCGCAGCGGCCGCCCGTGCGAGGGCCACGCTGCGAAACCGCTCGTGGTCAAGAGCGTGCAGCTCCAGGCTTCCCAACTCCTCGAACCGGGTTGGGGGCACTACTCCCGGTAGACGCTCGGGATACGAGAGGGCGAGTGCGATCGGGAGCCGCATATCGGGATGGCTGAGCTGCGCCTTGGCAGACCCGTCGACGAACTCGACCATGGAATGGATGACGCTCTGGGGGTGCACCATCACGTCGATCCGGTCCAGGGGCAGCCGGAACAGGTGGTGGGCTTCGATCACCTCCAGGCCCTTGTTCATCAGGGTTGCTGAGTCGACGGTGATCTTCGGGCCCATCGACCACCGTGGGTGCTGCAGAGCGTCTTCGATGGTCACCTCGGCCAGGTCGCGCTCACGACGGTGCCAGAACGGGCCGCCGCTTGCCGTGAGCAGTAAACGTGCCACGCTGGCCGGCGCCTCGCCCCAAAGGCACTGCCAGATCGCAGAATGCTCGGAGTCGACCGGCCGGATCACGTCAGGGGCCACGGCGCTGGCCATCACCAGGTCGCCTGCCATGACCAGCACCTCTTTTGTGGCAAGGGCCACCTTCTTGCCAGCCCTCAGCGCAGCCAGCGTCGGCGCCAGCACGCCTGAGCCTGGGATTGCGACCAGCACGATGTCGCATTCGGGATGGGTCACCATCTCTTCTATGCGAGCCTCGCAGTCGGGTTCACCGTCCTGAATGAGGTAGCGAGCAGTTCGGCCGGGTGAGCGGCGGCCCGAGGCGAGCCCGAACACCTCGAAGTGATGCGGGTAGCGGTCGATCACGTCCAGCGCTTGCTGACCGATCGAGCCGGTCGCCCCCAGGATGGCCACTCGCTGGTTCACAGCAGCCCCAGGTAGTGCGCATAGAGGTAGACCGCGATGGGCGGGAACATCGCCGAGTCCATCCGATCAAGGATGCCACCGTGGCCCGGGATCACGTTCGACGAGTCCTTGACCCCCGCCAGTCGCTTCATCTGCGACTCGACCAGGTCGCCGATCTGGGCTGTGACCCCGATCAACAGCCCGATGAGAACCGAATGCACGAGGCTCAAGTGCAGCAGCAGCGCGCCGCCCAGCAGCATCACCGGCACTGAACAGATCAGGCCTGCCAGCGCTCCCTCAACCGTCTTGTTGGGACTGATGGTCCGGAAGAACGGATGCCGTCCCAGCCGCTGGCCGATCAGCAATGCGGCTGAGTCGCTCACGACCACTGTGACCAGGATGAGCAGCAGCCAGGCCAATCCAGGCGCGCGGTGGGCGCCCTGGTAGAGCAGCAGGTAGTAGTTGAACGGCAGCCCGATATAGATAGCCCCGGCCAGGCCCATGGCCCAGCGCCCGAGGCCCTCGCGCCGGCCCGGCAGCACCAGGAACACGGACAGACCCGCCATCAGCGCTACGGACAGGACGACATCGAGCGGGATCGCTTTCAGCACCGTGCCGCTGAGCGCGAAGAAGAGGCCGAGTGGGTAAAGCAGCCAGCTGGGTGCCCGGTAGCCCCAACGATCGGAAAGCCGCCGGAACTCCCAGAGGGCGATGGCGCCGGCAGTGAACATGAGCGCGTAGATGCCGTAGATCCCGATCACCAGGAGCGCCACGGTGGCAGCCAGCAGCAGGATGCCGCTGACCACCCTGACCATCAAGGGTCCGCGGTTCCGGGCCCACGCGCTTACGCGGGCAGTCACCTGACGAGCGCGATCTCCTCGCCGGGCCGCCCTCCGAAGCGACGGCTCCTGCTCTGATAATCCTGCACCGCTCGCGTCAGGTCGGGTATGTCGAAATCCGGCCACAGCGTATTCGTAACGTGTATTTCGGTGTAAGCGGACTGCCAGAGCAGAAAGTTACTGATCCGGCTCTCACCCGCGGTCCGGATGATGAGATCTGGGTCTGGCAGCTCAGGATGGTAGAGGTGAGCGGCCAGCGTCTGCTCGTCGACATCCTCGGCGGGAACACCTGAGGCGATCAGAGATCGGACCGCGTCCACCAGCTCGGCGCGGCCACCGTAGTTCAGACAGACGTTCAGGATGCCGTGGCAGTTGCCGGCCGTCCTCGCCTCCGCCTCATCGATGTGTCTCTGCATCGGACGCGAGAGCTCGGAGAGACGACCGCTTACCAGGACCCGAATGCCGCGCTCGTGGATCTCGTCCAGCTCGCGCCGGAAGGCCTCGTGAAAGAGGCGCATCAAGTACCTGACCTCAGCGCGCGGTCGTGTCCAGTTCTCTGTAGAGAAGGTGTAGACGCTGAGGACCTCGATCCCGAGGTCCTCGCAACCGTACATGACGCGCTTGATCGCCTTGACACCGGCTCGATGCCCGAAAGAGTGCGGCCGGCCGCGCTGGCGTGCCCAGCGGCCATTGCCATCCATGATGATGCCGACGTGACGGGGGACGCTTCCAGCAGCCGGCGACGTGCCGGGAGGTCCACCCCACAGTCGCCCTTCCCCTGCGGGGTCCCCACGAAGCCTGCTTCGTGGGGTTGGTCCGAGGGACATTGAACTCCTGGGGTTCAGACCTCCATCACCTCTGCTTCCTTGCGGCTGGCGATGGCGTCGATCCTTTGCGTGTGGGCATCCGTGATCTTCTGTAGCTGGTCACCGGCGCGCTTGGCCGTGTCCTCGGGGATTTCGCCTGCCCGTTCCTGCTGGTGGACGCGATGCAGCTCGTCACGGCGCACATTGCGTACTGCGACGCGTGCCTCCTCGGCGCGCTGCTTGACCATCTTCACATACTCCCGGCGGCGCTCCTCGGTCAGGGGCGGGATGGGGACTCTGATGACCTGGCCGTCGTTCGAGGGATTCAGGCCGATGCCAGCGTCGCGGATGGCTTTCTCGACCGCGCCCATCTGGCCGCGGTCGTAGACCTGGACGACCAGCAGCCGGGCCTCGGGAGCACTGATCTGAGCGAGCTGATTGAGCGGCGCCGGCGTCCCGTAATAAGGCACCATGACCCGCTCGATCAGGGCCGGGTTGGCACGGCCGGTGCGGATCGTAGCCAGCCCATGCTCGAGATGCTCGACCGACCGGTCCATCTTGGACTCGGCCTCCTTCAAGATTCCGTCGATACTCATGAGCCGGTCGCCACCAGTGTCCCGATCGGGTCGCCGCTTACCACCCGCTCCATGTTGCCCTCCTTGAGCAGGTCAAACACCACGATGGGCATTCCGTTGTCCATGCAGAGCGTCAACGCCGTGCTGTCCATGACTTCGATCCCGCGATTCAGTGCTTCCAGGTAGTCCAGCCGCTGGAACTTTGTGGCTGTGGGATCGCGGACTGGATCGGCGCTGTACACGCCGTCCACCTTGGTCGCCTTCATGACGACGTCAGCCTCCAGCTCCACTGCGCGCAGCGCGGCCGTAGTGTCGGTGGTGAAGTAGGGGTTGCCGTTGCCTCCCGCCAGAATCACCACCCGGCCCTTCTCGAGGTGGCGAACCGCGCGACGGCGGATGTAGGGCTCTGCCACCTGGTTCATCTGGACTGCAGACATGGTCCGAGCAGGCAACCCCAGCTTCTCCAGGCCATCCTGCAGCGCCAGCGCGTTGATCACCGTGCCCAGCATGCCCATGTAGTCGCCGGTAGCCCGGTCGAAACCCCTATCCGCTACGTCCCGGCCGCGGAATATGTTGCCGCCGCCAACAACCAGTGCGATCTCGACGCCCAGATCGTGGACCCGCTTGACCTGCCTGGCGATCTTGCGCACGACGTCGAAGTCGATGCCATAGTCCTTGCCGCCGCCCAGCGCCTCACCGCTGAGCTTCAGCAGGATTCGCCGGTAGCGCGGCCTCGAGTCCAAGCTATGCCTCTTTGATGCTGAACCTGCTGAAACGGCGGACCGTTATGTTCTCCTGGACCTTGGCGCCGGTCTGGGCGATCAGGTCTGCAACGCTGACCGACGGGTCGCGAACGAATGCCTGTTCGAGCAGGACGTGCTCGCGATAAAACGTCTCGACCTCCCCGTCCGCCATCTGGTGGACCTCGCGCCACTCCTCCACGGCCTCGTCTGGCACCTGGTCGCGGCTCACCCACCGCGGCGCCCTGCCGGCGATGTGAAGCGCCAGCTCGCGGGCCAGCGTCCGGAAGTCAGCTCCCTTGGCCACGAAGTCACTCTCGCAGTTGAGCTCCACCATGGCGCCGACCTGAGGCGGGTAGTCCTCGCTGGTACGGTGCAGGTAAGCTTCGACCACGCCGTTGCTGGTCTCCCGGTCAGAGCGTCTGGCGGCTCTGGCTATGCCCCGCTGGCGGAGGAGCGCGACGGCCCGGTCGACGTCGCCGCCGCTGTCGTCGAGCGCCTGGCGGCAGTCCATCATGCCGGCGCCGGTCAGCTCTCGTAGGCGCTTCAGATCTTCAACTGACACAGCCTTCGTCTCAGACACTAGCGAGCCTCCTCGTCATCACCGCGGCCGAGGAACTCGTCTTCGGATACGTCTGGCAGATAGTCCTCCTCGTCCTCCAGGTACTCCTCGATCAGGTCGTACCGCGGCGTCTCCAGGAACTCGCGCTCCTCCATGGGCGGCAGCTGCTCGCCGCGCTCCATTGCCACCTGCCGGCCCTCCAGGCAGGCGTCGGCCATTTTGCCGGTCAGCAGCTTCACTGCTCTGATGGCGTCGTCGTTGCCAGGTATGACGTACTGGATCAGGTCCGGGTCGCAGTTGGAGTCGGTGATCGCAACCACGGGGATACCAAGCCGGTTGGCCTCCGTGACCGAGATGTGCTCCTTGCGTGGGTCGACCACGTAGACGGCGCCGGGCAGGCGGCGCATGTCCGCGATGCCGTCGAAGTGGTACATCAGCCGGTCCAGCTCATCCTGGAGCTTCTTGGCTTCCTTCTTGGGCAGCAGCTCGAACTGGCCGGCCTGCTGCATCTTGCGCAGCTCCTGCAGGCGCTCGATGCGCTTCTTGACCGTCGTGAAATTGGTCAGCATGCCGCCCATCCAGCGGCGGTTCACGAAGAACATGCCGCAGCGCGCGGCCTCGGTCTGGATCGTCTCTTGAGCCTGTTTCTTGGTGCCCACGAAGAGGACCGGGCGGCCCGATTCGGCGACGTTCTTGACGAAAGCGAGCGCGTCGTCGAGCAGCCTGACGGTCTTCTGCAGGTCGATGATGTGGATGCCGTTGCGGGCAGTGAAGATGTAGGGCTTCATCTTCGGGTTCCACCGGCTCGTCTGGTGGCCAAAATGGACACCCGCTTCGAGCAGCTGTTTCAACGTAACCTGTGACATCTATTACCTCCCTGTTGGGACCTCCGCCCGGCGCTCGGCCCGCCGTGCGGGACAGGGTGGGGCTCCGGGCGTGTGTTACTCGGCGTGGCCGTGCCTTGCCGGCGATCGGATTGTACCGCCAGCGGGGCAAGGCCAAACCCGGGGCGCTTCTCCCCCGCCAAAGTCGGGGGAGTACCCGGCGAAGCCGGGGGGGGTGCGGCCGCTGACGAGAGCGGCCGCCCCACGTCGTAGGGGGTCTCTAGGCGGTGGCTTTGGTCCGTCCGGCCCGCTGCGGCCCTTTGCAGCGCGGGTAGTCGCTGCACGACTTGAACGGGCCGTACCGGCCCTGGCGCTCGACCATCGGCTTGCCGCAGACAGGGCAGGACTCGTCGAGCTGCTTTGGCTCAGCCCTCGGCCGGCTGGCCCGTGGCCTGGCGACGCGGTATTTGCAGTCGGGGTAGCGGCTGCACGACCGGAAAGGCCCGTACCGGCCCTGGCGCTCGACCAGCTGGCCCTGGCCGCATTCGGGGCAGACCTCGCCGGTCGGCACCGCTTCGGACCTCTGCTGGTCCCGGCGAACGTACTTGCATTCCGGGTAGCCCGAACAGCCGACGAATTCCCCATAACGCCCGCGCCGTACCTGCAGCTGGCGACCGCACTCGGGGCAGGTGTCGTCCAGCAGCTGCGGCTTGTCCGGCTCCCCGTTGGGCAGCACTGCCTGCCGGTAGCGACAGGCTGGATAGCGTGAACAGCCTTTGAAGGGTCCATAGCGGCTCGCCTTCAGGACCAGCTCGCCCTCGTGGCACTCCGGGCACTCCTCGCCAGTCTGGGCAGGCATCGCCTCGGCGGCTGCGCTCAGCATCCGCTCGAGTGGGACGTAGAAGTCTCCCACCACCGGCACCCACTCGACTTTGCCCTGCTCGACGTCGTCCAGACGCTCTTCCATGGCAGCCGTGTATCGGTCGTCGACGATGTCCTGGAAGTGCCCGACCATTATCGAATTGACCGCCTCGCCCAGCTGTGTTGGGTGCAGGCGTCGCTCGCGCTGCTCCACGTAGCTGTGGTCCTGGATCGTGGCCACGATCGTCGCGTAGGTCGAGGGCCGGCCGATGCCGCGCCTTTCCAGCTCGTTGATCAGCGTTGCCTCGGTGTAGCGGGGTGGCGGCTGCGTGAAGTGCTGCTCTGGCTCCAGGCCGTGGAAATCCAGAATCTCACCCTCACGCAGCTCAGGAAGCTGCTCTTCGCGCTCATCATCGCGCTCCCAGACCCGATAGAAGCCGTCGAACGTCAGCACTGAGCCCGTCGCTCGCAGGCCGAAGGCGCCGGCCTCGATGTCGACCGTTGTGCCTGCGTATTGCGCTGCCGCCATCCGGCTGGCGACGAACCTGCGCCAGATGAGCTCGTAGACGCGGAACTGGTCCTGCGTCAGGTGGTGACGGATATCCTCCGGGCGCCGGCTGGGGTCGGTGGGCCGGATCGCCTCATGTGCGTCCTGTGCGCCCGGCCGCGCTTTCTCCTGACGAAGCTTGCCCAGGTAGCGATCTCCCAGGTTGCTCCTGATCCAACCCTGGACTTTCGCCTCGGCCTCAGCCGAGACCCGGGTCGAGTCGGTCCGCATGTATGTGATCAGGCCGGTGGCGCCCTCACTGCCCAGCTCGATGCCTTCATACAGGTCCTGCGCCAGGCGCATCGTCTTTTTCGGTGCATAGCGGAGACGGCTGGACGCGTCTTGTTGAAGCGTGGACGTTATGTACGGCGATGGCGCGTTCTTGCTCCTCCGCTTCTTTTCGATGGCTACGACGCGGTATTCAGCGCCTTCCAGCTCGGCTATCGCGGCCAGAGCGTCTGCCTCGGTCTTCAGCTCGAGTTTCACGTCTGGCTCGGCCAGTCTGCGCGCGAGGCGAGCTTTGAACCGCTGCTCCTTGCCCTGCGGCGACAGGATTGCGTCTACCGTCCAGGACTCCTCTGGCGTGAAGGCCCGGATCCCCTCTTCGCGGTCGACGACCAGGCGAAGCGCAACCGACTGCACCCTTCCAGCACCGATCCCCTTTTGCACCTTGCTCCAGAGGAAGGGGCTGAGCCGGTAGCCGACCAGGCGGTCGACCACCCGTCGCGCCTGTTGCGCGTTGACCAGCCGCATGTCGATCTCCCGCGGGTGGTTCAGCGCCCGCCGGACGGCGTCGTTCGTGATCTCATGGAACTCGATCCGCTTGGGATGGCGCAGGCGAAGTACCTCGGCCAGGTGCCAGGCGATCGCCTCTCCCTCACGATCCGGGTCTGAGGCCAGGATCACGTCGTCGCGGCTCTTCACAGCCTTCCTAAGGTCGGTGATGGTCTGCTTACGGCTGTCGACCACCTCATAGCGAGGCTGGAAGCCCTGTTCGACGTCAACCGCAAGCTCCCGCTCCGGGAGATCGCGGACGTGGCCCATCGAGGCGCGAATGTCGAAGCGCTCTCCAAGGAAACGCTTCAGCGTCCTCGCCTTGGCGGGCGACTCAACGATGATCACACGTTCTGCCACAGCGCTCTGAATACCCCCATGCCGGTCAACTCATTCCGCGGCCGCGCCCTCTAAGGTAACCAGACCCCATCCTGCGGGCCCTCCCTTCGAGTTCAAGTCGGGTCAGTCTAGCGATCACGTCGGGGAATGCAAGCCCCAAACGGCGGGCCAGGTCACCCGGCTCGACCGGATAGGTGTCCGATAGGTGACGCAGCAGGCCGTCTCGACCTGTCGGCGCCGCTACATCGACGGCCAGCCGGTCAGGTGGCGCCATGGGATCATCGAGCACCGCCGTAAGCCCCTTGAGCTCAGCGAGTACGTCGCGAGCGTTCTGGACCAGTCCCGCCCCGTCGCGCAGCAGCTGATGACAGCCGACGCTGAGAGGGGAAAAGACGCTGCCCGGGACTGCCATGACCGTCTTGCTCTGGGCCAGCGCCGCCTCGGCCGTGATCAGCGCGCCGGAGCCCTCCGCGGCCTCGACCACCACCACTACGTCGGCGAGCGCTGCCATCGTCCAGTTCCGTCTTGGGAAGTGGTCGCGCTTCGGCCCAGCGCCGTCAGGAAACTGGCTGACGAGCGCTCCCCCACCGGCAACTATGCGCGCCGCCAGGCCTGTGTTCGTGGCGGGGTAGACGATGTCAACCCCGGTACCCAGAACGGCGATCGTGCAGCCCTCGCCAAGGAGGGCACCCTCGTGAGCCGCCGCGTCAACGCCGACGGCGAGGCCGCTGACCACGATTACGCCGGCGTGTGCGAGGTCGGTGGCTAACCGCTCGGCCACAGCCTCGCCATATGGCGTGGGCCGGCGTGCACCCACGATGGCTGCCTTCGGACGGCACGGCGGCGGCCAGTGCCCTCGCGCTCGGAGTTCAGGCAGCTCGTTCGACAAGTCGATACCCCAGCGCCTCCATGACGTGGTGCTCGCGCACTGCTCCCTCACCTTCGAGGTCCGCGAGCGTGCGCGCCACGCGCCAGGCCCGGTGAAAGCCGCGTGCGCTCAGCCCGCGCTGGCTGGCCCACCGCCGCAACGCTGAAAGGGCTGTCCCGTCAAGTGCTGCCCAGCGCCGGAGCTGAGGCGCTCGCAATGCCGCATTGAGTGTGCCCTGGCGGTCAATCTGAAGCTGCCGCGCGGCGACGACCCGAGCGCGGACCGTACTCGAAGATTCGCCCAGGGCCTCTCTGCCGAGCACGTCCATGGGCGTCCGGGCCACGATGACCTGGAGGTCGATCCGATCCAGCAGCGGGCCGGACAACGAGCGCTGGTATGCCTCGATGGCTCCCGGCGTGCACCGGCACCTGCGTTCGGAATCGCCGTCCCAGCCGCAGGGGCACGGGTTGGTTGCGGCGATCAGCTGGAAGCGTGATGGGTATACGACGGAGCCGCTGCGACGTGTGAGCACGATCTGTCCCTGCTCCATTGGCTGCCGCAGCGCCTGCAGCGTGGAGGCACGGAACTCGGCCAGCTCGTCCAGAAACAGCACTCCGTGATGGGCTCGGCTTATCTCGCCCGGCGTGGCGAGGCCTGAGCCACCGCCTATGAGCCCGGCCAGGGAGACCGAGGGGTGCGGTGCTCTGAAGGCCCGCACCCACTCAAGCGGCCGGCCGGCTGCCAGGTCACCGAGTACGCTGCGGATCTGCGCCAGCTCCAACGCCTCCTGCAGCTCCAGCGGTGGGAGGAGGCCCGGCAGACAGCGCGCGAGCATGGTCTTGCCGGCGCCCGGGGGCCCGGTCATCAGCAGATTGTGCCCCCCCGACGCAGCCACCTCCAGCGCCCTGCGGGCCGAGTCTTGACCCTGGACTTCAGCCAGGTCGTGCTCGGGGCGGGCTTCGACGTGAGTGGGCACCGGGGCCCTACCCGAGTAGGGTTCGAGCCGAGTATCTCCCGTCAGGTGCGCTATCGCGCTGCTCAGGCTGGGGCAGGGATATACAAGAAGACCGCCCGCCAGGGCCGCCTCTGCAGCGTCGGCTTCGGGAACGAACAGGGCCGCGATCCCATGGCGGACCAGCCAGCGGGCAGCCACCAGTATGCCGTCGACGTGGCGAACGGCACCGTCGAGGGCGAGCTCGCCAAGGAAGGCGATGCCGCTCGGAGAGGGCAGGCCGAGGGCAGCTAGGCTTATGGCTACGCCGATGGCGAGGTCGAGGCCGGAGCCTTCCTTGCGCAGCTCGGCCGGGGCCAGGTTGACGGTCAGCTTGCGCTGGGAAGGAAACGGGAGGCCGCTATTGCGAATGGCCGAACGGACCCGCTCCTTCGCCTCCCGGACTGAGCCGCTGGCGAGGCCCACCAGCGCGAAGCCGATGACGCCACCTGAGATGTCGACCTGGACTTCGACCACGCGGCCCTCGAGACCGCGGACGAGGCTGCTGAGCACCCTGGCAACCATGCCCGGCAGGGTAGGCAGCGCGCGGCCGCTTGCCAACGGAGGTTGTTAAGCCCTGATCCACCGATTCACGGCGAGCGAGTTGGTGCCCAGGTGCGCCAGATCGGGGTCTGGCGCCGAGGACCGGGAGGCGCGCATTCGACGAATGCGTAACTGAGGACCGCAGAAGCCAGGCCCCGAGATGGTGTGCCTGGGCGCCAAGGCGCCGTTGGGGATCGGTGGATCAGGGCTAAGGAAGCGCCCTACCTCAACAACGACGCATTCAACATTCGTCTCAGCCGGCCTGGGCCTACCTCTGGATGCCGCCCATGAGCTCGTCTTGCACCGGCTCGTTCAGCTCGGGCGCCGGTGTCCATTCCCCAGAGGCGTCCACGTAGCCCGCAGGCTGCTGGACCTCGTGGCCAAGGACCAACATCCACCTGTGGCGGGACGCCTCGTCGAGCAGCCTCGTCTTCTCTTCGATCGTACGCAGCACGTCCAGGTCCGCGGCCGGCACCCAGGGCACGCGCAGGTGCTGCTGCAGCCCGACCAGATCCCCGGTTACCACGCACGCGAGGTCCTCCGAAACTCTGAAGACCACGAGCTGATGACCCGGTGTGTGACCGCCCGTCTGCCGGGCCCATAGCCCCGGCACGATCTCTGCTTCACCATCCACGAACTCAACGAGCCCAGATTCGGCCACCGGCAGGAGATCGTCCTCCATGTAGCCGGCCCGGGAGCGGGGGTCTGGGTGCAGGGCGAAGTCCCACTCCGCGCGCTGGACGACATGCCTGGCGCGAGGAAATGTCAACTGGAGCCGCCCGTCCGGTCCGCGGCGCGTCAGGCCGCCAGCGTGGTCCCAGTGGAGGTGGGTCGTCAGCACCAGGTCGACCTCGTCTGGCCGGACGCCGAGGCGCTGCAGGGAGATCAGCAGTGCGTCGGGCTCCCAGACGCCGAACTGGCGGGCCTGCTTCTCACTCAGCTTGGTGCCGATGCCTGTCTCGCACACGATCGTCCTGCCGTGATGCCTCGCCACGGCCGCTACGCAAGCGGTCCGGATCAGGTTGTTCTCGTCCGCCGGGCGCCGGCGCTGCCAGAGCGATTTGGGCACGACGCCGAACAGCGTCCCACCGTCGGGGTGCCAGCCGCCGGCAACCATCAGGTGGATCTCGAAGTCGCCCAGGCGCATTGGGCCTCAGAGTAACCGCCCGAGGTGCCGGTTAATGTGCGACCAGCGCGGCGTTGCTTCGCGAATTTCGGATATCCTAAAGAAAATCTTCAGGAGGGGCTGATGCTCAGTGGAACCCCAAGCTGTCAGGCGACAGCCCGGGCGTGAGCGCGACGGCGTTGAAGGCCACCGGCGGTCTGCTGGAGCAGCAGCGGCGGGGGACCACCGTCCTGAGGCGGCGCGTTCTCTATGCGACGGTAGTGGACGCGACAGAGCAAGTCACC
>Ga0126378_10001006_pt1 | contig 21057 bp, 18 predicted proteins | sample PanSoiMetPlot_23_FD_92587 | JGI IMG/M metagenome (GOLD analysis project Ga0126378, IMG submission 92587) | Tropical forest soil microbial communities from Panama - MetaG Plot_23 | ecosystem: Environmental > Terrestrial > Soil > Tropical forest > Bulk soil | place: Panama | collected 2016-02-17
CAAAAAGGGGGACTTCGGCACGTCCCGCTGGGGCGGCTCGAAGGTTAGGCTACATCAACCACGCGCCTCCGGGATATGGATTTATTTGAGGGCGCTCCCGTCGCGGACGCCGACCGCCTGGCTTGGGATGGCGTGATATGCTTCGGCGGGCCGGAGCCGATGTCGTCTCAGCAACTGATCCTCAAGCGCGCTTCAGCAAGCCGTCCTTCGGGGAAATGAAACGAGGACGATTACGACGTGCTCGCGGGCGACGTCGTGGTCGGGCGCATCATGAAAGCCATCGCTGCGCCGGTAGGATCGCCGTGGTTCTGGACGCTCGCCTTCGGCTATCACTGCGACCGCAGGCCAACCCACGGATATGCAGCGACACGCGAGGCCGCCATGGCCGCATTCGCGAAAAGCTGGCGGCGGGAATAATCGCCCCGCCGGCAAGGAGTCGATGCGGGCGCGCCGCCAGCGGAATCTCTCCCGGCATCAAAAAATTTTTTTGCAAAAACGTCTTTCACACAAAGGCTACCCCCTTTATGGGACAGAACCATTTTTGGATAGGTCTTTGTCGGAGGGGGCACCGAAAATTCCCCGGTTATCACTGCGAGCGGCCGTTTGGGCCCTGATCTATTCGAGCGCCAGCGGCCCTCAACGAATTCCTAACCGTGCCGCTTTCGCTGGCGCAACGGCCAACCTTAAACTGACATTCTACCTGGACCACTCAGCGGCGGCTGATCAGTGTGAGAGCAATAATGGCGAGGGCAGAAGGGAGAGCGTAGGTGGGCAACGAAGACGGGCACTCCATGCAGGAGCCGGTCCTGGCCGTCCTCCGGCGGAGGTTGGGGCCCTACGTCGCCCCTCGCACGGCGACGGAGCAGAAGCTTGCGGATATCTGGCGCGACAAGCTCGGTGTCGACCGGGTGGGGGTCACGGACCGCTACGAGGATCTCGGCATGGATTCCTTGCTGGCGGCTACCATCTTTGTCGAGATTGAAGAGACATTTGCGATTTCCATGCTGACAACCGCGCTCGTGGACGCGCCGACCATCGAGCAATTGGCTCGCAAGATCGATGGGCTGGTGTCAAAGCGTCTGACATAATCCAATGCTGGTGCCCATTAAAACGTCTGGAACCAAGCCGCCGCTGTTCCTGGTGCACGGCATGATCGGAGACGTGGGCTCAGCCACGCCCTTCGCAAATGCGCTCGGGCCCGACCGTCCCCTCTACGCCATCCACGCGAACGGAACGGATGGCCGAGAGCCAGTGATCGATAACATGCCGGACATGGTCCGCGCCTATGTCGAGCAGATTCGTGGTGCTTGTCCCACGGGGCCCGTTCACATTGGCGGTTTTTGCGCGGGCAGCCTGGCTGCCATTGAAGTCGTGCGCGCGCTTCAAGAGGAAGGGCGACAAGTCGGCCCAGTGATTCTGGCTGACCCACCCCGTGTGCCCCCGGGCCTCAACGAGAGAAACCGTGCAGTAGATGTTCGCAATCCGTTGATTGCGGACGCCTTATACTGGTCAGTGCGCGAGCAGTTGTCCAATCGTCCTCCGAGTTCCTACAACGACATTCCCTTCGACCCCCGCGTTCCGCAGCAGCTGCATGCTGCTACCTTGGCTGGAGCGAGCTCGCTCATAGCGCTGAGCCTGCATGTGCCGCAGCCATTCTCTGGTCCCACACAAGTGATTGTGACCGCTCCACGAGCCGCCCAATTCTTCGATTCGGCGAGCCCGTGGCATTGGTTGCTTCCTGGACCGCGCATGGTCCATGTTGTGCCGTGGGATCATACGGAGTTTTTCCGCGCCGGGCTTGACCACATCGCCCGCGTCCTTCAATTCCTGCTTGAGGAATCCACGGGGTGGGGGGCGGTCGTCGCACAGCAGAGGGAACGCACGGTCGCGTGAAGTCCCCTGCTGTTTTCTGGCTTGAAATGTGAAGGTTTGTAGTTTTCGGGCCTATATCGTGCAGCCGGTTAAGCACGTCTTGCTGTGCCCGAAAGCGATCTGCTCTGCGGATGCTCCGATGGAATGAGATTGCGTGCTTGATCCTGTGATTTTTGTAAATCCTTTTAAGAGCAATTCCGGCCGCAACAGATTGAGCCTCAACCTCATCTAAATCGCGTGAGTTGAAATTGAGAATGCGGTTTTCATCAATAAATTCTCGTACGCGACTGTCACTGACAGTCATGGTCAGGATTTTATAATCGCTAATGATGGGTTTGGGTTGGTTGATTGCCTCCTTAAACGACAATTGAAAAAACCGCGCTCCGTAATCCTTCTCGCTGTCGTCCATAGAGAGGATATCGTCACGCTTGCCACGGTGCACCCGTTCAGTCGCAGTCATGAAAAGGCGACGTCGGATTTTGATCTTCTTATCACTGAGCAAAGTAGCGAACGGCTTGGACGGTATTCCGACAGTCTTGTGCGCTTCATCCAAAATAGCGAGATCAAACTTTATTCGAGCTTTTCGTGCCGCTGCCGCGAGCTTATCGCTGCTCTGATAGGTCGTGAATACAATCTTCGGTCCATGCGACCGTGCGCGAAGCAATACGGCAATATCATTCGGATCGGTGTGCGTCGGCAGCCCGAGTTCATAGACTTCTCCAATAAAGTCGTCGCGTTCAAGATCGGCTACGGTGTCATCACTGCAAACACACAGCCAATCCGGCTTAACATCATGCGCAAGAAATTCGCGCGTCCAATCGGCGAGGCTCTGACGGATCAACGCAAGGCTGGGCACCGCAACGAGAATGGTCTTTGCTTCCAGCGCCTCAGCGATCCAATACGCAGTAAGGCTCTTGCCGGTACCGCAAGGCATCAGCAAGCGACCGCGTGCGGCCCCGTCGCGAATAAAATGGTTTTTTGCGGCGTTAATTGCTGCACGCTGTTGCGGTTTCGGACTTCTCGCCTCTCGTCGCGCATCTCGACCTTTGATCCTTGCAACGATTAGCTTCCAGTCTTTCTGATCTTCGTTATCGAGGGACCGCCAGCGGTCGAGACCAATCTCAACCGTGTTGCGCATCAAGTGGCGCTTGCTGATGGGCTTGATTGAAGTATGCGCAACAACGGCCAAGGCGATGTTGTTGCAGGTATTGAAGCTTAAGCTTAAAAAGGTACCTAATCGTTGGCGATTGAGGGGCTCATTGTGACCGCGAAATTTTGCTTGGATCGCCCAATATTCTCCGTGCCGTGTACGGGCTATCAGGTCAGCGCCTTCGTCGCGGAATGGAAGATTTATCCGTTTGCGAACGTCGGGGGGAACTTCGCGCAATAGCCAGACGTTTTGAAGCTCGGTTCGATATATCGGGGCGGTTTGAAGATAGAGTTGAGTTAGTCGCTCGAAGACGGCGCCTTTTTCAGCCTTGCTCGCGAGCCTTTTCGTTTGGTCCCAAAAATCGTCCCAAGAATCGCAGGAGACGATAAAGCGGTCGGGCCCCCCAGGGGGTGCTGCCAAGACTGCTACACCCGCGCCGTGATACTCGCGACGGTTTCGTTGATCGAATTGCATCCGATCCGCTCCCAGCCAGAGACGAACTGCAAGATATCCAATTCACAATCGTCAGTCAGCCCTACGTCCGGTTTCCCAAAAAATAATCAAGTTCTTTCAGCAACTAGAATTGCTCTGCGACTTCGCCTTAACTCGCGCGGTCGTTCTGAATCGGGGCGGCAAGTCCCTGTCCCCCTTGGAGGGCGAGACCCCGCACAGTGCCTGATACAACGCTCAACCGCATCAGGTGTCGGGCCTTCACTAGAGTGTTTCCGAAGAACCGATGCGAGCGCGCCGGAAATCTCTCCCGGCATCAAAAATTTTTTTGCAAAAACGTCTTTCACACAAAGGCTACCCCTTTATCGGGCAGAGCCATTTTTCGACAGGTTTTTGTCAGAGGGGGCATGATTAAATTCTCAAAATGGAAAGTCCCCCCTACCCGGGGGTCAAGCGTGCCGTAACAAACTGTTGGTGAGCTGGGGACCACTCGTCATTGCTGCGCCCCGCACGGGCTCATTGCTCGCTCCTTTGAGATGCGCTGGTGTGAGCGTTTTGGTTTGGGGTTCGCAACATGTTTCTGGGCCGAGCTCTGTAAGCCCAACCCGAATGCAGGCAAGCTGCGGAAGTTTGGCGGGAGGGTAATGGCCAGTAGAACCGGAACGATAGGATCGGCGACGACGTTTCGCACGGGTCCGCCGATATTCCCCTTCGGCTTGCATGAAGCGCTTGAATGCTACCCCTCACGTCCCTGGCGCGCGACGCGGTTTAAGAAATCTTGCAACGCGAAGATGGCGGTTCTGTCACGATAGATTCGATCCTTGTTCGCGAACATCCGTCCCTTGACCGTCATTCGCCATGGAACATCCCGCGCCAACCGAACAGCGACGGAAACATAATCGTCAATCGTCTCGGTTATAGTTTCGGTAACATTCATCATTTGTAGGATCGCCATCGTATGGCGGCCTCGCATGAATCTCCCGGTCATCGTCACGATAGGTGCGCCGTGCGCCAAACCTTCAAGCGTCGAAGTAAAGCCCGACCAGCCGATGCTATCTAGAAGAATATCGCAGAGTCCGATGGCTGCGACGAAATTGTCGGCGTCGAGCCGGGGCAGGACAACGCAATAGTCCTTGGCTCTCAACCCGACCGCGTCGAAGGCCCCCTCAAGCCGCTGCTTGAAGAGTGCAGTGACCTGCGTGCTATTTTGATGCTCGATGAATGCAAATTGACAATCGCCGACCTCTTGCGCAATGCGCGCAAACACCTGATCGTACTGAGGCAGGTATTTAAACAGTGATTGGCCACACCAGAAAACCGTGGACGTTAAGCGCAGCCCTAAGTCTGGTCGTCTGAGCGAAACCGGCTGCGTGATCAGCGGGTCGTAGTAGACCGACAAATTGGGTAGCCGAACCAGCCGTTCCGTATAGTGGTCCTGGCCATTGCCCGGCTCCATCAGATCGCTGCTGAGGAAATAATCGATGGTGGGAAAACCGCTGGTCTCGGGATGGCCCCACGACATGCACTGAACTGGCGCTAGACGTTGCGCGGCCAGAGCCGCGGAGGTCGGGTCCATGCCGATGTCGGGGTAGAGCAGGACGTGCGGCGCATCAGACAAGATAGTCTCCCGCCAGCGATCGGTCGACAGTGGGCCTTGCACGAACCGATCGCAAGCAGCTGCCGCCATTCGGGTTTCGCCGTCCTGCACGGTTCTGGTGTGATAACCAAACAGCCGAAATTGGAGGCGGCTGAGCTGGCTAACCCAGCCTTTGTGCATTTTCCAGACCGAATGGCCCGAGAAGAACCCGGTGACGATACCCACCTTGACCGGATCATCCGGTCCCGGCGGCGAGGATAAGGCCGCTTTCGGATATCGGTCGGCCATGATCCGGCATACGAGAGTGCCGTAACGAGCTTGGAGATCCCGATCGTTGCAGCCTTGATAGGGTAGGTAAAATGGCTGGTGTGATCCTACGGCTTTAGCCAGTTCGATGCGCGCAGTCATGCCATCGAGCTCGTCGCAAAATGCCGTAAGAGCCCGTTCATACGCCGCGCGCCGCGTGGCGATCTCGGGCTCGTCCATGTACAGCATGGGCAGTTCCGCTATGCAAAGGGCGAACCTGGCCTCGGCATAATCCGCTCTGATCGCCAGTGCTCCGCGATAACTATTCACAGCCTCTTGCCAGTGATTCATCGCGTACAGAGCATCGCCGCGGTGGTACAGAGCCTCGGCATAATTTGGTTTGATCGCCAGCGCCATGTCGTAGCTCGCCAGCGCCTCCTCAAAGCGGTTCAAGGATTCCAGGCTCATGCCGCGATTGCTCAGCGCCTCAGCATGGTCTGGCTTAATCGCCAGCACCCTGTCGTAGCTCGCCAACGCCTCCTTGAAGCGCTTCAACCTCTGTAGGGTGACACCGCGGTTGTTCAGGGCATTGGCATAGTTAGGCCGGATCACGAGCGCCTTGTCGTAGCTCGCTAGCGCCTCCTCCAACCGCTCTAACGCATGCAGGGTGTTGCCGCGGTTGGAAAGCGCCTCAGCATAGTCCGGCTTGATCGCCAGCACCTTGTCATAAGCTGTTAACGATTCCTCGAAGCGGCCAAGCTGCGACTGAACTACCGCCAGCAAATGAAACGCATCAATCTGGTCGGGATGAGCGCGAACAATTGCGCTACAAAGGGCTGCCGCTTCGGCAAATTCCCCCGCCTGATACAATGCAACAGCTCGTTGAAACGAATCGGACAACGTGTCAGGCATTGTTTTAGAAAATACTCGGGCCAAAGACATGGCGCGGGTTATTTGCCAGGCCGGGGCCGACACCATTGATGTGATGGGGAGTGCGCATCAGGAGCCAGGCGAAAGCTCGGTGTAGCGAACCGTGTGCTGGATGTTCTTGTGCCCGAGGCAATGCTGTAGCGCCCGCGTGTCGTGGGCCGTCATTGGCAAGTCTGAACCCGCGGGCATGGCAGAGCATGTGCGGATGCGCGCTGAATGGCATCTTGGCGGCCTTCCCAAGCCTCGTAATCATCCGGCGGAAGCCGACTGCGGTCATCGGCGCTCCTCGCTCGCTTAAGAACACATTTTGATAACTTACTCGGTTGGCGTTTCTAAATCCCGATACAAGCCGACACTACACCATCAGGAAATGATTAAATTCTCAAAATGGAAAGTCCCCCTACGGGGGGTCAAGCGCGCCGTAACAAACTGTTGCTGAGCTGGGGACCACTCGTCATTGTTGCACCCCTCGCGGGCGCCGCCGATCAAGCGATCAACCTCCTTCTCAGTGAGGTATTCGCGCACTCGGTAGCGGGAAGACAGCGGCCAAACCCATGATGTTTCGTTTGGTCAAACCGAGTATCAACTCATCGGGGCTGGCGGCGAAGCGACCTCCACGACTGGGCTGACCATGAAATATCTGCTCGCCGCCGCCTTGCTGGCGCTCAGCACGCCCGCCGCGGCCACCAACGTCAACTGCGCTATGGTAGATGAGGTATGGGCGCAGTAGCTTCTCTATCTCCTGTAGCGCAACATCAAGCACAGGATTAAGGTCGTCCCGCATTTGCTGATGGTCTTCTTGAGGCGCGTAAACCGTGGGACTCAGACCCCGCCACCCCCCAAGCCAATAGGCGGGGGTCGCGTGCCCCTGGAGCCAGTTTGCAAAGAAAAAAGACAGAAAGCCCCGCAGTCGGGCAAAGTCTGAGAAATATCGAGGAAAAGCCTAACCTCGAAGAAACTGTCAAGTTTACGATGTTTAGAGGCTATCGCGAGGCTTAGCCTAACCTATTGATATTGCTGACTGCGCTATCTCAGACTGTGCAAGAAACAAGCATTATATAGACAGTCAGGGCACTCCAAATCTCAGCAGCATTTCGAGCGCGAAAAACAGCAGCGTCAGCATTGCAAGACTCGCGAGAAATAGCACGACAAGGTGAGCACGCGTCACGTGCCGCCTGTCGCTGAAAGAATCTAAGGAGCGAGTACCTTTCCACATCTAAGTTATGTGTGATGCGGTGCAAGCGAGCGCGACTGCGCTGCGATCTCTCACCCACCCTATGCACGATATGTTACGATGCTATGACGATTTACGTCCATTGCTCTGTTCCGGCATTTGCTCCGCCGTGCCTACGTCTTCGTTTCCGAGCGGGGCGGGCCAATGAGCCCCATAGGTCCTTGGCATTCGCAGCCGCATCTCGCTCTGCAATCAACTCCTTAATCAACTCGATGCCGCCTTGACGCCGCCGGAATGCTCCAACTTCATCTCCCGACAAGGCGCATATCTTCATGTAGGCAGCGGGCTGATATTTCCGCACCTTCGCAATGGCTTCCGGGCCGCCCTTGCGGAAGTCTGCGGCCAACGCTTCGAGGAACGCCTTATTGACTAACCGACGCGTGGCTTCTGGCGAGCCGCCAGGGTTTCCACCTACCGGGGGGTTCGATTAACGCTCGGAAACGAAGAATAGATTGCCCACAAACATCATTGCCACACCCACGAAGGCCGCTGCATAAGTATTAAAGGTCATTGAGTATAGGAGCGCAGCACATAAGCTCAACAGTCCCTGCCTCACAGGCAAGGTTTATCCGTATGAAATCGGCTTCCAAGAAACGCGCGCCAACATTGCCAGCGGCGCCCGGCCGGTTCTCGATGACGAATCGCTGGCCGAGCCGCTCGGTGGGCTATCGGGGCTTTGTTATGATTAGCGTGTAAGCCGCTCGAATGATCTCTTTGCCGCGCTTCACGCGGTGTGGATCAAGAGGATTTTTGATAAGCGCTCTCGGGGATCACAGGGTAGAGGGCGGAGTTTGGGAGGCAAAGGTGAAATACGCGATTTGCGGATATCTGTGTATCGCTTTGACTACTACTGCCTGGGGACAGCGAGCAAACGACGGCCGGCCCCTTTCAACTAGCGAAGAACGCGCACTGCGAACCGGCAATACCTTCAAAGAATGCGAAAAGTGTCCTTCGATGGTCGTGGTCCCATCAGGTTCTTTTGTGATGGGTTCGCCGTCAAATGAAGCGGGACGAAGGAGCGTTGAGGGGCCTCGGTACACGGTGACGTTTGCCACCCTGTTTGCAGTGGGTAGATTTGCGGTGACGTTTGAAGAATGGGATGCATGTGCAGCAGCTGGTGGCTGCTACACTTACGGGCCGAATGACCAAGGATGGGGACGAGACCGCCGGCCAGTAATAAACATCATGTGGTACGAGGCTCAGTCTTACGTTGCATGGCTCAACAAGGTCACTGGCAAAATTTATCGGCTTCTCAGCGAAGCTGAGCGCGAATACGTGACGAGGGCCGGCACTACAACGACGTTTTGGTGGGGGAATTCAATTTCAACAAACAGAGCAAATTACAATGGCACTCAAACGTATGCGGGTGAAGGCACGGGCCAATATCGGAAACAGACAGTGCCTGTTGACGAATTTGCGCCAAATCCCTCGGGACTCTATCAGGTCCATGGAAATGTTTACGAGTGGGTCGAAGACTGCATGAACGCGTCATACGAAGGCGCACCGAAAAATGGCTCTGCAAGAATAACAGGGGATTGTAGTCTCCGAGTAATGCGTGGTGGCGCCTGGAACTCCGAGCCGAAATTTCTTCGCTCAGCATACAGGATACCTGGGGTGCAGAGCGATGGGAGGTAGTTGGTATGCGAGTGGCTAGAGACATAGGCGCTGGCTTATGAGCTAAAAGGCATAACGGAAAACCGGCGTCCGCCAACAACGGCGCATCATCAAAGAGCTGCTTCGCGAGCTATCCGAGGGCCGCCTGCACGCGTTCACCGCGTCAAGAACGGCATTCCCAGCGTGCATCCCATCCGCGGTGACGAGATGCGGGCTCTCCGTAAGCTGCGCCGCGAGTACCCTAGAGAGGCTTACGAGTTCGTTTCCGAGCGAGGCGGGCCACAATCAGTCCTATTGGCTTCCACCGCCTCATCCAGCGCGTCGGTGAGGCCGCCAAGATGCCATTCCCGGTGCATCCACACATGCTGCGCCATGCCTGTGGGTTCAAGCTCGCCAACGATGGCCACGACACGCGCGCCCTGCAGCACTACCTCGGGCACAAGAACATCCAGCACACGGTCAGGTGCACCCAAATGGCGCCCGACCGTTTCGAGGACTTTTGGAGAGGCTGACCTTAGGGCATCTTGGTGCCGCCGCTTCCGGGCGCCGGCAAGCTCGGGACGACTTCCGCTTCCGCCTCTATCACCTTGGCATTCGCTCCGGCCTCGCGCTGCGCAAGCATCTCGTTGATAAGCTCAATGCCGCGCTCTAGCTGCTCATCGGTCATCGCCTTGACACCCCCGCCGTGCTCCATCTTCATTTCCCTCGGAACCAATAAAACCAACAGCTTAAGAAAGACCCCGGGCTGGTTCCGCATCACCGTCTCTATCGCCTTGCGGCCGCCCCGGCGAAAGGCGGCGTGCATTTCCCGGATGGTGTCTGCGTTGAGGGCATGACGCGAGCGCTGGGCATTCCCGCCGAGGTTTCCAGACGACCCCTTAGCGAATTGTCCGTTTGCCTTTCGCTCGATGACCTGATTGGGCATCACCTATAGGTCCTGTTTTGTAGGTCCGGATGGATATCGGATTCTTGGGGGCAAAGCGAGCGAGGAGCATGCAAAACATTCAATGCGCTACAATGGGAAAACGTCGCCTAAAAAAACAAGTAACCATTCGTTAATTGCTCGGTCGTACAGGCAAACGAACACCTGTACGGAGGTTGCCGGTGGCTGAAAGTTGGTTGACGTACCGCGAGCTTGCCCAGGCTCTCGATATCTCGGCGGACGCCGCGCGCCAGAAGGCCATCCGTGGGCGTTGGCCACGGCAGCGGGGTAATGATGGCAAGGCTCGCATCCTTGTCGACCTCGAAACCGAGAAAGCCGCCCACACGCCTCGTAGACGCCCGAACGTAAACCCGAACGAACACCCGGACGAACGGCGTACGTTTGAGGCCCTCGAAGCTCACATCGCGACGCTGAAAGAAGCTGTCGCCAAGGCCGAGGCGCTCGGCGAACACCACCGTCAGGAAGCCGAGATGACGAGCAAACGTGTTGATCATCTGGTTGCCGAGTTGGTCGAGCTCTCGATGCGGATGACCGAGCAGACGGCGGTAGCAGACAGGGTGCGTGCCGAGTTCGACGCCTACCGGGCGCGGCCCTGGTGGCGACGCCTGGCGCGCTCGGCTGCCTGAAACCCGTGGGAAATTGCCTCGAATAATCGGCAGTGATGGTTAGTAACTTCGGCCGAAATCCAATCCGATCCAATGAGCGGACGTCATCAGGTTTGTAAGTCTAAGTCACAGAAATTCCGCCGGTCAGCGGTAATTTGAGGTGAACGGCGGCGCGGAAATTGCGGGAACCTCGCCCGCAATGGCCGACCTGATCGGGCACTGCGCGTGCAAGCGGAAGTCGGCCTCTGGACGACTCGGTCCGCTCTGTTCCGCACCCCGCAGCGGCTACTTGCGCTTTCGTGCCAGAATCGCCCTTGTGTGCGCGAACCGGAACGCTTGGCGCAGCATCGGGACGAACGTCAGCGGCACGGCCAAGTGTCTTGACCGGCCCGGGCTGTGACGGATGTAGGCGTCCTCGACGTACTCGAACGCGCCGAAAATCCGGCGCAGCAGCGCTGCGATCTGCTGCCCGGACAAATAGTTGACGCCGTAGGTCGCGAACACGCGATTGAGCTCGACGACCTCATCTGCCGTGCACATCTCCTGGTTAAGGCCGCGGATCCCCAGGACTGCGCAAAGCTTGAGATAGGGCCGCCACGTAAAGACGCCGCCGAAAGGAATATTGATATGCGCTTCGATAGGGCGCCATTTTGAGGGGAAAATATTGAGAAAAGCGCCGCCGGGTTTGAGCACGCGGTGGATTTCCGCATACGCCAAATCCTGCTCCGCCACGTGCTCGAACACCGATGTGGCGAAGATGAAGTCGAACGTATCGGCAGGCCAGGGAACCTCGCTCATCCTCGGGTAGCCGCCGGCGCTGCCGGGAAGTGGGTCGAAGCGGAAGCGTTCGCGGTCTGTCGGTGTCCGGAGTGCCACATAATTTTGCACGTCATAGCCGAACGCATTGCAATATCCGGCGTCGAGGTACTCGTAGGTGTGACGGCCGGATCCGCATCCGTAATCAAGAATCACGCTGTCGGGGGTAAGCTGTATGCCTCGGGATTTGAGGATCGCATCGTAGAACGCAACGACCTGTTGCGCGCCCTCGTCTTCGATCATCGCTCGCCTTCCCGCCGCCGTGGCGCTACGGCACCAGGCGGATGATGGAGCAGCTCTCGCCCGCCTTGGCGGCTGGGGCGAACGGTGGGCGTAGGAGAAGACAGTCGGCGCGCGCCAGCGGCATGAGCATGGAGCTATCCTGCACCGACGCCGGCCTCGCAACCGGAACGCCGTCGGGACCGGTCGCCAGCGTGGCGCGCAGATAGTCGGCGCGCTCGTCGTTTGCCGGCAGATCGCAGCCCAGTCGTGCGGTCTCGGGCGAGGGGGCGACATCGCTGCGCCCCGCGAGCCGCCGAATGAGCGGAAGCAGGAACAGAACCGTACAGACATAAGCGGAGACTGGATTTCCCGGCAGTCCCAAGACGTGCATGCGGCCGAGCCGACCATGCATCATGGGCCGTCCCGGACGCAGCGCCACCTTCCAGAACGACAGCGCGAGCCCTTCGCTCGCCAGTGCCTCGCGAACGAGGTCGTAATCGCCGATCGAAGCGCCGCCCGACGTGACGAGAATATCGGCGCCAAGATCGTGTGCGCGACGCACCGCAGCGGCGGTCTCGGCGAGGCGATCCGGCACGATGCCGAGATCGACGACCTCGCACCCTTCCCGGCGCGTGGCCGCCATGGTGGCATAGCCGTTTGAATAGACGATTTGGCCGAAACCAGGCGTGGCGCCGGGCATCACCAATTCGTCACCGGTTGCCAGCAGCGCGATCTTGGGACAGCGATGCACCAGCACGGTGGGATGGTTCATCGCGGCCGCGAGCGCAAGATCGCGGTCGGTGAGGCGATCGCCCTTGGCGAGCAGCACTGCGCCGCGTTTGAAATCGAGGCCCTCGACCCGGACGTGCTTGCCTTTGCCGGCGGGCCTGGTGACGATGACGGCGTCGCCCTCGCGCGAGGTGTTTTCCTGGATCACGATGGTGTCGGCGCCAGGTGGCAGGACACCGCCGGTGAAGATGCGCGCGGCTTCTCCAGCACCGAGCGTACCGTGAAACGGATGTCCGGCTGCGACTTCGCCGATGACTTTGAGCCTGACCGGCACTTTGGCGACATCCCCCGAACGCACCGCGTAACCGTCCATCGCGGAGACGTTAGCCGGCGGCTGCGTGCGCAGCGCTGCGACATCGGCGGCGAGCACCCGCCCGTGGGCCTGCGCGAGTGGCGTATGCTCGGCCGCCAGCGGCTTCGCATCCGCGAGCACACGGGCGAGCGCCTCTGCGACCGGCATCAGCGCCACTAGGCTACTCCTTAGCTCGATAATGTCCCGATTTACCGCCGCGCTTCTCCAAGAGGCGGATGCCCTCGATGCGCATGCCACGCTCGAGTGCCTTCACCATATCGTAGATGGTGAGGCAGGCGACCGCGACTGCGGTCAAGGCCTCCATCTCCACTCCGGTCCGGCCAGTCACTTTGACGCGTGCGCGCACGCTAAGGCCGGGCAGTTCGGGCTCGGGCGCAATATCGACGGTGATGTTCGAGACGGGGAGGGGATGGCACAGCGGGATCAACTCGTGCGTGCGTTTTGCCGCCAGAATGCCGGCGAGGCGCGCAACCCCGAGCACGTCGCCCTTCTTCGCGTTGCCGGCAAGCACGACGTCCAGCGTCTTTGCCATCATCACCACACGGCCTTCAGCGACGGCCACGCGTTCGGTCGCGGCTTTTTCCGACACGTCGACCATACGTGCCTCGCCGCCACGGTTGAGATGGGTGAGTTGAGACACGCGCGCCACCGCTCACCCCGCGGCGCCCACGCGGCGCTGCTTGCGAATTAGCGCACGTGTCGCGGCTTCGACGTCGCGCTCGCGCATGAGGCTTTCGCCGACGAGAAAGGTCGAGACGCCCACTGACGCGAGGTATTCGAGGTCGGCAGGGGAGAAAATTCCGCTCTCGCCGATGGCGATACGGCCGGCAGGGATTCTTGGCGCCAGACGCTTGCTGACCTCGAGCGTCGTGTCGAACGTCTTGAGGTTTCGATTGTTGATCCCAATCAGCGGCGAGCGCATCCGAAGCGCCCGTTCGAGCTCGGCTTCGTCGTGGACTTCCAACAGGGCATCCATGCCAAATGCCTGCGCGGCGTCCTCGAGCTCGCGCGCGGCGTCCTCGTCGACCGCGGCCAAGATGATCAAGATGCAGTCGGCGCCCCATAGTCGCGCCTGGGCGACTTGATAAACGTCATACATGAAATCCTTGCGCAGGACCGGGAGCTTGGTCGCGGCGCGCGCTGCGGCAAGGTGTTCCGGCTTTCCTTGAAAGGAGGGCGCGTCGGTGAGCACCGAGAGGCACGTCGCGCCCCCGCTTTCGTAGGCGCGGGCCAAGGCAGCAGGATCGAACTCCGCCCGGATCAGGCCTTTGGAGGGGCTCGCTTTCTTGATCTCGGCGATCAAGGCATAGTTGCCCGCCGCAAGTTCGCGCCCGATCGCGGCGGCAAATCCGCGCGCAGCAGGAGCCGATCTGGCATCGGCTTCGATCGCGGCCATGGAGCGGGCGCGCTTGGCCGCCGCAATCTCTTCGCGTTTGTAGGCCTCGATCTCGGTGAGAATGTCCGCCATCGTTGCCCTACTCGGACCTTGAGTTGGTGTCGCGTACGAGAGAAGCCATCGTGCGATTCTTAGGCATTCGAGATCGTAACCAGACGTTGGAGCCGGTTCGCGGCTTCGCCGGAATCAATTGACGCCTGTGCCAGCGCAAGCGCTTCTTTGAGTTCCTTGGCGCGCCCCGCGACCATCAGCGCCGCGGCTGCATTGAGGATGGAAATGTCGTGGAAAGCGCCGCACTTGCCCTTGAGCACGTCGCGGAGTGCCTGCGCGTTCTCCTTGGCGCTCCCGCCGCGCAGCGTCTCGGGCTTGACTCGCTGCAATCCCAACTCCTCGGGTGTGATCTCGAACGTGCGCACCGTGCCCGACTCGAGGGCGGCCACGTAAGTCGGCCCCGCCGTGGTAATCTCGTCGAGGCCATCCGAGCCGTGCACGACCCAGGCCGAGTCGGAGCCTAGATTTTTCAGCACCAGCGCGAGCGGTTCGATCCATTGGCGCGAGAACACGCCGACCATTTGTCGCTTCACTCCGGCAGGATTGGAGAGCGGGCCCAGGAGATTGAAGATGGTACGAGTGCCGAGCTCGACCCGTGTAGGCCCGACGTTTTTCATGGCCGGATGATGCGCGGGCGCGAACATGAAACCGATGCCCGCTTCTTTGATGCAGCGGGTAACGCCTTGCGGCGTCAACTCGATATTCACGCCGAGCGCCGCCAGCACATCGGCCGCGCCCGAGCGCGACGAGAGGGCCCGGTTGCCGTGCTTGGCCACCGGGACACCGGCGCCGGCCACGATCAAGGCGGCGCAGGTCGAGATGTTGAACGAGCCGGAGGCGTCGCCGCCAGTGCCGACCACGTCGATCGCGTCGGGTGGCGCTGCGACCCGCAGCATCTTTTCGCGCATTGCGGTTACTGCGCCGGTGATCTCGTCGACCGTTTCGCCGCGCACGCGCAATGCCATGAGGAGCGCGCCCATTTGTGAGGGCGTCGCCTCGCCCGACATCATGGTGTCAAAACCATGGGCGGCTTCCTCGCGGCTCAGCGTAGCGCCGGTCGCAGCCTTGGCGATCAATCCCTTGAGTTCGTCGGTCACTTTGACGTCTCACGAAACACGGCGGCTCGCCCGAGCGCCGGTCGGCTCGCGGCCCCGCGCGGTGTTCCAGGTGCTGGCGATGTCGAGAAAGTTCCGCAGCATGAGATGGCCGTACTCGGAGGCAATGCTCTCAGGATGAAACTGAACGCCGTGCACCGGCAATGTGCGATGTGCCAATCCCATGATGAGACGGTCACCGGTTTCCGCCGTGATCGTAAGCTCGTGCGGCAAGCTTGCCCGCTCGACCACGAGGGAATGGTAGCGCGTTGCCTTGAACGGGCCGTTGATGCCGCGGAATATGTCGCTGCCCCGGTGGGTAATCTGCGAAAGCTTGCCGTGAACCTGCACCGGAGCGCGGACCACTGCGCCGCCATAGGCTTGCCCGATCGCCTGGTGGCCCAGGCACACCCCCAGCAGGGGAATCGCGGGCGCCGCCTTGGCGATGAGCTCGAGGCAGATGCCGGCGTCGCGCGGGGTGCGCGGACCAGGAGACAGCACGATCGCCTCCGGCTCCATCGCCACGACCTGATCGGCTGCGATTTTGTCGTTGCGATAGACCAGCACTTCCGCCCCTAGTCCGCCCAGATAGTGGAACAGGTTGAACGTGAAGCTGTCGTAATTGTCGATCAGGACGATCATGCTTTCCGTGCCCGGTCAGGGTCTTAGACGCGGGTCTTGAGGGAATCAAGGCGCTGGGGGCTTGGCCTCCTGGGCTTTCGCGGAGCGCGCAAGGCAACCAAATCGGCCGCCGTTCTCGCTGGCATTCCCGCACAAGGAGGGAGACGATCTCATGACGATCAGGCGCACTTGGCTTGCCCTGGGACGGCAGGCGTTTGGTTTGGCCATTGCGGCCGCATTGCTCGTCTCGGCGGTGGTCATCGATCGAGCCGCGGGGGAAGAGACCAGCGAGCCGCCCTCGCTCGAGTCGATCAAGTCCTCCCTGGACGAGATCGAATCCGGCGTTGACAGCGAAGATGTCTTGCCGGAAACGTTGGTGCGTTTTCGACAAACCCTCAATACGGCGACCGAAACACTTCGCGGCCAGATCGAGGAGCTCGAACCTCGCGTTCGCGAGCTGGAGGAGCGCGTGAAGCAGCTCGGCCCCGCGCCCGCGAAGGATGCGCCGCCCGAGAGCGCCGACATCGCCAGCCAGCGCGAGGAGCTGACGAAGCAATTCGGCGAGCTGGACGGTGAATTGAAGCAGGCCAAGGTCCTTTCGCTCAGAGCCGATCAATTAAGCGAGCGCGTGTCGCAGAAACGTCATTCGCTATACGCCAAAGAGCTATTCGCCCGCACGCCGAGCGTGCTCGATCCCTTCTTTTGGATGGACACGCTGCGGGCTTTCCCGATCGAATTGCGCACGGAAAGAGCGGTGTTCCACGCCTGGATCGCAGAGCGCGGTGACCGCCTGTCGTGGAGCGCCGCCGTTTTGATCACGCTGGGGGTCATTGCGGTTGCGGGCGCATTGAGCCGATGGTGGTTTCCCCGACTCCTCGCTTATCCGACGGAGACCCGTTCGGCCAAAGCTTGGGCGGCTTTATGGGTATTCGTTTGGTTCGCCGCCCGCACGCCGTTGGCAACGGCCGCCGCATTGCTGGCATTCGAGTCGCTTGGCTTGTTCACCAGTCGCATCGAACAAATTGCCGAGGGCCTGCTTGCCGGCGTCGCGGCGGCAAGTTTCGCGTACGGTGTGGCCCGCGGCCTGTTCGCACCGTGGGAGCCGCAACGGCGCCTGGTGCAGGAGGACGATGCCACAGCGCTCTGTTACCACAATCATCTGGTCTGGTCCGCGCGCGCGCTTGCCGTGCTCATCGTGTCCCAGGTGGTGCACAAGACCTTATTCGCGCCCCTGATCATCACGGTTGCCACGAATGCGCTGTTCGCCGCGGTAACTGCTGGCTTCTTGGCGCATCTCGTCGTCCGCCTGCGGCAAATCAGGAACGAGCGAGGCGATGCGCTCGTTGTCGCGGCCTGGGCCCATCCGTTGGGCTTGCTGCTAGCGCTGCTGATCGGGCTTGCGCTTGTCGCGGGTTATGCGGGCCTTGCCGCATTCGTCGCATTGCGCGCGATTGTCGCCGCAGCAGCGTTCGGGGCTCTCTATCTGCTGCTCGCGATTACGCAAACGCTGTTCGGAACGATCAGCGAGCAGAGCCCCAAGGGGCAGACGCTCGCTGCAAGTCTCGGCGTCAGCGCCGGCACGCTCGGGTTCGGGGCCGCGCTGCTCTCGGCAGGCATTCGCGTGATGCTGATCATGGCCGCGTTCCTCCTAATCATCGGCCCATGGGAGGTATCCACCGCCGACTTGTTCGACACGGTTCGCAACATTCCGTTCGGATTCAAGATCGGCGAGATCCATCTCTCGTTTGAAACAATAGCGACAGCCGCCTTCCTGCTGCTCGTCCTCCTGGTCGTTACGCGCATTGTCCAGCGCTGGCTTGAGACGGAGTTGCTGCCGCGAACCAGATTGGAGCCAAGTCTTCAGCTGTCGATCGTCACGATTTTGGGCTATGTCGGCGCGATCACGGCGATCGGCGTTGCGCTTACCGGGCTCGGTTTCGATCTGCAGAAAATCGCCTTGATTGCCGGCGCCCTTTCGGTAGGCATCGGCTTCGGCCTACAGTCCGTCGTGTCGAACTTCGTCTCCGGTCTCATCCTGCTGACCGAGCGGCCGATCCGCGTCGGGGACACGATCGTCGTCAAAGGTGAGGAAGGATGGGTGCGACGCGTTCGTGTGCGCGCAACCGAGATCGAGACCTTCGACCGGGCAAGCGTCATCATTCCAAATTCCGAATTCATCACCGGCGTGGTCAAAAATTGGACGCGCACCAACACCTTGGGCCGCATCGTGATCAAAGTCGCCGTGACTTACGGCAGCGATCCGGTTCAGGTACGCGCTATCTTGCTCGAGATCGCTTCCGCGCATCCGCAAGTCGTGCAGTCGCCGCCTCCGGGAGCATTCCTGCTGGGCTTCGGCAACATCGGGCTCGAATTCGAACTGCGGTGCGTTGTCGCCGATGTGGAAAAAGGCCTCTCGGTGCGCAGCGATCTGCATTACGCGATTTTCAAGGGGTTTCGGGAGAAGGGGATCGAGATCGCTCGGACGCCCTAACAAAAATCAAAGCGGCTCTTTCGGTTCGGGATTTCAGGTGGCACGATGTGCTTCCGCGATTTGGGCGCGCTTGAGGTTTTGATGGGTCCACGATGCGCCAGATAACCTTGGTCGCCTTTCTGCAGGCACAGAACTGCACCAACTTTCCGTGCTCCTGGCGTCACCCCCAGTCGCGTACGGATTCCTGGTCGGCGGACTACTATCGGCATATCGGCCGGGTGCTCGAAGAAGGCAAATTCCACCTCGGCTTCTTCGATGACCGGCTTTCGATGCCGGACATCTACGGGCATGACCACGCGCATACCGTCCAACACGGCATCCGCTGCGTGAAAATGGACGCGGTGACCGTGCTAACGGTCATGGGCATGGCGACCGAGCGGCTCGGTCTCGGCGCAACCTACTCGACGAGCTATTACGAGCCCTTCCATGTGGCGCGTCTGTTCGCCACGCTCGATCTGATGACCGACGGGCGCGCGGCCTGGAACGTGGTCACCTCGCTCAATGACGGCGAAGCTCAGAACATGGGCCGCGACGAGGTCATCGAGCACAACCTGCGCTACGACCGCGCCGACGAATTCATGGAGGTGGTGTTCGGGCATTGGGACAGCTGGGAGGACGGCGCGATCATCCAGGACAAGACGCGCGGCCTCTTCGCCCATGCGGGCAAAGTTCATCGCCTCGACCACAAGGGTCGCTTCTTCCGCTCACGCGGGCCGTTCACCGTGCCGCGCTCCTCGCAAGGCCGTCCGGTCATCATCCAGGCGGGGCAGAGCGGTCGCGGCAAGCGCTTCGGGGCGCAGTGGGGCGAGTTGATCTTCGTCGTCTACCCGAACATTGCGGTCGGCAAGCGCGACTATACGGGATTCAAGGCGGAGGTGGCCGGCTGCGGCCGCGATCCCGAAGAGGTCAAGATTACGCATCTGATCACCACGGTGGCCGCCGCGAGCAGGATGGAAGCCGAGGATAAATGGGCCCTCATCGATAAGCTGCCGCTCGAGATCGACGCGCTCTCGCTTCTCTCGGAAGCGCTCAACTTCGACTTCTCGACCAAAGGGATGGACGAGGCATTCGCCGATGAAGAGATGGCGGCAATTTCCGGTCTGCAGGCGATCCGTGACCGCGTCGTGCGGGCGAGCGGGAAGAAGAATCCGACGGTCCGGGAGTTCATGCACCATACCGGGCGCGGCCGCGTACACGATCCCATCGTCGGCGGCCCGAAGGAGATCTGTGATCAGCTCGAACAATGGTTCGTCGAGCGCGCGTGCGACGGCTTCGTCGTGTCGGCGACCCATGTTCCCGGAGCCTACGAGGATTTCGTGCGGTTCGTGGTGCCGGAGCTGCAGCGGCGCGGCCTCTTTCGCACGGCTTATGCGGGCAAGACCTTGCGCGAGAACTTGGGTCTACCCGTGCCGCCTACCACCGCGTGGCGCGGAACGCGCGCAGCGCGGCGCGATGAAGCTGGTTGAGCCGGCCCTCATACGGGAAGGAACCCAAAACGGACGTTCGGCTATTCGGCCGCCAGCCGCCCCGATGCATTTACGTGCGAGCCTATCTTGCGCCGAACGATATCGATGTGACTGCGCAGATTATACAGCTGGTCCGAGAAGGTTAGTGGAAAACGGATATGACTGACGGCCTCCTCAATGCGTTCGATTTCGGCTTGCGTTTGGGCTAACTGCTTGCCCGTCGGGTCGGTGTCGAACGAAGCTTCCAAAGCCTTAAGTTGAGCATACCAATAAAACAAACGCCGACGCGTGAGCCAATTGTACGCCACCGGCAGGAAGCGAAACAGCGGGAGGCCAAGAGCTATGGCTGCAACTAGGACTGCAATCCCTCTTTGAGCATGGACGGAGAGCCATAAAGGCAAATGCCTCTGCATAAAGGAAGGACCGTTTTTATAAAAATCCGTAGCCGCTGGTGCAACGGGATATTCTACATCGGTGCCGTTAGGGAATTCACCGACCCGCTGAAAGATATTCGACCCAGCATGCACTTCTACCATTGTCTGCAACAGGAGCTGGACAATTTCCGGATGAAGATCGCTACGTACCAATACCTTCGTGGTGGATCCCAGGAGTTGCACGTCATTGGGTGGGACGTTTCGATCAATATCAATCACGCCTTGTGGCAATACCAGCCGAGCGAGGTCGGGGAAAATACGGGTGAAAGCCTCCGCCATCGGCAAACTCATAATGCGAACGTTGGGATTTTGGAGGAATGATTTAACGGCCGTCGCATCCGGCGCGCCGATGATCCATACAGCATCCACCTTGCCATCATTCATTGCCTCAACTGCAGCGGTTCCTGCAAAAGGCAAAAACGTCGCGGTTTGAGAATTAACGCCGCCCTTGCCAAGAACTTGTTCGGCTGAAGCTCGAGTAGCACTTCCTTCTGGCCCTATGGCAATGCGTTTTCCTTTGAGCTGCGACAGCCGGTCAAACTGTTCATTCGAGGAGTAAAAGATCCAATAGGGATTGTTGTATACAGTCCCTAATGACAACAATCCTGGCGCATGTTTCCCATCCGAAACACCACTGACCATCAAGGAAATCTGAACGCCCGATCTTGGATCCTGCAGAATCTTAATATTTTCCACTGCACCGGAAGTCGGGCGCAGCTCAAG
>Ga0126378_10001007_pt1 | contig 21055 bp, 22 predicted proteins | sample PanSoiMetPlot_23_FD_92587 | JGI IMG/M metagenome (GOLD analysis project Ga0126378, IMG submission 92587) | Tropical forest soil microbial communities from Panama - MetaG Plot_23 | ecosystem: Environmental > Terrestrial > Soil > Tropical forest > Bulk soil | place: Panama | collected 2016-02-17
CCGCGACCTCGCCCGCGTCTTCGAGTTCGACGACGTCGCGCACTTGCCAGCCATCAACGCTGCTGCCGTCGAGCTGCTCGCCTACTTCACCGGGCTGGCCGCGAGCCGCCGCACCGACCCGCGCGATGACCTGATCAGCGACCTGCTGGCAGTCAGCGAGTCGGCTGACGGCCGGCTTAGCGACGCCGAGCTGTTGCACAACCTCACGCTGTTGCTGGTCGCAGGCTTCGAGACCACGACGAACCTGCTCGGAAACGGCCTTCAGATCATTCTGCAGGAGCCGCAGGCAGGCGCCAGGGTCGCTGCGGGCTCGGTGCCGGCTGACGCGTTCGTTGCGGAAGTGCTGCGTTTTGACTCGCCCGTCCAGCTCACCAGCCGGATCGGATATGAGACGAAGATCGGCGGCGTGATGATCTCCGACGGCGACAACGTCACGACTGTGCTGGGAGCTGGCAACAGGGATCCACGACGGTTCGCTGATCCTGATGTGTTTAGGCCTTCGCGCTCGGACGGCGGACCGCTGAGCTTCGGCGGCGGGGCGCACTTCTGCATCGGCGCTGCACTCGCGAGGCTTGAGGGCGGTATCGCGTTCCCTCGCATTGTCCGCCGGTTCCCCAAGCTCGCCGCGGCAGGCGAGCCGATCCGCAGAGATACATTCCTGCTGCGCGGCTTCGATGAATTGCCGATCACGATCGTCTAGCCGGGCGGGAATGGACTGAGCGTCGTTGCGGCTACGGTCACCGGGAGGTGCGTGCCGTGTATGACGAAGAGGAACTGCGCCGCTTGACTCAGCCAGAGCGGCAACGGCTGCGACGAATCTTGGCTGACATCGACGCCCAGGATCGGGCGGGCCGGAACAATAACCGGCGGCGCGCCATCATCCTCGGCGTTATCATCGTCTGCTGCGTTGTGCTAGCCGCCTGGATCGGCTTGCTAGCCGCGACGTTGCCGCGGTACTACCGATCCGGCGGCTGGCGCGGAGCCTGGGTGGGCTTCGACCTAGCGCTGCTGGCGGCGTTTGCCGTCACAGGCTGGGCGTCGTGGCGGCGGCGCCAGCTGCTGATCGTCTGCCTTGTCGTCCTAGCCACCTTGCTGTGCTGCGATGCCTGGTTCGACGTCGTCCTGAATGCGCGCACGAGCGGCTTCTGGCTCAGCCTTGTGTCCGCATTGGTCGTCGAACTGCCACTGGCGGCGGCCGCGATCCTCGGCGCGCGCCGATTGCTGCGCATGACAACCGCTGTGATGTTCCGCTACCGCGGGCTGACCGGGGCCGTCCCGCGGCTGCGCGACATCCCACTGGTCGGCGTCGAACCCGGCAGGCCGCTGACCGATCTGCTGGTTGAGCCCGAGGCGCACCTGCCACGCGTCGGCTAGTGTTCTGCCTTAATTCGAGCGGACCGGGATACGCCGCCTCGGCCCGGACGGCGAGCCTGGCGGTCTGCCTTCGGACGAGGATCACGGCGACCCCGATAGCGACGACCGCGGCTCCGGCAAGCGCCCAGGTGATCGTGCCGGACGCCCGCTGCAGCGCGTTACCGGCGAGGTAGGCGCCCAGCGTGTAAGCGCCGGCCCAGAGGATCCCGCCGGAGGCATTCGCAACGACGAACCAGCGCCAGCGCATCTTGCTGGTGCCCGCCAGGAACGCTGCGTAGGTCCGCAGAATCGACACGAACCGGCCGAAGAACACGACCTTGCCGCCGTGCGTGTCGAACAGGTAGCGGGCTATCTTCAGCTTCCGCTCGTCCAGCCGGACCTTTGGCCCGTACCGACGGGCCAGCCGGTAGCCGCCCTTGTCACCGATCCAGTAGCCGATGTTGTCGCCGATGATCGCCCCGGCAGAGGCGACCGCGAAGATCAGCCACGGATTTAGCCGGTGCGTGTGCCCGGCGTACGTGCCAGCGATGATCAGCGCGGTCTCACCGGGCAACGGGATGCCCAGGCTCTCCAGCCCGACAAGCGCGAACACGGCGAGGTAGCCGTAGCTGGTGATCAGGTGGCTGATGGTCACCCCGCACCGCCATGCTCGCGCGCCTGGTACACCTGGTCGGCGAACCGCTCGAGCGCCTCGGCGGCATCCTTCAGGCGCTGCTCGGCGGCCGCGGCACCGGGTGCGGCGAAGAGGTCGCGGCGGCGGATCACTCGGTACCAGCGGCGCAGCCGTTCGAGGCTCTCCTCTTCCTCATCGAGCTCAGCCAGCGTCAGCTTTCCTTTCGCGACTTCGCCGGCCAGCTCGGCCTCGTATTTGTCGCAGTCACTGACAAACTCGGCCCACTCCGCCTCCCGCTGGGCGGTGAAGAGTGTCTCAAGCTGGGCGGTGCTGGCCTCGTCATCCGCGATGCCCAGTACGACCGGCTGACCGCTCGCTGCGGCGATCTGGGCGATCACCTGATCTAGTCCCGCGTCGAAGGGCTCACCTTGGGGCACTGCCCACGTGCCCTGCTGCAACGGCACCGCGCCCAGCCGCCGCAGCTCCCGCCAGATCGCGACCCGGTGCCGCGACGGATCGGCTGGCAGGCGGTAGGTGATCAGCCGCCAGGCCATCGTTACCGCCCAACCTCGCCGATCCGGACCGCACCAGGCATCATCCAGTTCTCCTTCACACCAAGCCGCTAGCACATGTGCGGGGTCCTGCTACTCTCATGCCCCGTGTAACGCGCGCTACAGCCAGCATAGTAACGGGTCCGATTTAAGGAGCCCGAAACTGATCTTGGCCGACGCGCCAGCGGATCGAGCCAGCGGAGGAAGCAGCGTGACATACCTGCAGGCATTCGTAATCGCCCTCGTCCAGGGCGTGACTGAGCTATTCCCGGTATCCAGCCTGGGTCACTCAGTGCTCCTGCCTGCCTGGCTCGGCGGCAGCTGGCAGACCCTGGTGACCCAGTCGTCTCAGCAGAACAGCGAGAGTTCCTTCTACCTGGCGTACATTGTCGCCCTGCATTGCGCCACGGCCCTGGCCCTGATGTGGTTCTTCCGCGCTGACTGGGTCAGGCTGATCCGCGGCTTCGCTCGCAGCCTGCCCCGCAGCCTGCGCCAGCGGCGGCTAGCAGTTGCCGACGCGGATGAGCGCCTGGCTTGGATGATCGTGTTCGCGACCATCCCGGTCGGCCTGACCGGGGTCGCGTTCGAGCACACCTTCCGGACCCTGTTCGCCAAGCCGGCCGCGGCGGCGGTGCTGTTGTTCGTGAACGGGCTGATCCTGGCCGGGGCCGAGCTGCTCCGCCGGTCGGCGGGCAGGCGCGGCAGCACGCCAGCGGCGGACGACATCGCCAGCCCGGCACCAGCCCTGGCGCCGGCGGGCATGTCTGCGGCGGCGGTTGGCGCTGGGCCAGGCGACGCACCAGCCCGGCCGCGGTCGCACCGCAAGACCGCCAACAGTCGGGCCCGCAGCGACATCGACGCCGCGGAGCGGTCAGACCGGCGTATCGCTTCGCTCAGCTACGCCAATGGGGTTGTCATCGGCGCGTTCCAGGTGGCGGCCCTGCTCGCTGGCATCAGCCGATCCGGCGTCACCATAGCTGCCGGGCTGTGGCGCGGACTCAACCACGAGGACGCCGCCCGGTTTGCATTTCTGCTCGCCACGCCCGTGATCCTCGCGGCCGGCGTGCTAAAGGTTCCGTCGCTGCTCGGCACCGCGGGAGCCCACATTCACGGCCAAGTAGTGCTAGGCGTCGTAGTCACCGCGGTCAGTGCCTACCTGTCCGTCCGGTTCCTAGTCCGCTGGTTCCAGACCCGCACCCTGACCCCGTTCGCCATCTACTGCCTCGCGGTCGGCGCGGCTAGCATCGTCCGTTTCGCTTTCTAGCCAGCACCGTCTAACTAGTACGGGCACCGATCGCCGCGGCGACGGCCGGGCCGATCGCCGGATGCTGAAACGTGAAGCCGGCTGCTTCGAGCCGGACCGGCACGACGCGGTTGCTGCCGAGAAGCTCCCCTGACATCTCGCCGAGCGCTAGCTTGACCAGCGCGGACGGCACCCGGAGCACGGCGCGCCGGTGCAACGCCGTGGCCAGCGCCCTGGTCAGCTCTGCGTTGGACGCGGGCGCCGGGGCCGTCAGGTTGACGGGCCCGGCGATGTCATCGCGGCCGAGCAGGAACCGCATCGCCGCGATATGGTCGGTCAGCGTTATCCAGCTCATGTACTGCGTACCCGCGCCGATCCGCGCGCCAACGCCGAGGCGGAATGGCAGCAGCAATGGCTTCAGCAGGCCGCCGCGGCTAGAGAGCACGATTCCGGATCGGAGATTCACGACCCGGACGCCGGCCGCCTGCGCGGGGATCGTGGCCTGCTCCCAGTCGCGGACAAGCGTAGCCAGGAATCCGCTCCCGTTTGGCGCTGTCTCGTCGACCGCGGCGGATCCGGTGTCGCCGTACCAGCCGACGGCCGATGCGGCCAGCAGCACGCGCGGCGGTCGCGGCGCTGCCAGCATGGCCCGGATGAGCGCGGCAGTACTGTCAATCCGGCTGGCGCGCAATATCCGCTTGCGGGCGGAGGTCCAGCGGCCGGCCGCTACGGGCGCGCCGGACAAGTGCACTACGGCGTCGATGCCGTCGAGCGCGGTCGCGGTCAGGCCGCCATCCGGTCTGGCCGGCTCCCACTGAAGCTCCCCGGCAGTCGCGGTCCGGCGCACCAGCCGGAGCACGTCCACGCCGTCATGGTCAAGTTGCGCACTAAGGGCGCGGCCGATGAGCCCTGTCGAGGCCGTAATGGCGATTCGCACGCTGGCCTGCTGGCGACGCTGTCCGCGCTAGAGGCCGAGCTCGGTCTCGAACGCGCCTTCCTCGAGCCGCTCCTTGATCGTGACCAGGAACCGGGCCGCATCCGCCCCGTCGACGAGCCGGTGATCGTAGGTGAGGGCGAGGTAGACCATCGACCGAACCGTGATGACCTCACCGAGCGTCGCGTCCTCGACCACGACGGGTCGCTTGACCACGGTGCCAGTCCCGAGGATGCCGACCTGCGGCTGGTTGATGATCGGCGTGTCGAAAAGCGCGCCCCGGCTACCGGTGTTGGTGATCGTGAACGTGCCGCCAGACAGGTCGTCCGGGCTGACCTGGCTCGCCCGCGTGCGGTTAGCCAGGTCGGCGATCTTGCGGGCGAGCCCGCCGATGTTGAGGTCGCCCGCATTCCTGATGACCGGGACCATCAGGCCGCGCTCGGTGTCGACGGCGATACCGAGGTGCTCAGCGTCGTGATAAGTGACCTGGGCGGACGCCGTGTCGATGACCGCATTCAGCTTGGGGTGCACCTTCAGCGCCTCGAGGGTCGCGAGCGCGAAGAACGGCAGGAACGAGAGCTTGACGCCCTCGCGCGCCTCGAAGGCTGCCTTAGCGCGGTCCCGCAGCCGCGCGATCGCGGTGACGTCGGCCTCGACGACCGTGGTTAGCTGCGCCGAGGTCTGGAGCGACTCCACCATCCGCTGTGCGATGACCTGCCGGGCCCGCGACATGCGCTCGGTGGTCCCGCGCAGGCCGGACGGCACGATGGCCGGCCTCGGCCGGTACTGCTCGGCTTGGACGGGCGCAGCCGCCTGGAACGCTGCAGGCGTCGGCGGGACAAGCGCCGGCTGGGCTTGTGCTGCAGCGGGCTGTGCTGCTGCGGGCTGGGCCGCTGGTGGCGGGGCGACTGCGGGCTGACCGACCGCCGGGCCGCGCTGGAGCGCTGCGGCATTCAGGATGTCCTGCTTACGAATCCGCCCGCCAACTCCGGTGCCGCTCACCGACGAAAGGTCGATGCCGTGCTCAGCCGCCAGCTTGCGCACCAACGGGGTTACATAGGGGCCATCCGCCGTTTCGGTGAACTCCACCGCGGCGGGCGCCTGGCCGTTGCCACCTTCGTAGTCCGGATAGGCCGCCGCGGCCGACTCGTAGGCGGGTGTGACTGGCGTGTCCGCGGGGACGACGTGAGGCTCAGGTGGCGGGGCATAGGTCGGTGCGGGCGGCTCAGCGCCAGCGGCGACCGGCGCCACGGGCTGCGGCTCCACTGGCTGTACGGGCTCCGGCGGGGCTTGCTCCGCCGCCACCGGCTGTGGCTGTGCTGGCGCCGCCGGCGCTGGAGCAGGTGCTGCCGGCTGCGGAGCGGGAGTTGCCTGCGGTTCGGCTGCCTGGCCACCCAGCGCACCGGAGCCGTCCTCGTCAATGATAGCGAGTTCAGCACCCACGGCCACGGTCTCGTCCTCCGCCACGGTAATGCCGCGCAGAATGCCCGAAACCGGGGACGGGATCTCCGTGTCGACCTTGTCGGTCGAGACTTCGAGCAACGGCTCGTCAGCCTGAACGTGCTCGCCCTCCCGCTTCAGCCAGCGGGTGACAGTGCCCTCGGTGACGCTCTCACCGAGCTGTGGCATCGATACGGACACCGACATCGCTTTCCGTAACTCCTTCTTCGCCTGTATGTGACTCTAGCGCTCGCACCGCGGTTGCCGAGGGCGCCAGCAGATCAACCGTGGTTGTGGAGCGGCTTGCCAGCCAGGGCGAGGAACGCCTCGCCGATGGCCTCGGACTGAGTGGGGTGCGGGTGTATCAACTGGGCAACGTCGTTCGGCACGGCCTCCCAGTTGACGATCAGCTGGGCTTCAGCGATGAGGTCGCCGGCGCGGTCGCCGACCAAGTGCACGCCGAGCGTCGGACCGCCGCCGGCCGTCACGATGACCTTCGCGGCGCCAGCGGTCTGGAGGATCTGGCTCTTGCCGTTCCCGGCGAGGTCGTAGGTGAACTCGGTGAACTCGATGCCGCGGGCGGCAGCGGTCGCCGACGTGATGCCGACCGACGCGACCTCGGGATGGGAGTAGGTCACTCGCGGCACGCCGTCGTAGTCGATCGGGGCAGGATGCAGGCCGGCGAGCCGCTCGGCGACCATGATCCCCTCGGCGAACCCGACGTGCGCGAGCTGCAGTCCCGGGCGCAGGTCACCCACCGCGGAGATCGTCGGGATGTTCGTCTGACACCGCTCGTCGACCAGCACGAAACCGCGGTCCATGGCGACGCCGACTTCGTCGTAACCGAGGCCGGCTGATACCGGCCCGCGGCCGACGGCGACGAGCAGCAGCTCCGCGTCGATGGTCGCGCCGCCCTCGACCGTGACCGTCACACCGGTACCGGTCTCCTTGACGCTCTCGAACCTGGTGCCGACCTTGAAACCGATGCCGCGGCGGCGGAACGCGCGTTCCAGCAGCTTGGAGCTTGACTCCTCCTCTGTTGGCAGCAGATGCGGCAGCATCTCGACGATCGTGACCTCAGCGCCGAACGAGCGCCACAGGCTGGCGAATTCGACGCCGATAACGCCGCCGCCGAGTATGACGACTGATGCGGGCACGCGATCGAGAAGCAGGGCGTGCTCGCTGGTGATGATCCGGCTGCCGTCGGGGATCAGGCCGGGCAGGCTGCGCGTTTCTGAGCCAGTCGCGAGCACCATGTGGGTGCCGCTGACGACGCGATCGCCCACCTGAACGGACGTCGGCGAGATGAGCCGGCCGTGGCCCTCGATGACCTCAATGTGGCGGCTGGCGACCAAGCCGGTGAGGCCCTTCCATAGCCGGGTAACGACCTTGTCCTTGTAGGCATTGACGCCGTTCATGTCGATGCCGTCGAGGGAGGTGCGGACGCCGATGTTCGGGCCGTCGGTCGCGAGGTCGGCGACCTCGGCGGCGTGCAGGAGCGCCTTGGTTGGGATGCAGCCGCGGTGCAGGCAGGTCCCGCCGACCTTGTCCTCCTCGATGAGCGCGACTCGCTTGCCCAGCTCGGCGGCGCGCAGCGCGCAAGCGTAACCGCCGCTGCCCCCGCCGAGTATGACGATGTCGTAGGCGCCGCTGTTCGGGCCCGCGCTGCTGAAGTCGGCGCTGTCGGTCACGTTGTGTACTCCTTGTCTCGCTGGCGGCAAGCGTCGTTGCTTGCCGCCGGTGTCAGAGCTGGCCGTCCGCGACGTCAGTCGCGACCTGGACGAGCATCCGCACCGCGGCGCCGGTCCCGCCCTTGGGGGTATATCCGTAGGGCTCGCCTTCGTTGAAGGCGGGACCAGCAATGTCCACATGTGCCCAGCGCACGCCATCGGGCACAAATTCCTTCAGGAACAAGCCGCCCACCAGCATTCCGCCATGCCGCTCGCCGGTCACGTTCGCGAGGTCGGCCACCGGGGAGTCCAGGCCTTTGCGCAGTTCCGGCGGCAGGGGCATGGGCCATGCCTGCTCGCCGGCATCGCGCGCCGTCGCGGCGATGGCGGCGGCCACATCCTCGTCGCTGCCCATCACGCCGCTTATCCGCGGGCCCAGGGCTATGAGTTGCGCGCCCGTCAGCGTTGCGACGTCGATGACCAGGTCTGGAGCGTCCTGGGCAGACCGGGCGAGCGCATCGGCCAGCACAAGTCGGCCCTCGGCGTCGGTGTTGAGCACCTCGACGCTCTTGCCGCCGAAGATCGTGATCACGTCGGACGGACGTTGGGCGGTGCTGCTGGGCATGTTCTCCGCCATGGCCAGATAGCCAACTACGTTGACGGCCGGCCGAAGCGCGGCGATGGCCTGGAGCGCGCCGAGCACAGCGCCAGCGCCGGCCATGTCGGACTTCATGGTCTCCATCGACTTGGGCGGCTTGAGGGACAGCCCGCCGGAATCGAACGTGATGCCCTTGCCGACGTAAACGATCGTCTTGCTCGCCTCAGGATGCCGGTAGGAGAGCCGGACCAGACGCGGCGGATGTACCGAACCCTGACCGACGGCCGTGATACCGCCGTAGCCGCCGCCCGCTAGAGCGACGTGATCCAGCACCTCGATCTCCAGGCCTGCGGCCACGGCCACGCGCTTGGCCTCGGCCGCGAACGTCTCGGGGTAGAGATCCGCTGGGCTGGTGTTGACGAGGTCGCGAACGAGGGTCATCGCGTCGGCCAGTTCCTGAGCCCGGCCGGCGGCAGCACCGACCGATGACAGCACCGTGAGGTCAGGATGGCCAGCCGCAGCACTTCCGTTCGGGCTGCTGCGATACCTGGTGAAGCTGTAGCGGCCAAGCAGCGCGCCGAGGGCGACGGCCTCCGTCTCGGCCTCGTCCCTGGCCGGAAGGGACAGGGCGATCGAGCGCGCGGTACCGTTCAGCGCGCGGACGGCCGCGCCCGCGGCACGGCGGAGCGACTCCAGCCGAGCCCGTTCCCCGTCCTGATCGCCCGGGCCGAGCCCGACCGCCACGATCAGCGGTGCCGCGAGGGCACCGGCCGATGCGATCTTGGTCAGTTCATCCTGCTTGCCAGTAGCCCCGAGAGCGGTGAGCGTCGCGGCAAGCGTTCCGTCGAGCGCTGCGTTGACATCTTCCGAGCCATGGGCGGGAACGGGGCCGGCAGTATCCTCGGTCACTCCGATAATGAGGGCATCTGCTGCTGTACTGCGCGCATCGGCTGTACTGACTGTGAGAGGGTTCGTGGTCACGGATCCTCAGCCTAGTGCCTCGCATCGCGGCACCGGATTCGCGGTTCAATCGCGATAACGGCCGTCACCTCGGAGAAGTGACGATCGTTATAATGACGAGGTCAGCCCGCCGAAGGTCAGTTGGAGGACAGTCATGAGTGCCGCTGCAAGCGCGCTCTTCGTAGCCGTTTTCCTGGCCTGCGCGGTCGAGGCGGTGGAGGCGACCACCATTGTCCTCGCGGCTGGCACAGCCCGTGGCTGGCGATCGGCCGGCACCGGCTCGGTTGCCGCCATCTTTGTGCTCGCGATCACGGTGGCAGTGCTCGGCCCCGCGGTCTCGCATCTCCCGCTGCCCGCGCTGCGCGTAGTCGTCGGCGCGCTGCTGCTCGTCTTCGGCCTTCAGTGGCTACGCAAGGCGATCTTGCGGGCGAGCGGGCACAAGGCACTGCATGACGAAGCCAAGCTGTACGCGGAGCAGTTGGCTGAGGCCAAGGAGCAGCAGGCCCGAGGGTCCATCCTCGCCCCGGACTGGTACGGCTTCACGCTGGCCTTCAAGGGTGTCCTCCTTGAGGGCCTGGAGGTCGTGTTCATCGTGTTGACGTTCGGCGCCAACGCCAAGAACGTCGGGCTGGCCGCCATCTCGGCACTCTGCGCGGTCGTGGTGGTGGCTGCCGTCGGGTTCGCGGTCAAGGCGCCGCTGGCCAAGGTCCCCGAGAATACGATGAAGTTCGTGGTCGGGATCATGCTGACCAGCTTCGGCGTGTTCTGGGGCGCCGAGGGCGCGGGAGCCCACTGGCCTGGCTCGGACGCCGCCCTGCTGGTGATCATCCCGGCGATCGCGCTCTTCGGTCTCGGCCTGGTAGCGCTGCTGCGCCGATCCGCCGGGAGCGACGGCGGCCACGCCGCGGGTCTGCCACAGCGAGCGAGCCAGGTCGCGGGCTAAGGAGGCACCGACATGTCAAAGCTGCGGGCGTTCGGGGCGTTCTGGTACGACTTCGTCATCGGCGACGACTGGCTGGTGGCCGTGGGCATCGTGGTCGGCCTCGCCGGTACGTATGGCCTGCATCGTGGCGGGGTGACCGCCTGGTGGCTGCTGCCGCTGGTGCTGCTGGTGTTGCTGCCGGTGAGCCTTTCGCGGGCGGTTAGCGGCCCTCTCCTTCCTCGGCGTACACACGAGCGGCGTACGCCTCCAGCTTCTCCTCGCACTCCGCCAGCGCACTGACCGCCGCCTGGTGTCCGGCTGCGCCGAACACGTCGCGCTCTTGGACGCGCTGGAGCCAGGTGCGCAGCTTGACGAGGTCGACCTCGTTCTCCTCAAGCTCCGCGTAGCTGAAGTGGGTCTCCCGGTATTCTTTGTCGATCCCCGCGATGAAGTCCGAGCACTTGTCGACGATCTCCTCGTACTCGTCGTCGCGAGCATGCTGAAACTGGGCCCGGATGTCAGGCTCCCCGGCCAGCACCTCACAGGACAGCAGCATCGCGGTGCCCGCCATGTCGAGGATCTCGCTGCGCAGCTTGCGCAGCGCGCGCTCGGCGGACCTGCTGGCCGGTAGCGCTGCCGCCGAACTTTGCACATAGATCGCGCCGAGGCTCTTGATCCGCCGCCAGACGGTGGCGCGCAGCCTGCTCGGCTCCGATGGCACGCGGTAGATCAGCAGCAGCCACCGGCCAGGCGGCAGCGGTGCAGGCGAGGCATCGCTGCTGACGAGGTCGGCGACAGTGCCGCTGGGGGCAGTGCCGCTGGTGGCCCCGTCGTTGGTGGCACCGTAGCTAGCTGGCACGCTCGCCATTGTGCCAGCCGGTTCCTACTGCCGTTCCTCGCGCTGGGACTGGCGGCGCGCCTGCGTGCCCCGGCTGATGACGGCCCCAGGCTGCTGTCCTGCTGCCGACTGCGGAACGATGCCGACCGGATATGAGCTGCCTTGCGCGGCCTCGATCCGCTGCAGCAGCGCGGCGTCTGCCCGGATCTCCTCGTGCGTCGGCGAGAGCGCGAGCGTAGCGGTCATGATGAAGGCCAGGATGCTGATGCCGATCAGCAGCGGGAGCAGAAAGGTCTCGGCCGTGGCTCCGCCGCCCGCCATCAGCATGCCGGCACCCTTGCCGGGCGGGAAGATGTGCATCGCGGCCATGCCCGTGTAGTGCATGCCGCTGACGGCGACGCCCATGATCAGCGCGGCGCCGAGGGTGGCACGGGACCCGCTGAGGTTCAGCGCTGCCCACAGGGCCGCGGTGGCAGCGACGACGGCGATGAGGACAGACAGGCCGAACAGCTCGGGCGAGAACGTCATGCGGACGGGCAGCCGGATCGCCGCCATTCCGGTGTAGTGCATGGCCGCGACGCCAGCGCCGGTGAAGATGCCGGCGAGCAGCAGACTGCTCCAGTTCTTCGGCCCGAACCCGACGATCAGCAAGCCGATGCCGACGACAACCGCCGCGATGAGCATGCTAGCGATCGTGATGAGCACGTTGTAGTGAATGACCTGGCCCGGAACGGTGTACCCGAGCATCGCGATGAAGTGCATGACCCAGATGCCCGTCGTGCCGATGGACACCGCGCCGAGCAACAGCCAGCTCAACCGCTGACGGCCTGTGTGCGCCATCGCCCGCGCTGTACAGCGCAAGCCGAGGAACGCCCCCAGGCAGGACATAAGGTAAGCGAGCGCAGGCGTGAGAAGCCCGTAGGAAAAGTTATGCGCCGTCAGCATGGTCATCCGCCCTTATCGCAATCATGTGGACATTACTGGTTAACGACAGATGACGCGTCTCTTTTGGTCATTCTGGGACAGTGGAACGTGGCCGCAGCCTGGCCATTTGTCGCTGATTGACTAGTCAGACCGCTGGCCGGCCCGCACTAGGCCGTGCTCGTAGGCGTACACGACGGCCTGCACCCGATCGCGCAGGCCGAGCTTGGCCAGTACGCGGCCGACATGTGTCTTCACGGTGGCCTCCGAAACAAACAGCCGCTGCGCGATCTCCCCGTTCGACAGTCCGTGGGCCACGTGGATGAGCACCTCGCGTTCGCGCTCGGTCAGCTCGCCGAGTTCGTCGGGAGCCTCCTGGCTGCCGGGCAGCAGCGCGGCGAACTGGTCAATGAGCCGCCGGGTCGTCGATGGTGCAACGACCGAATCGCCGGAGTGGACGGCCCGGATCGCGAAGAGCAGCTCCTCGGGTGGCACGTCCTTCAGCAGAAATCCGCTGGCACCCGCCTTAAGTGCAGCGAAGGCGTACTCGTCGAGATCGAACGTCGTCAGCATCAGCACGCGGGGGAGATCGCCAGCCTGCCTGATTCGCCTCGTGGCCTCGACGCCGTCCAGTCGCGGCATCCGGGCGTCCATGACCATGACATCAGCATGCAGTCGGCGCGCCAGGTCGATGGCGCCGAGGCCATCACCGGCCTCGCCGACGACTTGCATGTCCGGCTGGGCGTCCAGGACCATCCGGAATCCGGCCCGGACCAGCTCCTGGTCGTCGACCAGCCCGATCCTGATGAGAGCACTGCCAGCGTCCGTCATCGCGCGCCACCCGACAGGCTTGGATCTGGTGACCACGCCGGAAGCGCGGGCCGTGGATGGGTTTGAGGGAGGCTGTCGGGCGCGTCGGTTCCCAGGAGGCCGTCGGGGGGTGTCGCCTCGAGGTTGCATGGGAGCCTGGCCGTCACGCTGAAGCCGCCACCGGGCAGCGGCCCCGCGGTCACGGTGCCGCCGTACATGGCGATCCGCTCGCGCATCCCGGCTAGCCCATGTCCGCCGGCCTCGTCGCCGCCAACGACTCCGAGCCCGTCATCCGTCACCTCTACCGTCAGCGCGTCGGGCTCATATCGCAGCGTGACCGCAGCGGTCGCCACGAGGCCACCGTGCTTGCGGGTATTGGTCAGGGATTCCTGGACAACTCGGTACGCGGCGAGCTCGGCACCTTCCGGCAGCTCCCGGGGCGTACCGCTAAGCGAGTAAGACACCTGCAGGCCCGCGGCCCGTGCCTGCTCGAGCAGCTCGCGCAGCTCGCCCAGACCAGGCATCGGCGCCAGCGTCGCCCGCTCATCTGCCGATCGCAGCACGCCCAGCAACCTGCGCATCTCGGTGAGCGCCTGCCGGCCGGTGGTAGCGATGGCGTGCAGCGCGGCCTCAGCCCGGTCCGGGTCAGTGTGCAGCGCGTACCCAGCGCCGTCGGCCTGCACGACCATGACGCTGACGTGGTGCGCGACCACGTCGTGCAGTTCGCGGGCGATCCTGGCTCGCTCGGCTGCGGCCGCGATCTTTGCCTGCGCGTGCCGCTCGGCTTCGAGTCTCGCCGCCTTGTCCTCGAGCGCGGCGTAATAGCCCCGGCGGTAGCGCATCGAGTCGCCGAGGATCCAGACGGTCAGCTCAACGCCGCCGAACAAGAGCGAGGCAAAGAGAATCCGCCAGACGAGATCGACGCGGTGGACCGGAATCCAGGCATAGGCGGCGATCGCAGAGCCGCCCAGGCATACCAGCAAGGCCAGGATCGAGGCCTTCCTCGGCCGGTACGCGGCCACCGTGTAAAGCAAGATCAGAACGGCCACGTCGGCCGAATTCGGGCGTCCGGTCGTGACTTCGAGCGCGCCGCCGACCGTGGCGAGCGCGAAGGCCGAGATGGGCGCGCGCCGCCGGAACGCGACAGGGATGACCATCAGGAGCGTCGGCAGAATGTTGACGGTCGGCCCGCGGATGAGCTGCCCGACGCTGGTCAGCGCGAGGACCGCGGCCAGCATGCTGTCGACGATCACGCGGTGCTGGCGTAGCCACGAATAGAAGGCGGACACGCGCCAAGGCTATGTGGAATGCGGCGGGTCCACGTCAGCCTGGGGGCTAGTGGAGGTCAGCCTCAGGGCGTACGGACTAGTCCGGCGAAAAAACCAGATGGCCGCAGCGGCCAGCTGGATTAGAGTCGGGCAGTGCCCGAGCTGCAACAGCTGCATGTCGGCCATGCCCCGGCGGTCCTGGCCTTCGAGCTGGCGAACCGCGCCTACTTCGCGGCGTTCGTCTCCGACCGCGGCGATGAATTCTTTGACCATTTCACTGAGCGGCACAGCGCCTTGCTAGCTGAGCAGGTCGCCGGCACCTGCGCCTGCTACGTGCTCGTCGCCGAGGACGGCTCAGTCTTGGGCCGGTTCAACCTGGTCGACGTCGAGGACGGCTCCGCGGAACTCGGATACCGGGTCGCGCAGCACGTCGCCGGCCGCGGCGTGGCGACCGCGTCTGTGCGGGAACTGTGCCGGCTGGCGGCGGCGCAGCACAGGCTGCGCACACTCAAGGCTGCCACCTCCCGCGAGAACGTCGCGTCCCAGAAGGTGCTGGCCAAGGCCGGGTTCGTACCAGTCGGCCCGGCCGACCCTGCCCACATCGGCGGTAAGCAAGGCACCTGGTATCAGCGCGACCTAGCCGATCCACGGGTGGAGCACTAAGCCAGCAAGCGGGCACCCAGTCCGAACTCAGTGCAGCCGCCGGAGCCATCGGGCTCCACGTGGTAGCCCATGGCACCGGGCCGCTCCGCCACCATCTCGCGGAAGTCACTGTCAGCGAAATGCGCCCCGGCGCCGTCGTCGCACGCGATCCCGGCGGGAAGCGTGCCATCGGTTACCAGTCCCTGATAGGTAGGTCGCCGGGCTGGCTCGCCGCTGTAGTGCGGACAGTAGCTGCCGGGCAGGAAGCGCAAGCCGTCGGTGAACGGCCTCAAGTCCGGGCCGAAGGAGTCGGTCGTTCCGCCATAGAACCAGCAGATAGCGCCCGCGCTGACTCCGGCCAGGACGATGCCGGCCTCCCAGGCCTGGCGCAGGACGGTGTCGAGGCCGTGCACACGCCAGACGGCGAGCATGTTGGCCACGCTGCCGCCACCGACGAAGATCACGTCCTGGGACAGCAGCAGATCGGCCGGATCACGCACGTTCGGCATGGTGAATAGCTGAAGGTGGCTTGGCCGGGCGCCGTGCTGCGCCAGCCTGGAGTACATCCGCACGTACCCGGCGGGATCGTCGCCGGCCGCCGTGTTGAGCACGCAGACGCGCGGTGTCCGTACCCCCGACAGTGTGAGCGCGTGCGCGATGATCGGCGGCAGCGGTCCGTCGGCCGGAGCGGAGATGCCGCCTATCGCCAGAATGTGCCGTCGCCCGTCCGCCGCCATGGCCGCAGGCTATCGTCCGGACAGAGCGGCCAGCTGGACAGAGCCGCCATCCGGCAGAGCCGCCGTCCAGAAAGAGCAGCGAGCGGGAAGGTGAGTGCCATCAGCGACTGCGTGTTCTGCGACATCGCCGCCGGGCGGGTGCCAGCACAAGTGGTGCTTGAGGACGCGGAGGTCATCGCCTTCCTGGACGCCAGGCCCGTATTCAAAGGCCACGTCCTGGTCGCTCCGCGTCAACATGTTGCGACGTTGCCTGATCTGCCTGCGGCCGCAGTCGGCCCCTTCTTCCTTCGCATTCAGCGGATCAGTGCGGTCATGCCGACCGCCCTCGGCAGCCAGGGCACGTTCGTCGCCGCGAACAATGTCGTGAGCCAGAGCGTGCCGCATCTGCACTTCCACGTCGTGCCGCGGACCAAGGGCGACGGGTTGCGGGGATTCTTCTGGCCGCGGTTGCGTTATGCGTCAGAAACCGAGGCGGCCGAGTATGCCGAGCGGATCCGGTCGGCACTGACTGCTGGCTAGCTGAAAGCAGTGACCAGCAGGCAGGCCGCGGCAGTCGTCTCGGCGATCGCGCCGAGCACGTCGCCGGTAATGCCGCCGAGCCGGCGTACGGCGAAAGCTGTCAGCGCGAACGAGAAGACGAGACCGGCGGCGAGTGCCGCCGCAAAGATCCAGCCGACTGCAGCGGCGCCGGCCACGGCCGTCACTGTCAGCAGCGTGCCAATCAGGGGATGCACCGCGCCGGCCACCATGGCGCCCAGTCCGGCTCTGGCGGCCGGGACGCCTTGACGGCACGCGAACGTAATGGCGAGCCGGCCGGCCACGGCCGCCGCCACGATAGCGACTGGACCGCGACCAATCTGATCAGCCCTGGCGAGGGCGGTGACCTGGATCAGCAGCACGAGAACGAGCGTGATTACACCGAACGGCCCGATGTCCGAGCGCTTCATGATCTCGAGTGCCTGCGCCGGCGGCTTACGGCTTCCCAGGCCGTCGGCCAGGTCGGCGAGGCCGTCCAGATGCAGGCCACGCGTGAGCAATGCGAGCACCGTGATCGCCAGCACGGCGCCGAGAAGCGGACCAGTATGGCCCGCCTGGCACGCGAGCAGCACTCCCGCGGCCGCAGCGCCGAGCACGAGACCGATCACTGGCGCCCAGTACAGCGCCGCGGCCACCGTCCGCCGGTCAGGCTGGACCGGCCCGTCCGCCGCGCTGCCCGGCAGGGGCACGGCCGTGAGCAGCGTGATCGCCAGCCGCAGGCCTGCCATGGCACCCGAGCCTACGGTCCGCGCGCGGTAGGTTCGGCTGAACGGCGCTGAGGAGGGGTCGGCGTGCACGTCCTGCTGTCGGTAGCCATGTCCGCGGACGGCTATATCGATGACGCGGCAGCGACTCCGCTGGTGCTGTCCGACGCGGCCGACCTCGACCAGGTGGATGAAATCCGGGCGCAGAGTGACGCGATCATGGTGGGCGCCCAGACAATCCGGACCGACGACCCCCGGCTCGCGGTGAAGTCGGCGACACGCCGACAGGACCGCCTAGCGCGCGGCTGGCCCGAGAACCCGCTGAAGGTGACGATCACCGCCAGCGATGACCTGGATCCTGACCGGCGATTTTTCGCCCGGGCGGACCAGCCGCCACTGGTCTATGCGGGCGCTCCGATGGCCGAGAAGCTCCGCGCACGCCTCGGGGCGGTGGCCGAAATCGTCCCCGTTCCTGGTCTGGATCGCGTTGATCTTTCCTGGGTGGTGGCCGATCTGGCCGCCCGCGGGATCGAGCGGCTCATGGTCGAAGGCGGCGCCCAGGTGCTGGCGCAGTTCCTCGCCGCTGGCCTGGCCGATGAGCTGCGGCTGGCGATCGCTCCCGTGGTTGTCAGCGACCCGGCAGCGCCGCGGCTGCGGCTGCGGACCGGGCGGCTGCGGCTGGCCGGCCTCACGTTGGTCGGTCGCACGTCTGTGCTCAGGTACCTGCCGGGAACGGGGTGAAGTCGGCCCGTCTGGTGAAGGAAGGGCCGCCGACGGTGCAGGATGGGGGGATGAGCGATACGAAGGCGGCTTCGAGCGGCATGCAGGCTGCAATCGAGCGAAGCGGCTACTACCCCGGCCTGGTGTATGACGCGGTCTCATCGGCGGTGGGGCCGGAACCCATCGTCTCCTACGTGGTCGTCCACGACGCTCACTTCGACCCCGGCATGGAGGTGCGCCGCCACGTCACGGTGATGGCGCTGACGCCCACTCGACTGGTGTACTCCCACACCGACGAGTACCCGGCCGATGACGCCGATTCAGAGTCCAGGCCGCAAGCCGAGACCAGCACGGAGGCGGTCCGGCATTCCAGGATCTCGTCAGTGGCGCTGACGAGGGTGATCCCGGATCCCGCTTCGTATGTGCCGGGCGTGACCGCGCCGAGCGAGGTCGTGCTGACGATCGGCTGGAACGTGCTGTCGCATATTGAGATTGAGCCGGCCCACTGCGGCGACGAGAACTGCGAAGCCGATCACGGGTTCACCGGCACCATGACCGCCGACGATCTGACGGTGCGCGTCAGCGAGGCGGCTGACGGCGCGGCAGCCGTCGAGCAGGTGGTGTTGTTCGCGCGCGCCCTAACCGAGGCGACCAGCCGTCCGTGACAATCCCACAGGGGGCTCCGCCCCCAGTGCGCTCCCCGGACCCCATTGACGAGCCGCTGCTGCCCGGTTACGGGCTGAGCACGCTGGCTGACCTGAGCCGGTCGGTGCTCTCGTCGCTCGGCGTGCCGGGCGAAGACAACGTTCTCGGGCTGCCGCCCGTGCGCCGCGTGTGCCTGCTGCTCGTCGACGGGCTTGGCTGGGACCAGCTGCGCGCCCACCGATCAGCGGCGCCATTCCTGACCGGGCTCATGGAAACTGGGTGCTGGCTGACGGCTGGGTTCCCGTCGACGACCGTGACGAGCCTGGGCTCGCTCGGCACCGGCCGGCCGCCTGGTCAGCATGGGCTGCTTGGTTACCAGGTGCGCGTGCCGGCGTCGGGACAGTTGCTGAATGCGCTGCGCTGGGACAAGGCCGTCGATCCCGTCGGGTGGCAGCCAGGTTCGACGATCTTCGAGCGGGCCGCGGCCGCTGGGATCGGGGCATTCCGGGTCGCGGCCGGGGCCTTCCGGCAGAGCGGGCTGTCGACGGCAGCGATGCGGGGAGCCGACTATCACCCGGCGGAAACGCCGGGCGCGCTGGTCGCGTCCAGCGTGGCAGCGCTCGCGTCGGTGCCGCGCGGACTGGTGATGGTGTACACCGGCGATCTCGACTCGACAGGGCACGCCTGGGGCTGCACGTCACCGGCGTGGCGATACCAGCTCGCGCACGTGGACAGGCTGGCGGAGCAGCTCGCCGGCGCGTTGCCTACTGGGACGGCGCTGTACGTCACTGCTGATCACGGCATGGTCGACGTGCCGCCGTCGCGGCGCGCCGACGCCGACTTGATCCCGGCCCTACGCGAGGGAGTAGCGGTTGTCGGCGGCGAGGGCCGGGCGCGGCACGTCTACGCGGTGCCAGGCGCGGCGGCAGATGTGCTCGCGGCGTGGCAGGTTACGCTCGGTGACAGCGCCTGGACGGTCGGCCGAGATGAGGCCATTGCTGCCGGCTGGTTCGGTTCTGTCTCGCTCGCGATGGCGGATCGCATCGGCGACGTCGTGGCCGCCGCCCGAGGCTCGTCTGCGGTGGTCGCGACCGTCGCCGAGCCGCGCGAGTCCAGGCTCGTCGGGATGCACGGATCGCTAACGCCAAGCGAACAGCGGGTGCCGTTGCTCACTCACGTTGCGTGATGACCGGTTGGCTTATCCACAGGGCCGCGCGGGAACCGCACGGGTCCGCGGCCAGTTATGCACAGAAATCAGCAAGTTATCCACAAGCGAATTGCAGGGGTGGCCGATGGCAGCCGACCGGGAATCTGACATGCCAGCCGGCGCGCAGGCTGATGTGCTGGCGGGCGCTGCCGAAGCGGCCGCCGGGGGCGTCGACGCGGTGCTGATGGACGCCGTGCTGATAACGATCACCGAGTTGGCCGGCGCCCTGGCCGGGGACGCGCCGCCCACGCTCATCGACGTGCGATGGCGCCTCGGCGGTCCGCCGGGCATCGACAGGTACCGAGCCGGGCACCTCCCGGGTGCTGTGTTCGTCGACCTAGACGCGTCGCTGGCCGGCCCGCCTGGCCCTGGCGGGCGGCATCCGCTGCCCGCCAGTGCAGACTTCGCCGCTGCCATGCGCGCGGCAGGTGTCAGCTCGCAGCGGCCTGTCGTGGTGTATGACGACGGCGACGCGACGGTCGCAGCGCGGGCGTGGTGGCTGTTGCGTTATTTCGGCCACGATCGCGTGCGCGTGCTGGACGGTGGTTATGCGGCGTGGCTGTCCGCGGGCGAGCCGGTCAGCACGCAGGACGTGGCGGCCGTGCCTGGTGATTTCGCGGCCGAACCAGGTCACCTGCCTGTTCTTGACGCGGGCGGGGCTGCGGAGGTGGCGCAGTCCGGGATCCTGCTGGATGCCCGGGCGCCAGCCAGGTACCGCGGCGAGACGGAACCAGTCGATCCGGTGGCTGGTCACATTCCTGGAGCGCTGAGCGCGCCGACCGCCGAGAATGTGACATCGGCCGGTTTCTTCCGGCCGGTGGCCGAACTGCAGGCCAGGTTCGCAGACCTGGGCATCGGGCCTGGCGCTGGGGTGGTGGGCGCCTACTGCGGCTCAGGCGTGCATGCCGCCCATGAGTTGCTGGCGATGGAACTAGCTGGCCTTCGCGGCGCGCTCTACGTCGGGTCCTGGTCCCACTGGATCACCGATCCCAGCCGTCCGGTGGCTACCGGGCCGCAGCCGGGCGGTGCGGTTCGCGCCGAGTGACCACGCTGAAACGGCCGGCCTTCGTACTGGCATCAGCATCGACGGCGCGCCTTCGCATCCTGCGCGGCGCCGGGATCGATGCGGAGGTCGTCGTCAGCGGCGTGGACGAGTCCACAGCAGACGATCTGGCGACCGAAGACGTGGTCGCTGTACTCGCGGAGCGCAAGGCGACGGCGGTGGCGCGCCTGCGGCCCGACGCCTTGGTGCTTGGCTGTGATTCGCTGCTGGACTTGGACGGAGCCGCGGTCGGCAAGCCGACAACGGCCCACGAAGTAGTGGATCTGTGGCGGCGGATGGCCGGCCGGACCGGCACGCTGTATACCGGCCACCGGCTCATTGCCGGCCCGACGAGTCAGCAAGTCTCCGGCGTGGCCGCCACCACGATCAGGTTCGGCAGGCCGACCGACGCGGAGATCGCCGCGTACGCGGCGGCCGACGAGCCGCTGACGCTCGCGGGTGCGTTCAGCATCGACGGGCTGGCGGCGCCGTTCGTCGACGGCATCGACGGCGACCCGAGCAACGTCATCGGGCTGTCCCTGCCGCTGCTGCGGCGGTTGCTGGCGGCGGTCGGCACCGCCATCACTGACTTCTGGCGCGCCTAACCGCCGCCAGGCAGCGTCCGCTCTTCGATGTCCAGCTCATGCTGAAGTGTCCGCAGGCAGTCGTCGGAGAGCCG
>Ga0126378_10001009_pt1 | contig 21042 bp, 19 predicted proteins | sample PanSoiMetPlot_23_FD_92587 | JGI IMG/M metagenome (GOLD analysis project Ga0126378, IMG submission 92587) | Tropical forest soil microbial communities from Panama - MetaG Plot_23 | ecosystem: Environmental > Terrestrial > Soil > Tropical forest > Bulk soil | place: Panama | collected 2016-02-17
ATTTTCATGCGTTTTCCACAGGCTGCCACCGACCTGCGAATCGGCCTTGGAGCGACAACCTCGGACGTCCACGCATCTGGTGTGCTTAAGTGCTTTCCCCAAAGGAGGTCATTCGTAGACATGCGTAGACATGAAGACGACCATTTTAATAGCCCTCGTTCTTGTGTGTTCCTCGGTTAGCTCGGCGCAGACGCCAGGCCGCGATGTGAAGTTCATTGCCGACACCTTGGTGGTACAAGCGGACGGCCGCTACGAGGCTGACCCGGATTTGGCGACTCTTTCCTTCTCGGTCTTTGCCCAGGACAAAAACCTAAAGCAGACCTATGACCAAGCATCCGCATCCATGCAGAAGATCGCTCAGGTCGCCGAGAAAAACGGGTTGAAAAGGAAGACATCACCTTTGGAGTACTCACCGTGCGACCTTACTACGAGGGGGACAGAAAAAAACGCGCGAAATCTTATAGCGTGCGGGGTCAGATCACATTAAGAGTCAGGGACTTCTCGAAGCTAGGACCGCTCCTGGAAGATTCTGTCGAAGATGGCATCACCGATTTCCGCTCCCTGACGTATTCACTGGCTGATGAGGAGGCCGCAAGGCAGCACGCTGCCGCCGCGGCTATGCGGTCGGCAATGGGCCGGGCCACAGCTGTGCTCGAGCAGCAGGGCCAGAAAGTCGGCACGCTGCGTTTCGCTAACCTGGATGTAAAGCAAAATCGTGGGGGCCTCGAGTATGAATGTTTATTCGCTGGCGGAATTCAACGCTCTCGAGACCGCAACAGCCTCTGGAGGTGGTGGTGGTTGGTTCGGCGCCGCAAAGAAGGTTGCTGCCCCACCTCCACCTCCTCCGCAGCCCGAGAAGATTACCGTAAGCGCCACGGTGCAGTGCGCGTTCCAAATTCAGTAGCTTGCTAAGTTTCGCGGCGTGAGTTTTGCAGGCGCGGCTGCTAGGATGGCGGGAAGAGGGGCGGTTCAACCGTGCGCTCTTCCTTGAGTCAACGACTGATGCAACACCTGGAAGTGCAGGAGTTTTCGCGTCCGGGTGATCGCGTCGCAGTTGCGGTGTCCGGCGGCGCAGATTCTGTGGCGTTGCTTCTCTTGCTCCTGGAGCTGCGAGAGGGGCTCGGAATCGTCCTCAGCGTCGTGCACTTCAATCACCAATTGCGCGGAAAAGCTTCTGCCACGGATGAAAAATTTGTTGCCATGCTGGCAGCCAAACATAAGTTGGAATTTCATTCGACCTCCGCCGACGTTGCCAAGCAAGCCAAAAAGGAGCAGGCCAACCTCGAGGACGCGGCCCGGCGTGCGCGGTACGACTACTTTCGCTCGTTGGTTGATTCGGGAGTTTGCACCCGCATCGCCGTCGCGCATACGGCAGACGATCAGGCCGAAACGGTGCTCGCGCACATTCTGCGCGGAACCGGGCTCGCTGGGCTTGGCGGGATTCACCCTATGGCCGGCCCTGTTTTTCGGCCCCTACTGACTATTCGCCGCGCCGAATTGCGCGCTTATCTTCGGCGCAAGAAACAGAACTGGCGCGAGGACGCAACCAACCGCGACACCAAACGCCTGCGCGCGCGCATTCGAAAAAAGCTCCTTCCCCTGCTTGAGAAACAATTTCAGCCTGCCGTCGTCGAACATTTGACAACCCTCGCGGATCTTGCGCGTGAAGACGAAGCGTTTTTCGATCGCTTGGTAGGAAAGCGGACGGCCTTGGCGACGCAGGAACGTGACGGCGGTTTACGCATCGCCGTCGCGGACTTGTTGGCGGCGCGCGTAAAAGGTGCATGCAACACAGGGTTTGCAGAGGACACAGAGAAGAATCATTCGATGGCGCTCGGCAAGCGCTTGACTCGCGGACTTGTAGAGCGAGTAAAAAAGAAGAGCGGACAGCTGGGCGCCAAACACGTTGATGCAGTGATTGATCTCGCCAGAACTGGACGGAACGGGAGCTCGCTCATGCTGCCCGGCGGCGTAGAAGTTCGAAAAGACCGGGAAGCCCTCCTGTTCCGCGTCGTTCAAAAAACAGACGCGAACGCAACACGCACCGCGAATCACAGATTCGAGTACGAGGTCGATTTATCGCGCGGCACGCAAGATGTAAACGTTCCACAATTGGGTTGCGTCTTCCGCCTCACAGTGATTGACTGGCCTTCTACGGGAGAGGAAAATAATAAGAGGGAGATGGTCCTGGACCGCGAGCGCCTGCGTTCACCCCTGGTCCTGCGCAACTGGCGTCCTGGAGATCGGTTGCGCCTTTCCGGCCATCAGCACTCCCACAAGCTGAAACGCTTGCTGAACGAAAAGCATATCAGCCGCTGGGAGCGGGAGGGTTGGCCAGTGCTGGTTAGTGGCGAAGTTCTCGTTTGGGCCCGCGGTTTTCCAGTGGCCGCCGATTTTGCAGCAGATGAAAAGACCCGGACGGGGGTTGTGATTGCCGAGGAAAAGATTTGAACGCGCGGGAAGGGGCAACTTATTCGGCCGCGCGCATAGCGGCTCGCGTCGCTGCGTTGGGCAAAGAAATTTCGCGCGAATGCGGAGGCCGGCGGCTGGATGTAACCATGACGTTAGATCGCGGCTTCGTCGCGGCCGATTTGCTTCGGCACATGGATGCGCCGATGGTTTGCCACTGTGTTCGCGAAGAGGTTCGTGATGTTGATGACCAAGGGCGTGCGCGTGAGGTTTCGTTTGGCTCGCACCCGGAGTTGAAGGGGCGAGAGGTTTTGTTGTGGATGCAGTGCTCGAAAGCGGCGTGACGCAAGATTTTCTTCTGCGCCGCCGGGGGGAAGCCGGCCGCGTTCCATCCGGCTGGCGGTCCTTCCTGGACGAGCCTGGCAGGCGCCGCGCGGCTTTGGAGCCCGATTACTTTGGGTTCCGGCCTGCATCTAATCACGTATGGGTAGGGTACGGCTTTGCCACCCCCGACGGAACTGGAAGAAACTACAAACAGCTTTCTTCGGGAACGAACAATTCACCTCGGAAGAGTGGAAAAGGGCGAAAAAAGAAAGCATGATAGAAGCAGCGTGCGGCTTGCGGAATCAGAGAGGGAAACGTGAATTCTAGCTCGACGGTAAAAACAATTCTCTTCTGGATGTCCATCGTCTTGCTGGGCGTGATGCTCTGGAAGCTGGTGTCCGCCAACGGCGGCCAGGCCCGTGAAGAGCAGCCAAGCTACAGCGAGTTCATGGCCAAAGTCGAAGCGGGTGACGTAAAAGAAGTGACCATGTATCTCGGCCAGGTCAGCTACGATCTGCAGGGCGAATACAAGAATCCCGCCAACCGCAAGTTTCAGGTGACCATCGCGAAAGAGGATGCCCCCAACGTCACCAAGGAACTGCGCGACAAGGCGGTGCAGATTAAGGTCAAGGAAGTCCGCAGCGCGGACTGGGTCCTGCTGCTCCTCAACGGCCTCCCTCTTCTCCTCCTCGTGGGGTTCTGCTTGTTCCTGATGCGCCAGATGCAAGCCGGGGGAAACAAGGCTCTCAGCTTTGGCAAATCCCGCGCGCGGCTGCTTTCCGCCCAACAAAAGAAAGCCACTTTCAAAGATGTTGCGGGAACCGATGAAGCCAAAGAAGAACTGCAGGAAATTATCGAATTCCTGAAAGATCCGCAGAAATTCCAGAAACTTGGCGGACGTATTCCCAAAGGCGTTTTGCTGGTTGGCCCTCCCGGCACGGGCAAGACGCTTCTCGCGCGCGCCATCGCCGGTGAAGCGAACGTTCCGTTCTTCTCGATTTCCGGTTCGGACTTCGTGGAAATGTTTGTCGGCGTCGGCGCCAGCCGCGTGCGCGATCTCTTCGAGCAGGGCAAAAAGAATGCGCCCTGCATTATTTTCATTGATGAAATCGACGCCGTGGGCCGCCATCGCGGTGCAGGTTTGGGCGGCGGCCACGACGAGCGCGAGCAGACGCTGAATGCGCTGCTCGTCGAGATGGACGGCTTTGAATCCAACGAAGGCGTGATCCTGATTGCTGCCACCAACCGTCCTGATGTTCTCGACCCTGCGTTACTGCGCCCCGGCCGCTTTGATCGCCGCGTGGTCGTTGCGCGTCCCGATGTGAAGGGCCGCGAAGAAATTCTCCGCGTACACACGCGCAAAGTGCCCATCGGCGACGATGTGGATCTTTCGATCATCGCGCGCGGCACTCCGGGCTTTTCCGGCGCGGACCTCGCCAATCTTGTAAACGAAGCGGCGCTCTGGGCTGCGCGGCAAAATCGTAAATTCGTGACCATGGCGGATTTCGAGATGTCCAAGGACAAAGTCCTTATGGGCGTCGAACGCAAGTCCATGATTCTTTCCGACGAGGAGAAGAAAAACACCGCGTACCACGAAGCCGGCCACGCTCTCGTTGCAGCCATGACACCGGGCGCTGACCCGGTGCACAAGGTCACCATCATTCCGCGTGGCATGGCGCTTGGCCTTACCATGCAGTTGCCCGAAGCCGACAAGCACACTTACACCCGCGAATATCTAGAAGCTATGCTTGCCGTGCTAATGGGCGGCCGTTCCGCGGAAGAAATCTTCCTCGGCCACATCACCACGGGGGCGGGCAACGACATCGAGCGCGCCACTGACATTGCGCGCAACATGGTTTGCGAATGGGGCATGAGCGAACTCGGCCCCTTGGCTTTCGGCAAGAAAGACGAAGCCATCTTCCTTGGCCGCGAAATTGCTCAACACCGCGACTATTCCGAAGACACCGCGATTCAGATCGACAGGGAAGTGAAGCGCATCGTCAGCGCTTCGTACGACAGGGCCCGCACCATTCTTTCGAACAATAAAGATGTCCTCGAGCGCATCGCGCAGGCTTTGCTTGAACGCGAAGTCATTGACGCAGCTGAAGTGAAACTGCTCATGGAAGGCAAGCCGCTGCCCGAAAAGCCGCGCACTCCGCCTCCGCAGGCTCCTCCGGCGCCGAGCGTGGATCCCAAAGCGGTACGGCCCGAATTGCGGCCCGCACCCGGCTTCACCCGCGGCGAAAACCCCGCCAAAGCGTGAGGCGTTCTGGCATAGCCCGGGTTCATGGCCCCGAACTACAAATATTGATTGGCCGAGGAACCCGCCATTGCTAGCGCGGGCTTTCCCGTCATGGCGGAACGCTTGGCCTCGATCAGATCCAGCAAAATAAAGACATTGGGGACCTTCCTGGCCGTCACGGCGATGTTGTCCAGCCATTTTCCTTCGGCTTTAATGCGCAGCATCGCCCCGTCAATTTTGCATTTCACCAACGCCGCGTAGGGAATGGGCTCCTTCGACTTCCAGATGACGCCTGTCGGCGACAGCGAAATTCTCCCGAACCCAACCGTTCCGCCAGAGTTCAGAATCCGTTCGGCATCCTGCTTTAGCCGGGGATTCACGGCTGCCAGAGACAGGCGCACCACTTCCTCCACGTCGCGGATATTGGAATTGATCGTGATTTTCTGCGGGCCGATTAACTCGAACGACCGGATCATCTTATTGCTGCCACTCGCCATGGAGGCTAGGAGCCATCCAAGTAGTCCGAAATGTGCGCCCGCGTTGATGGGCTGTTGGCCATAGCGCGTCTCTATAATTTCGTCCCAGCGAAGGTCCTTCTCCTTGAACGGAGATCTATAACAGATTCCTTCGTCATGAACGGTGACCCTTGTTTTCGTCCACCACCAAGCGCAGGCAAACAAAAGCCCGAATAGGACGGTGAAAAACGCCAATCCCGGTTCCACCTGGCGGTTCTGATAGTAATCGTAGATTGCCCAAACAAGCAGGGGAACAAACGCTAGAGCCGATAGGATAAGCCAGTTGAATGTATATCGAAACGTGTTTCGCGGGGGCGACATAAGCATGGATGCACCTCAGGGAAATTGTTGGTGTTGGTCATAGAATCGCCGTCCCAAAGGGAACTTGTCAAAGGGAGTGTAACCTGAGTCTAACCTCGGCCACGTGGTTCTCAGGAGAAGCATGCGCCTACTCCCGCACTCCCGCAGCTTCAACTCACCCACCCTGCAAGAAGGGGTGTAGAATGCATTCATGGGAAATCGCTCCAGCGAAAACCTCCACGTCACTTGCCCGTGCTGCCAGGCGAAGCTGGTGATTGACCCGATTTTTGGCGCGGTGCTGTCTCATGAGGCGCACGTTAAACCTGGGTCCAACGTGGATTTGGGGAACGCGCAAGGCATTCTCGAAGAGCAGCGGCGGCAACGCGAAGATAAATTCGCGGATTCCTTCTTCCAGGAAACGCACAAGGAAGACATCCTCGCCAAGAAGTTCGAAGAAGCCATGAAAAAAGCAAAAGACGCCCCCGCCGGCAAACCCATCCGCGATCTGGACCTGGACTAGCAAAGGTTTCGGTTTTCTCCTGCGGCGGGTGTGCAAATTGCCGTCACGAAATTTCACATCTACGATCACCGATGGATGTTCTCCGAGAGGCTTTCGTTTTAAGCGGCGCGCAAGCCACCTGCGCTACACTCTGTTGCGCCTATGGCCCTGCGGCGCAGAACCTTCCGTTTGAAGCTCCCCTCGCGCACACTTGTGCTCGGCGAGCGCACACTGGTCATGGGCGTGCTGAATGTGACGCCGGACAGTTTTTTCGACGGCGGCCAGTTTCCCGATCCCCCGCACGCCATCGAGCACGCCCTCGCCATGGAATTCGCCGGCGCCGACCTTCTGGACATCGGTGGGGAATCCACGCGTCCGGGGGCGGAAGAAGTGCAAGCTTCTGAGGAGCTCGACCGGATTCTTCCCGTTCTGGAAGGCTTGCGCGGACGGCTCAAGATCCCCATTTCGGTGGACACTCGCAGAGCTGCCGTCGCCGAGCTTGCTCTGCGCGCGGGCGCGGAGATCATCAACGACGTTTCGGGGCTGAAGAATGATCCGCGCATTGCCGAGGCCGCTCGGCTGCAGCAGGTCCCGCTCATCCTGATGCACATGCGCGGCGAGCCGCGAACCATGCAGCAAGGCGGTTTTGCTCGCAACGTTCTGCGCGACGTGACACAAGGATTGCGCAAGTCCGTTTCTCTTGCGCGCAGAGCCGGTGTCGCGAAATCGCAAATCATCCTCGATCCCGGCATAGGGTTCGGCAAAAGCTTTGCGCAGAATTACGAATTACTCGAAAAGCTTCCGCAGCTCGCGAAGCTCGGCTATCCGCTGCTGGTCGGCACTTCGCGCAAGGGATTTCTCGGCGCGGCGCTTGCTCGCAAAGGCAAACCCGCTCCGCCTGAAGACCGCATTTGGGGCACGGCGGCCACGGTTACCGCCTCGATTCTCAACGGCGCGCACATCGTCCGTGTCCACGATGTTGCGGAAATGCTCCAGGTCACCCGTGTCACCGACTGCCTCGCGAGTCCAGACCTTCGTCGCGTGTTGCGCTAAAAAGTGTTTTGCCCTCTACTTCTATATAATCCCAATGTCCTTCGCGCAAATTCCCGACGCGGAACGGCAATCTGTTGGCGGAGCGTGATCTCGTGCGGCAAGAGCCCTTCTTCCTTGCTTCATTACTTCTTTTTTTCCTTGCTTCTCCTGCCTTCGCTCAGCTGCCTCCCGTTAAGAATCCCCTGGCTCCTGGACAAAATCCCGCCGCTGTCTGCTCCACAACGGACGCTTCGAGTTGCGCGCAAGTCGCGGCGAAGCTGTTGCCCATCATCTTGGGCCCTTCGCCGCTGGAAGAAAATCTGCGCCGCCTGACTGACGAAATCGGCGGACGTGTGACGGGGTCCCCCGAAATGGCCAGGGCGGTCGAGTGGGCGGTGGGAGCCTTCCGCACCGCGGGAGTTGACGTTCACACGGAGAAGTACACGCTCCCGGTTACCTGGAGCGAAGGCGACACGCGGCTCGAACTCCTCGGTCCCGTTAAACTTCCCATTCGCTTGAAATCCACGGGCTGGTCGCCAGCAACACCGCCGGGCGGAATCGACGCGAACATCGTCGACGTGGGTTATGGGACTGATGATGATTTCACCAGAGCGGCGGCACCGCTGAAAGGTACCCTTCTGCTTGTCCACACGGACATCGGCTCGACTTGGGCTGACCTTTTCAATGAATACCTGCGACCGCCGGCGATCATCGACCGCGCGGTGAAAGAAGGTGCGGCGGCAATTCTATGGATGGGGGCACGAGAGCGATTGCTTCTCTATCGCCACACGAATTCATTGACTGGAGCAATCGACAAGATTCCGCAAGCTGTCCTGGCGCGCGAAGATGCCATGCGGCTGGCACGCGCCATTGCCGCGTATCCCGGGAAAGTCCGTGCGCACTTCGAGATGCCCAACAAAATCGGCGGCCCTGTCGAGCAGCAAAATGTTGTTGGTGAGATTCGCGGCTATGAAAAACCGGACGAAGCGGTGATACTCGGCGGGCATCTGGATTCCTGGGAACTCGGAACCGGCGCGCTCGACAACGGCTGCAATGCGGCGCTGGTTGTTGAAGCTGCGCGAGCCATCAAAGCCACTGGGCTGCTTGCCCGCCGCACCATCCGATTCGTTCTTTTCAGCGGCGAAGAGCAAGGCACCATTGGCTCCTACGAATACGTGAAAGCGCATCGCACCGAGCTAGACAAGATCCGGGCGATGATTACGTTTGACGCTGGCATCGGGCGCGTGACGGGCTATTCGCTCGGCGGGCGCCGCGATATCGAAGCCAGCTTGCGCGAAATCCTAAAGCCACTCGAATCCTGGGGCGTCAACAATCACACTTACGACGCTTCCTTCGGCACGGACAATTTCGATTTTCTTCTCGAAGGCGTACCGACGCTGGTGGCCAATCAGGAGGAGGCCAACTACCTGCCAAATTATCACGCCGCATCGGACACGCTCGACAAAGTCGACATACGCGAGCTAAAGCTGCACACCATGTTCGCCGCCCTCACCGCCTGGGCCATCGCTGACCGTACCGAACCAATTGGCAAACGCCTGACGCACTCCGAAATCGAAGCGCAGATGAAAGAAACCGGCCTCGACCAGCAGATGAAGGCGCTCGGCTACTGGGGCGCCTGGCAATCCGGCGCGCGCGGCCGCAAGCCTTGATTGGGGCTCGAACCAGAAACTTCCCGCATTGCAACGGATCAACGTATCCGGATAGGTGATCTTAGCGTTCTTCCATCGTTGGCGGGCGGCATTCGAGAGTTTCAACTCCCAACGTTCATTTTTGGCAAGCGGAGCTGGCAGCTCAACCTCCAACAAGGAGTCTTGTAGGATCGCCTGATAAAGCCGATAAAGAGTTTCCTCCGATTTCACTTTGGCTTCGACATTCGCACTCAGGGCAACACTCTTGCCATGCCATTCGGCCGCGGTTAAGATTTCGCCGCCGGATTTCCCGGCAATTTCCGTAAGTTCGGTCGGACCATTCAACTCCTCGGGAGTCCGATTCCGATTACCAAGCCTCTGATAAAGGAGTACTGCAAAAACGCGCACCGAGCTTACCCAAAGGCGCTGGCTAAACAGGACTTTGACGGCTGAGGTTGTCTCCCCCATCCGTCAAAACGTAAACGGCGTCGGCCGAGCTTGGGTGGTTCAGCAACTGAATCCCCAGAAGAATCGCATCGCGAAGCGCCGTTCTGCCATTAACATGGCTTTTGATGTAGCCGCGGTCCTCCGCAATCCGCGATAGCTTCTCACCCACTACAGAATTCCCCTTCACGAAGTCAACCACGTCGTTACCGTGCTCGTTGAAAATTAAGAGGGCAATCGGAAATCTTTCCCGGTTCATTTCAAAGAAATGCCTGGCAAGTGACAACTCCAATGTCCATAGTGGCGTTTCGCCCTGGCTCATTCCCAGGCTGGCGCTAGCATCCATAATAAGAACAAGTCCGTGCGGGCGTGGGTCAGGTGTTAACGAAAAAATCTTGGCTGGTTTTCCATGAATCTTTGCTTCGAGGTCATCGACCGAAACGTTCTGGAGTAGCAGATTCTGGGCATCGCGGAAAGACACCGGTAGTCTGCGCGTGGTGCATGGTGGGTCCGGTGCAGGCACAGTGTGAGAACCGGGGAAAAGGACCAGTGTCAGTGTCAGCAAGGAGAAGCCGACACCGGCGCTGGGCCACATGACTTGGAAGAAATAACACAGCCAAGGAGTTGCGACAAGAGTCGGTTGGTGTGCCGAACGATGGAAATCAGCGAAGTTCGCGGATGATTTCGCGGGCGGCATTGGCGCCGCTTGCGCCCGTCAAGCCATTGCCGGGATGCGTGCCAGAACCGCAAAGGAAGAGTCCGCGAATCGGCGTTTTGTAGCGCGCCCAATCAAGCACAGGCCGCATGGTGAAGAGCTGATCCAGCGCCAGTTCGCCATGAAAAATATGGCCGCCGGCAAAGCCGTAGCAGGTTTCCAAGTCTTCGGGTGTGATGACTTGCACCCCTTCCACCAGGCTCGAAAAATTCGGCGCATAAGCGGCGAGTGTGTTGATGACCCGGAGGCCAAGTTCTCGCCGGTTTGTATTCCAATTCCCTTCCTTCAGCTTGTATGGAGCGAACTGCACATACGCGGAGAGCACGTGTTTGCCGTCGGGAGCAAGCGCCGGGTCCAGAATCGTGGGAATCGTAACGTCCAGATAGGGTGCGCGCGACAATTCGCCATACTTGGAATCATCGAACGCGCGCTCAAGATAATCGATATCCGGCCCGACATGAATTCTTCCCGAGAGCGCCCGGAGCGTACGCTCATCTGTCTCCAGCGCAGAAAAACTGGGTAGACCGCCAAGCGCGAGATTCACTTTCGCAACATTGCCCCACGCGCGGAAATTCTTGATGCGATTCGCAAACACGGGGTCAAGCTGAGAAGGATCGAGGAGCTGAAAGAAAGTACGCTTCGGATCGGCGCCGGAAACGACGGCTTGAGCAGCAATTTCTTCTCCGTCTTTGAGCACGATGCCAGCAACCGCGCCATCTTTGACACGAATCCGCTCGACTTCGGCCTCTGTGCGAATTTCCGCTCCCGCTTCCTTAGCGGATTCGGCAAGCGCTCGAGTCAGTGAGCCAAGGCCACCTCGCGGGAAAGCGGCGGAACCAACGGGATGAGCATCCGCAGCAGCGCGAAGAAGCAGCACTGCCGTCGATCCAGCCGACCACGGCCCCAGAGCGTTCCCGAAAATTCCGCGCGCCGCGATCACCGCCCGGAGCAACTCCGTGTCAAAGAATTCGGAGACAAAATCGGCAACCGCCATAGGCGACCATCGGAAAAGGTTAAAAATGCCCTCTTTTCCAAGCTGCCGCACTCCGCGCCCGGTCTTGAAGAGATTCCAGAAATCTTCGGGACTCGGCTTATCGATCGCCGGAGGCGTCATCGAAGCAATTTGCGCGAGAACTTCGTTAAAGGATTCGAGAACCCCCGCGAACTGCGCGTATTTTCCGGCGTCCTTTTTCGAGAACGGAGCGATGCCTTCCGCGGTCTTCGCAGTGTCGTTATAGAAAAAAAGCGCCTGGCCATCCGGCGTGGGAGCAAAAACGCGCGGGTCGGGAGAAAGAATCTCGCAGCCAAAACGCTGTAGCTGCATGTCGCGGACGATATCCGCGCGTAACGGTCCCACTGTGTGCGCCAAGGTGGAGGCGCGAAAGCCAGGATAAAACTCTTCGGTGATAGCCCCCCCTCCAACCATTTCGCGGCGTTCGAGAACAAGGGGCTTGAATCCACCCTTGGCCAAATAAAAAGCGGCGACCAACGCGTTGTGGCCGCCGCCGATGAGAACGACGGGCTGTCCGAGCGGCATGTCAGTTCGCCGCCTTCGAACGAAACGCACCAGACTTCCAATTTTTCAGAATGACCTGGCTTGCCAGGCGGCCGTTTGCTCCCATGATGCCGCCGCCCGGATGCGTGGCCGAACCGCACATATAAAGGTTTTCGATTGGCGTGCGGTAATACGCCCATCCGGCGACCGGTCGGAGAAAAAAAAGCTGCTCGAGAGAAAGCTCGCCCTGAAAAATATTTCCCTGCGTGAGGCCAAATTCGCGCTCCAGATCGAGCGGCGTCAGCACCTGTCTGCCGATAATGATGTCTTTAATGTTCGGCGCATACTCGGCAATCGTTTCGATGACGTTGTTACTGAAGGCTTCGCGCTGCTCGTCCCACGTGCCGGCAGCAAGTTTGTAGGGTGCGTATTGCACAAAACAGGAAAGAACGTGTTTTCCTGGAGGCGCCACGCTCGGATCCGTCAAGCTTGGAATCACCATATCAATGTACGGGCGGCGCGAATAGTTCCCGTACTTGGCGTCGTCGTAGGCGCGTTCCATGTAGTCCATGCCCGGAGAGACAGAAATCGCTCCGCGAAGATGTGACCCGGGACCAGGGAGGCATTTGAAATTGGGAAGCGCGTCGAGGGCCAGATTCACTTTGCCGGAAGAACCGCGGAATTTGTAATGCCTCACGCTTTCCAGGAAATCCGATGGCAACTCGCCGGGCCCAAGAAATTTTTCAAAGGTCAGATGCGGGTCAACGCTCGACGAAACGACATCGGCGAAAATTTCATCGCCCGATTGCAGCGCCACACCGCAAGCCCGTCCGCTTTTTGTCAAGATTTTTGCAACCGGCGACTTGGTGCGAATCTCTGCTCCTAGTTGGCGCGCTGCGGAAGCGACGGCATTCGAAATGGCCCCTGTACCGCCGCGGCTGAAGCCCCAGGAGCGAAACGCGCCGTCAATTTCGCCCATGTAGTGATGCAGTAGAACATACGCAGTTCCCGGCGAACGAATCCCCAAAAACGTGCCGATGATTCCCGACGCCGACATGGTGGCCTTCAGTACATCGGTCTCGAACCACTGATCGAGAAAATCCGCTGAGCTCATGGTCATGAGTTGAACGAGCGTGTAGCGCTCGTCGGAGGAGAGATCGCGGAAGCGCTGCAGTAAAAAATGAAGCTGCTTCAGGTCGCGCGGATTCAGCGTCGTCGGGTCGGGCGGAATCATCGAGAGGATGGGCTTCACGAACCGGCACATCGGCACCATCATCTTTGAAAATTCTTCGTACGCTTCGGCGTCCACGCGTGAGTGCCGGCGAATTTCGCGGATGGTCTTGGCGTGATCGTTCACGCGCCAGAGGTAATCGCCGCTTGGCATGGGAGTGAACGTGCCGTCCAGCGGAAGGATTTCCAGTCCGTGTCGGGGCAGATCAAGCTCCCGGATGATTTCCGGCCGGAGCAGGGAAACCACATAAGAACATTCAGAAAAAAAGAAGCCTGGGAAAATCTCCTCGGTCACCGCGGCTCCGCCCAGCACGTGACGGCGCTCCAGAACGACGACTCTCTTGCCCGCCTTGGCGAGGTACGCCGCGTTGACTAGCCCATTATGTCCGCCGCCGATGACGATGGCGTCGTAGTGCTGCCCCATCCAGTTTGGCTCCGGTATGACTAGAAAGATGCGGGAAGCAAAGACCCCACATTCTACTGACACCCCGAAGGAGGTACAAGGGATGGAATAAGCTCCACTTGAGTTCGTATCGGCACTTCCCAGAGCGAGAGCCTATCCGTTTCATTTTGGTCGGTCCGGCTCCATGCAACCTCCCGAAGTCGTTGGGCCTGGCCCTGACACCTGCCCGTCCGCGCGACCGACGTAATCTTCGAGAATCCACAGGACTTATTTATTTCCTGCAAACGAGCAGCTATCTAGGATAATACTCCGCGCTTTGGGAGTGGAACCTCTCGCCCGGTTCAAGACAACTAGGTCTGCACGGAGTTGCGTCCGTAACCCCTTTAGGATCAACACTTGTGAGACCCTCCGATGGGTTGATGCTAAAGCATTTACAGGAATACGAACTCCTGTAGAATCCGCACTTACGCAAAAAACTGCGGGGTGGCACAAGCCACTCCTGAAACCCAATGGAGGAATCGTGCCGGTCGGAACTGCCTTTCATGAACGCACGCTGGCCCTATGCGAAAGCCTGAACTACCGCGAATGGTCGGGCTATTACACCGTCAGCGTCTACGAGATGCACCACGAGCACGAGTACAACGCCATCCGCAATTCGGCCGCGCTGATCGACATTTCCCCACTCTTCAAATACCGCGTCGCCGGCCGCGACGCTACGAAGTTCGTCAACCGCGTCATTTGCCGCGACATTAACAAAGTTGCCGTCGATCAGGTCATCTACTGCTGCTGGTGCGACCCCGAAGGCAAAGTGATTGATGACGGCACGATCACGCGCCTTAGCGAAAACGAATATCGCTGGACTGCCGCCGATCCCAGCCTGCGTTGGTTTCAGCAAAATGCCCTGGCCCTCGACGTAAGCATCGAGGACATTTCGGAGCAGACCGCTGCGCTAGCACTTCAGGGCCCCATGTCGGGCCGTCTCTTGCGTGCGGTCACTGACGCGCCCGTCGATAACCTGAAATATTTTCGAGTGACGCGTGGAAAAATCGCCGGCGTTCCCGTAGACATTTCCCGCACCGGCTACACCGGCGACCTCGGGTTTGAAATCTGGATGCCCTGGATCGACGCCATCAAAGTTTGGGATGTGCTCATCACCAAGGGCAAAGCATTCGACATTCATCCCGCGGGAATGATCGCTCTGGACATCGCGCGCATCGAAGCCGGACTCATCCTCATCGAGGTCGATTACATCTCGAGCAAAAAGGCTTTGATCGAATCACAAAAATATTCGCCATTTGAAATTGGTCTCGGCAAGCTGGTAGATCTTAAGAAAGAAAATTTCGTCGGCCGCGACGCGCTGGCGCAGGAAGCAAAAAAAGGATCAGAGCGCGCCCTGGTTGGACTCGAGATCAATTGGAACGAAGTCGAAACGCTTTACGACAAACTGAAAATGGCTCCGCAAGTGCCTGGCATAGCGTCGCGCGTCGCCGTGCCCGTCTATCGTGCCGGCCGCCAGGTCGGCAAAGCGACGTCTACCACATGGTCTCCCACGCTGAAGAGAATGATCGCCCTCGCTTCGGTGAGCCGGGGAAGTTCGAGACCGGGAACTTTGCTCAGAATGGAAATGACCGTCGAAGCCGTGCGCCACACGGTTTCCGCCAAGGTCTTCCCTCTACCCTTCTTCAATCCCGCGCGCAAAACCGCCGTCCCGGTGATATGAAAGTTCAGGGACTTCGCCACCCCTACGCGAGAACCGCTTTCGGGCTGGGATTAACCTGGCCCGGAACGGCGATCACTCTTTTTGCAAGGGATTGCTCTTTTTCTAGGTAGTTTCGCATCGAAGGCCGCAAAATCTCTCGGGTGTCTTTCAAGACGCACTTGGGGCGGTTTTGCCGGGACTGGAAGTCGAGCGATGAAAAAGGGAAAACCGTCGAGCCAACACTGAAGTCAAACATCAAACGGCCCATTTTTGTTTCATGGAAGGGCGCCATTTCTCCGACAAAAGTTCACTGTACCAGTCGGTTGTATTTCTTGAGCACCGCTCGCAGTTTGTCGTGCGGGAGCGCAATGACTTTGTGATTCTCGATCCCCGTCATCGTTTCTGCGGCCACCATCGCGTTGATGATGGCTTCTTCGGTTGCCTGGACCGTACCTTCAAAGAGCGGATTCATCTGATCGTTGGGCAGCATCGTAAGTTGCGAGAGACTGTCAGGCTTCGCTGCGGCGGAGTTCGCGGTTGAAACCGCAATGAAGATATCGCCTGAGCCGTTGCCGGAAATGCTGCCGTTTCGTCCCAGGCCAAGCGAAATGCGGTGCGCTAGCCGTTTAAGCTGATGCGCAAGCAGCGGGGCATCCGTCGCTACGACCACAATGATCGAACCGCGGTCTTCCTGCGCAAACGAAGTATTTGCGTAGGCTGCATCCTCGGGAATCTCCAAGCCCACCGGCACTCCGGCGATTCGCAAGTTCTTCCGGTTGCCGTAATTGCACTGCACCAACACACCGACGGTGTACGCGCCGAGCTTTGTATCCGCTTTTCTCGACGACGTGCCGATGCCGCCTTTGAACCCGTTGCAAATCATTCCCGTACCGCCGCCCACGTTGCCTTCTTCGACCGCGCCGCCGCGCGCGGAATCGATCGCGTGAAAAGCGTGTTCGGGCTTGACGTGAAAGCCGTTAATGTCGTTCAGCCAGCCGTCCCAGGTTTCCGCCACTACCGGGAGCGACCACCAATATCCCGTCGGATCCGGCTGCCCGTGCTGCACGCGCCACTGAATCACAGCGTCGCGCACCACGCCCACGCTGTGTGTGTTTGTTATCATCACCGGGCCTTCCAAGAATCCCGATTCCTCGACCCATGTCGTGCCGGTCATTTCGCCGTTGCCGTTGAGCGACCACCATCCGGAAAACACCGGGTTGTTCATCGAATCTTTCCCTCGCGGCATCACTGCGGTCACGCCCGTCCGCACCGGGCCCTTTCCGATTTCCAGTTTGCCCTCGCCGGAAACCAGCGTCGTCTGTCCAACAGCGACTCCGGCGACATCTGTAATCGCATTCAGCGCGCCCGGGGCTCCGTCAAACGGAACGCCGAGATCGCGCGCCCGCGGCTTTGAATGCGCCACTTGCTGTGCGAAAGCGGCGACTGCAAAAATCAAACACAAAGCGGCGAGCCCACAAGAAGTACTGAAACGAATCATCAGTTTTCTTTCTCCCAAGAGGCCTTTGCCTTGCGCAGCAACTCGATGTTCTTTGTGACCGCCCGCTCGATCAGCTCTGCCTGTTCGGACGCCAGCTTCCAGTCCCCTTTTTCCACTGCTTCCGTCAGCCCGGGAAATTCCAGATGCGCGTACGTGTAGCGCGAAGCATAAATCAAATGCCGAAACCACGGCCGCCCGCGAATGCCGTCAGGATTGAGCCAGTTCGATTCCACTTGCAGAAGTAGCCGATTGAGCCGCTCTGACTTCTCCGCCGAATCTCTGCCAGAAGCAAGCCCATGGTCCACCGCCTCTCGCAGTTCCTCCCCCGCCTTCTGAAAGTCCCCTATGCGTTCGTGAAGTTTTTTCAGCCTCAGTTTGCGCGGATCGACCTTATTTCTTAACTCCAGCGTCGTCAGAAAATGCTCCAGCGCCGCGGCGTTGAATCCAAAGTCATACGGCAGCACGTCCGCGTTGGCCAGCCTGAGCGCAACCAATCCCCAGATGCGTGTCAAGGCCACGTGATATTCGAACGAAGGATCGCCAAGGTTCTCCATCCAGTAGTGGTCGTCGTACATCGAGTGGTACACGCCGTAATCGCCGCTGAATCCCAGGTTGATCACCGGCCGACCGAGGTGATTCAAAAACACGGTATGGTCTGAGCCGCTTCCAATGCGCGTTTCCACCAGCGCGCTGTCCAGCGGCGGGGCGCTGGCCTTATCGTCGCGCTTGCTTGTCTCGCGCCAAGCTTCGTAAAGCGATTTCCCCGACGGCGCGCGCACGTCTTTCGAAGCTTCCACGAGCATCGGCGCGAGCGAAGCCACAGCCGCAGGCGAAAAGCTCAGCCCTTCCGGCCCTGCTGTCGTGGCTGCGCCTGCCACCGACTCGTCCACGTTCAAATACGCCACCAGCTTTTTTTTCAAATCTTCCGCGAACTGTTCGCCCCATTCGGTCGAACCGGTCAGCGCGTACTCTTCTCCGTCCCAACTGCAAACGACAAGCGTCCGTCGCGGACGAGTCCCACGCTCTTTCATTTCGCCGAGTGCCAGCGTCAATTCCATCATCGAGGCTGTGCCGCTCGAAGGATCCACGCCGCCAAAGGCCCAAGCGTCGCGGTGATTTCCCATCAAAACCCATTCATCCGGCAGTTCGCTTCCGTGGATGCGCGCTTCCACCACGGTGTAGGGCTGGAGGCTGGTGTCCATGTCCACTTTTACGTGCGCCGTCACTGCACCTGTCAGCCGGTACTTGATTGGCAATGCGCCTTGCCAATCTTTGGGTGCTTCCGCGCCGTTCATGTTTTCGAGCAGCGGCTTTGCGTCGCGCCAAGATAGCGGAAGCGCCGGAATTTTTGGCAGCGACCGTGTTTCTTCCGGCGGGATGTGTTTCGCGCCCACCACGGAAGCCCATCCCGGGGTCGTAGGATCGCCCGGGACGATGTAGTCGTAGGTAATTGCGCCGCGCTGAATGTGGCTCTCCGGTCCCCACGGTCCATCGGGAAACACTTTGCCGCGCGTGAAGCCGTCCTCCGCGGGATCGGAATAAATCAACAGAGCCGCCGCGCCTTCGCGCTCCGCCGTTAGCGCCTTGAATCCGCGATAGCTGTACGGATTCGAATAGCGCACGAGAACGATCTTGCCCCTAACGCCGATGCCGTGTTTTTGCAGAAACTCGTAATCTTCCGGATTTCCGCTATGCGCGTAGACGACGTCCGCCGTGACATCACCAGAAGCCGAGTATCCAAAGTATGCGCCCGACACGGCGAGGTTTTTCGTATCCGGATCAACATCCACCGGATCTTCGCGCAACGACGCGGTGTACTGCACCGGCGTGGTCATCTCCAGCGAAACGCTTCGCGGCCGCGAGTGCAGCACTTCGTAGCGCCGCAACTGAACGTCTTCCCAGCCCTGCTTGCGCCACTCGTCCGCGATGAAGTCCGCGAGCCGATTGTTTCGCTCGGAAGCTGCCGGATGCGGTTGCGCCGTGAACGTCCGATGCCATTCCCGCGCTCTTTCCGGCGATGGAATCGCCTGAAATTCCGTCTCGATCTTGTGCTCCAAAGCAACACGCGCGGCGGTAAAGCCCAGAATCGGAGTTGAAACTGGAGGAGAAGAAACCTTTTGCTGTTGCGCGACAAGCGTTACCGCAAGAATGAGGATCGCAAACAAACCGGTGGACGCACCCAAAAGAACTCTTCGCATTCGCAGTTCGCTCTTTCCAATCCCGCAAACGTTCGAGGGAATCAAGACGGGAATACTTTCGCAAGCGCCGCGGCCAAGGCGTTTGCAACCAGCGCACTCTCTTTTTCGGAAATGATGAATGGTGGCGCAAGCAAAATGTGGTCGCCGCGGTGGCCATCCACGCAGCCTTGTGTCGGATAAGTCAGCACGCCTTCCGCTAGTGCAGCCTGTCGAATTTTCTCCGCAACATTTTCTGACTTCGCAAAAGGCTCGCGCTTCGCTTTGTCTTTCACAAATTCCACGCCGAGCAGCAAGCCCATCCCGCGAATATCGCCCACATGCAGATGCTCTTTTATTCGAGACAGCGACTCGCGCAAAGTCTTACCTGCCGCGTTCACTCGCTCGAAAAGCCCGTGCCCTTCGAGATAATCCAAGACCGCATTCCCCGCCGCCGTGCAAACGGGATGCGCTTGATACGTAAACCCGTGCATGAACGCCCCCGATCCGCCTCCGATCGCTTCTACTACACGCGGCGAAGCAAGGACGGCGCCCAGCGGCGCATACCCGCTGGCCACGCCCTTCCCTATCAAAATAATGTCCGGCTCGACGCCCCAATGTTGCACCGCAAACGGTTTTCCAGTCCGGCCCATACCGGTCATGACCTCGTCTGCGATCAGCAAAATCCCATGACGGCGGCAGGTTGTTGCGATGTGCGCCACGTAGCCTTCCGGAGGTACGGCAGCACCGACCGTCGCGCCAACCACCGGCTCGAAAATAAATGCCGCTGCCGTTTCCGTCTGGTGCTCGCGCACAAAAGTTTCCAGATCTTCCGCGCAAGCCAGCTCGCATTCCGGAAAAGTCTTGTTGAACGGGCAGTGATAGCAGAAACACGGAGCAATGTGGCCCCACTCGGGAATCATGGGAGCATAGGGCGCGCGCCGCGCCACATTGCCGCTCACACTCATCGCGCCAAGGGTGCTTCCGTGATAGCTCTGCCGCCGCGACACCACGCGATAGCGTTCCGGTTGGCCGGTTTCCACGTGATACTGCCGAACCAGTTTGATGGCCGTTTCCGTCGCTTCTGAACCGCCTGAGGTGAAGTACACGCGCCCGCCGTTGCGAAAACCCGGGGGGGCGAGTGCGAGCAGCCGTGCCGCCAGTTTTTCCGCAGGCTCGCTGTGGAACTGCGAAGTGTGAGCGAACGCGATTTGCGCGGACTGTTCCGCCATGGCCTGCCCGATTTCTGCAACGCCGTGGCCAATGCTTACAACCGCGGCCTGGCCCGCCGCGTCCAGAAAACGGCGCTCGGTTTCATCCACAATCCAGCAGCCTTCTCCGCGCGCAGCAATAGGAAACGTTTTTTTGAGATTTCGGGAGAAAAGTCCGCTTGTTGGCATGAGAGTCCGCCGCAAGATTGTAACAGACTCGCTTGCCTCGTCGTCGCGATACCATGTGCGGCGAATTCTACGACGAAAAGATGGTGCTTCCGAACAAGTTGGTTCAGGCTCTTTTAGACCGCGACTTAGAATCGGCGAAGACATTTCTCGCAGATTTTGGTGACATTAACCAGGGACACCAGCCCACGGGCTGGACGGTGCTCCACTTTACGGTGGAGAACAATCTCCCTAGAATCAGCAGAGTGGCTCCTCGAGAAAGGTGCAGACCCTGGTCAGAAGCACGCGAGCGGCTGGACTCCCCTGCTCTTGGCAATCGACCGGAAAAGGTGATTGTGGCGGACAACAACGGGTGAAAAGTGGCACATGCCCTTATCCCGCAGAGATGACGGAACTCCTTTGGAAGCATGGGGCAGATCCAAACCTGAGGATGATTCTGGTCGTACCCCATTGGGGCTTTCCAAGCGTTACAACCACATTCGGGCGGTGGAATTGCTTATAGAATACGGGGCGACGGAAGGCTGAGAGCGTTCGCGAAAAAACTGATGACCCGCAGAATCCGCAATTGAAATCGAAAACGGGCCTCGTCCGCACCATCGGCCGATGGAGCCTCGCCGCGCTCATGGTCAACACCATGGTTGGCGCGAGCATTTTCGGCCTGCCGGCTCTGATTGCCGCGCGTCTTGGCAAGTGGAGTCCCCTCGGCTTCCTGCTAGCCTTCGCGGTAATCGCCGTCATCGCCGCCTGCATGGCGGAAGTCGCCTCACAATTCCGCGACACGGGCGGACCGTATTTGTACACGAAAGTTGCCTTCGGCCGCTTCCTGGCGATTCAAAATGGCTGGCTGACTTGGCTCTCGCGCATCACCGCGGCCTCCGCCGTAGCAAATCTTTTCATCCTCTACTCAAGCGAATTCCTTCCTGGAATCTCTAAACCCCTTGCACGCGCCGCCGCTCTCGTGCTTCTGATCGGATTCCTAGCCGCCGTGAACTATCGTGGCGTCGCCGGCGGCAATCG
>Ga0126378_10001011_pt1 | contig 21019 bp, 16 predicted proteins | sample PanSoiMetPlot_23_FD_92587 | JGI IMG/M metagenome (GOLD analysis project Ga0126378, IMG submission 92587) | Tropical forest soil microbial communities from Panama - MetaG Plot_23 | ecosystem: Environmental > Terrestrial > Soil > Tropical forest > Bulk soil | place: Panama | collected 2016-02-17
CCCCGATGGAACCTCAGCGGTCGGACCCGCACTCTTCGGACCAGGTTGCGCCCTCTCCGCCGCTGAGGGTTGTTGCGATTGGCGGGGGCACCGGTCTCTCGACACTCCTGAAAGGCCTCAAGCACTTCGTCCCCGCGCCTGGGGAACCTTTTGTACCTCTGTCGGGGCGGCCCAGTGTTGGTGAGCTTAGCGCTGTTGTCACGGTTAGCGATGACGGTGGTTCCAGCGGACGTCTTCGCAAAGAGCTCAACATGCTACCGCCGGGCGACATTCGGAACTGCATCGTCGCCCTGTCTGAAGACGAGGCTCTGCTTTCGCGACTGTTCCGCCATCGCTTCGACAAAGGCTCGGGACTCGAAGGCCATAGTTTCGGTAACCTTTTTCTGGCTGCACTGACCTCGATCACCAATGATTTCTCGGAAGCCGTTCGACTGTCTTCGGAGATTCTGCTGACGCGCGGGCACATTTATCCCGCGACCAGTTCGGATATTGAACTGGAAGCTCTAATGGAGGATGGGACGCGCGTCCGCGGAGAAACCATGATCACGGCCAGCAAAGGCAGGATCAAGGAGCTATTTCTCATTCCGCCGGATGTCGAACCGATGCCACAGACACTCGAAGCGATCGCCAATGCCGACATCATTACGCTTGGCCCTGGTTCGCTGTTCACGAGCTTGATCCCGAACTTGCTCGTCCAGGGAATTGCGCAGGCGATCCTCAGTTCGCCTGCGATCAAGGTCTACATCTGCAACCTGATGACACAGGCAAATGAGAGTCTTGGCCTGACGGCTGCCGACCACATCCGCGCCCTGAACCGCCACGCGCAGGCGCAAATCTTCGACTACGCGCTCATTAACCGGCGTCCTGCGCCAGACGAGATGAAGGCGAAATACGCACTGGAGGGCGCGGCCCAGATCGTCGCCGATCTCGATGCGGTCGAACAACTCGGCTGCTGTCCCGTCCTCGGAGACTATCTCGATGAAGGCGATGTCGCGCGGCATGCCACGCATGTGGTTGCGCGGGACCTGCTGGACCTGGCTGTGCATGCGACCGGCTCCGTTCGCCGACGAACGCTGATCGCCAATTCCGCTACCCGATCCTGAGCCTCGTTCGCGGTATATTGAGAGCGAATGCCTACCTCGAAAACCCCACGCATCGCAATCGCCATCATGGCGGCCGGCAAGGGTACACGGCTCCAGTCCAAATATCCGAAAGTCCTTCATGAAGTCGGCGGAAAGCCGCTGCTGGCGCACGTCGTGGCAGTGGCCACTTCAATCGTGGCGGCGAAGGATGTGTACGCCATCGTCGGGCACGAGGCAGAGTTGGTTCGCAAAGCCGTTGAGCACACAGGAATCAATTTCGTCCTGCAGGCAGAGCAGCGCGGGACAGGACACGCGCTCATGGTCGCACGCGATGCCCTCGCACCGTACGATCAGGTGCTCGTACTCTCAGGCGACGCTCCGCTGATCACCGCTGAAACGATTCGACGGTTGAGCGATTTCCATTCCGACAAGAAGGCCGCAATGACGCTGCTTTCGGCGGAACTGAGCCATCCGACCGGCTACGGCCGGATTGTGCGGAAAAGTCCGAAAAGCGACGAGGTGCGGGCCATCGTTGAGGAGAAGGCCGCGAACCCGACACAAAAAGAGATTGGCGAGATCAATTCTGGTTTCTACGCCTTCGCGGTGAAAGCGCTGTACGCCCGCATTGGCGAACTAAAGACGGACAATACCCACCGAGAGTATTACCTCACCGACATGGCCAGTGTCTTCACGAAGGCGAAATCCAAAGTTATCGCGCTGAAGACCGGGAATGCCGCTGAGATCCTGGGCAGCAACACTCGTGCGGAGATGATGGAGATCGATGCCTTGGTTCGAATGGCCAAGTGTCGTCAGATTATGGCGGCAGGAGCCAGCATCTTCTTCCCACAAACGTGCGTGATTGACGCGGATGTCGAAGTCGGAACAGACACGATCATCGAGCCATTCGTCCAGCTTCTTGGGAAAACACGCGTCGGGAATGATTGCCGGATTCGATCATATTCGGTAATCCACAATTCAGAGGTTGGAGATGGCGTGACAGTTCGGCCGGGCTCGATTCTTGACGACGCGCGCATCGGGTCGAACGCGGTCATCGGTCCGTACTCTCACCTGCGCCCCGGTAGTGAGATCGGCGAGGGTGCGCATGTTGGAAATTTCGTCGAGACGAAGAATGTGAAGGTGGGCAGGGGTTCGAAGGCGAATCATCTTACTTATCTTGGTGACGCGCAGATTGGTGCTGGGGTGAATGTCGGTGCAGGTACGATCACGTGTAATTATGATGGCGTTCACAAACACAAGACCGAGATCGGCGACAACGTGTTTGTGGGCAGCGACAGCACGCTGGTTGCGCCGGTGAAGATCGGTAAGGGCGCATATATCGGAGCGGCTTCTTGTATCACGGATGACGTGCCCGGGGACGCGCTAGCTATTGGGCGTGCCCGTCAAACAACAAAAGAGGGCTGGGCCAGGACGAAGCGTGAGGCGATGGCCGCGACAAAGAAATGAGACTTCGGCAAGCCGCGGCCAAAGACAAAAAGCACGGAGCTCATCGCTCCGTGCCTTGTTGTTTAACAGCGTAGTCGTCTACTTCGAAACCGCTGCAAACAGATCGGACTTCATTAAGGCCTGAAACTGTTTGTCGTCAGTCTTGAAGTGCAGCAGGACCTTTGAGCTGTCGGAATCCACAGTCAGCGCGTCAATCGCAACCTTCTCCACAGGTGAAGCCGTCATTTTCTTGTAGAGCATGCCGGCTTTCACCAGCGAGGACATGGTTGCGGCCGTCATCGAATCCGACGTAATGACATCCAGGTTGAAGTTCACGCCGCTCGAGAAATCCATCGTGTAGCGCGATGCAACCAAACGCTTTTTGATCGTATCGTAGTCCGCCATCTTGGAGGCATCGCCCAAGGCGGAACGCATCACGTTTTGTGTGCCCTGCTGGTCCAGTATGCTCCACACCGGGGAGCCGTCGACGGCAGACATCATGTCCGCCATGGTGGAGTTCGAATCGATGGTCGGCGCTTCGCCATCGCGCGCGTCGAGTGATCCTTTAACGGCAGTGTCGTTTCCGAACAAGAGCGTGTTCTCGTCCAGAAAAGTCATCATCATTCCGTTGCCCATCGTATAAATCTCGGCGGTGCGGTACTTGGTCGGTACGATCTTTTTCAGTCTCATCCGGCGAAGAACCGTCTTCGCTGAGAAGGACCCCTGCGCCATGCCAACGACCTGAACGTTGTTCTTGCTCTTGCGATACGAGGCGAAGGTCAGCTGGTCGACATCCTTGTCGCTATCGATGCCAATTCCCTTCAGCGCCACCTCAAACTCCTTGAGACTCTGCGGCAGCACTTGCTGTTTCAAGGCCATCGCAGTCGGCGAGTCGTGGAGCGCACGGTAATCGACAGAGATGATTTGCTGAATTTCGGAGGGAATTACCGCACGTGATGAACTGCCAAGCGGCATCGCCCAGGCCGCCGCGCCGACTAACAGAAAAGTGGCAAGTCTACCTAAATTCTTCATAAAACCTCGGGAAGTACACACTTGGATGCGAAAAGGTCTGCTCGCGTTAACCCGGTCCGAATCAATTGTATGCCGTTTGCCCCTATGCTGGGGCACACCAAAGTACAAGGAACCGTTGACGGGTTGGACACCGTGTCCGCCAGCACGAGAATTCAGACCCCAACACGAACCAAAAGTCGCGAGCAAGGCTTACTTTAATAGACCTGAGACCCGTTGGCGGATGCTGCTGGCGAACCCATCATCCTTGATCAAGGAAAGGTTGATCTCCACGTTCGCGAGCGCACCGTCAATCGCGGCCTTGGCCAACGCCGACGCAGTCGTGAGATCCGATTTCATATTCGGATTTGTGATCGGGCCTAACTTGCTGGTGAGATCGCCGACTTCGCGCGCCGCCATTGCCACACTCAGCGGAACCTTGGTTGCGCCTTTCAATGCCGTGTCGATTATTGCATCACCATCGGACGATTCCTTCGCGCTCTTGTAGGCCTTCATCACCGCGTTGTAGGCGTCAGCATCTGCGTCGACCGCTGCCTTCAAATTTTCCCGCAACTGCGCCAGACGGGCAATCGCGGAGCTCAATTCGCCTTCGTATGCGAGATAAGCCTTTTTTCCGCGCGACATGGAAGCAACCATATGCGCGAGGCCGGCGGCCATTGCACCCGCCGCCGCGGCGGCGCTTCCCCCACCTGGCGTTGCCGTGGGCGCAGCCAACTGCTCAACGAAGGGTTCGACGCCGGCGCGAAGTCCGCCCACCGCCATCTTTCCGCCCATCACGGCGGATAACCGATTCTCAAGGATCAGCGACGAATCGAAATTCTCCACTTGAAGGAACCATTCGGCTGCCTGCTCGAGAGCTTTTTTCGGAATCAATCCGACGATCTCACTTGAGACCGGCGCCACGCCGTAGCGAGCGGCTTCGCGTTTCACCAATTCGAAAACGCGGTGCACCGGCGTCTGCTCGAAATCGGTCAGATTCATCGATACCTGCGCCATCCCGCGTACCAGGAAACCCGCACCTTTTACAAAACGGAATCCGCCGCTCGAGAAGCGGACGGCTTTCGCAATTTTCTTCGCGATTTCTACATCGGTGGTGTTCAGGAATAGGTTGTAGGCGATCAGAAATTTCCGCGCGCCGACAACGGTCGCTCCCGCTGTCGGGTGCACACGTGCTTCACCGAAGTCGGGCCTCCTCGCCAGGTTGGTCGCGATCTCGTCCCGAATTCCCTCAAATTGACCACGCCGGATATTTTCGAGATTTGTCCGCTCCGGAGAAGTCGCGGCGGCTTCGTATAAGTACACGGGGATCTGGTACCGCTTCGATATTTCGGCACCAACGTGGCGGGCCATTGCGACACAATCTTCAATGGTCACGCCGTCGATCGGAATAAACGGGACGACGTCGGCCGCGCCCATCCGCGGATGCGCGCCCCGGTGTTTCGTCAAGTCGATCAACTCAGCCGCTTTTCCTACACCGCGAATGGCCGCTTCCTGAATCGGCTCTCTCTCCCCAACCAGCGTAATGACGCAACGGTTGTGATCGGCGTCCATTTCGCGGTCGAGCAGATACACGCCATCGATCTTCATCGCTTCCACGATAGCGTCGACTTTGGATTTATCGCGGCCTTCTGAGAAATTCGGGACACATTCGACCAGAGTAGACATAAACGGGAAGGATATAAGCCAGATGGACGGGGCCGCAACTGCGCGCAGGGGCAAACTTGTTCGCGTGCTGGGAAATGATTAAAATCCGCTCTCCAATTCACGCGAGGAGAACCTGATGACCTCTGCTCCGGTTACGCCCGCACCCGAGGCTCCAGCATTATCGGAACCGAAACGCATTATCGACACCTTGGTTGCACCGAGCAAGACGTTCACCGACATTCGCAGGAGTGCGGCATGGTGGGGACCGTTTCTGGTCGCGATTATCACCACTCTCATCTTCGTTTACAGCGTTGACACCAAGGTCGGGTTTCGCAAAGTCACCGAACATCAGATCGAGCAGTCGCCCAGAGCCACCCAACGAATGGAGCAGCTGTCCCGCACGGAGCGTGAAAATGCAATTGCGGGTCTAACAAGGGACTCGCGCGGAATCAGTTGCGGGTACTGGGCCATTATCTTTTTGTGGAATTTACTGATCGCCGCAATTTTGTTTGCGACCTTTAAATTTGCGTTGAACGCGGAATTGAAGTTTTCTCAGACCTTCGCCATTGTCATGTACGCGGGTCTGGCGCTGGCGCTTCGCGGACTTCTCGCGGTGGTAATGCTCTTCGCAGGCCTCGACCCGGACTCGTTTAACATGCAGAACCCGGCGCCGAGCAACCCTGGATATTTTCTCAGTCCGACTGGGTCGCCATTCCTCTACAGCTTAGCATCTTCGATCGATATTTTTATGATCTGGACACTGGTGCTGACGGCACTAGGCATCAGCATTATCAGCAAGAAGACAAAGTTCTCGACGGCGCTGATCGTGGTCTTTGGATGGTATGTGGTCTTTGCACTCGGAGTAGCCGCGATCGCTGCAGCCGCCGCGTAGATGACAAAGAAACGGGCGCCTTTCTGGCGCTCTCCCCACACTCGGTTTCCCGAAGTTACTGTGGAGCGGTTTTGTCTTCGACTTTGCGCGCGCCCTGATCTGTCTTCTGGGCGGCCTTGTGCGTCACCTTCTTTGTGTCTTTTTTCACGGTGTGGCCGGTCTTCTTCGCCGCTGTTTTCGTGGCATGACCCGTGTCTTTCGCGGCCTGCTTGGTTTCTTGGCCCGCATCCTTCATATCCTGCTTGGCACTCTCTTGCGCAAGTCCGGATCCCACTAATCCAACAAGCAACGCAATAGGCAAAGTCATTGATTTGGCGATACGCCCCATTATCTTTTTCTCCTGATTTTAGCGGACTGAAAAGTGAGATGCGTCGTGGCGGCTCCAAGTCTTGGGAATAGGGTTTTCTCCGCACATCGAGTGAAAGCTGTAGTTCCACCGGAGAACACCGACGGAACGCGCATAAGTGAGTCGATAAAGATAAGTTACTTCTTCGGGAAGAATCTGCCGATTCCGAGTCGTACCTGGAAGGTGTTGATGCCAGGATTCGGTGTTGCTAGTCCGGCATTGGAGACGTGCATGTAGCGCGCTTCAATGCTCCAGGCATACCGGCGCCCCAGTAAATGCACACCGAGAACACCGCTGGTCATGAAGTTCACCGCATTCGTTCCGGTTGGGATGGTGTGATTCGTGAATAGCGTTCCGCCGTCGATCTCAAGATAAGGAACGTAAGCACTACGCGTGGCAAAATTCCACTTCAAATCGATTGGGTCAAATCCTGCGCCGTAGGCCGTGTTCGCAGGTTGAAACACGAGGAAGACCGGCACTGCATCGACCGCGTATTCAAAACGGCCCTTGAGAAAGCCGGGGCCGTGCGGACGCGTCAGAATCCATCCATACCGCAAACCTGCGTTCCAAACGCCAGTATTTTTGGTTCCACCTGGAACGGTGTATCCACCACCCGTCCACAATTGCAGCTCACGCCCACCTTCCTCGGGCATTGACTGCGCTTTTGCAGGTGACGTGAAGAAAAGTGCCGCCAATCCCAAGAGAAGACAGATGTGTATTCGGCCGTGTAGTCGTGTCATGCGAAGAATGCACGATACAGGAACGAAATGGTTGCGGCAACGCCTGTCGACGCGCACGAAACCACATCGACTTACGGCCACCCACGGATATTTTCCGGCTTTACTTCAGGTAACCACGGTATGGAGGGCGCCTGACAGGCGCAGTCAAAATTTACAGTATGGGGCGGCTGATCTGCTCCTCGTGAGAGCGCTGGCGAATTCAGGCAGAGCAATCACCCTGGCCGGGCCTAGGATGCCATCGCAGAAGGAACTTACCATGCACTCGATTTCGAGCATTCGTTTCATTTTGTTCGGATTGATGGTCAGTCTGATTCTGGTTTTTTGTACGCAGTCTTTCGCGCAGGTTGGCGTCGCAATCTGGGTGAACTTTGCTCCTCCGGATCTACCCGTCTACGAACAGCCGCTATGTCCCGGCCCGGATTACATCTGGACTCCCGGATATTGGGCGTGGGATGACGAGTATGGGTATTACTGGGTTCCGGGCACATGGGTACTGGCACCTGAGCCTAACTATTACTGGACTCCGGCCTACTGGGCTTGGGAAGGAAGCAGTTACCGATTCTTTCCCGGATATTGGGGACCGGTGATCGGATTCTACGGTGGCATCAACTACGGCTACGGGTACTTCGGCCACGGCTATGAAGGCGGGCGATGGGAGCGCGGACATTTCTATTACAACCGGTCGGTTACGAACGTTAACGTGACCGAAATTCACAACGTGTACAACACTACGATCGTGAACAGAACCGTGAACCGGGTGAGCTACAACGGTGGAAATGGTGGAGTTTCTGCTCGGCCTTCCGCCCAGGAAGAAACCGCCATGCGTGAGCGGCATATTCCCGCGGTGTCAGCCCAGACTCAGCACATGCAGGAAGCGCGTTCCAACCCTGAAATGCGCGTCTCGAGCAACAGGGGACGGCCGCCGATCGCGGCGACCGTGAAGCCCGGCGCTTTCCATCAAGGTGCGGTTGCAGCAAGAGAAGGTGGTGCGGTACACGGACCTGTCGGTGCACGACAAGAAGGACGCGCAGCTGAACAGGCGCACGCGCCAGCACAACAAGAGAGGAATAACCGAGTTCCGGAGCCTCCGGCGTCCGCGCGCACCGAGGAACGTCAACCTCCGCGCAACCAACCTGCACGCACCGAGAATACGCGCAGTGAGAACGCGCGCCCCACGTACACGCATCCCAACGAAATCCCTCGCCCCGAGCCACACGCCGCGCCGAACTCGGGCAACGCCAAGATGGATCAGAAGTATCAGAAGCAGCAAGAGAAGCTCGCCAATCAGCAAGCAAAGGATCGGCAGAACCTTCAGCAGCGGCAGGACCAGGAACACCAGCGAGTAGCCCGGCAACAGGCTAACCAAGCACAGCAACCGCAGAAACAACAGATGGAGCAGCGGCACCAGCAGCAGACACAGCAGATGATGCAACGACACGAGCAACAGAGCCAGAAACTGGAGAGCCGGCAGCAGCCCCATCAGCAGCAGGCGCCTCCGGAGCATGCCAACTCGCATCCGCCGGAGCCGCACAAACAATGAGTGACGGATCGTCAGCGGCGAGGAGCTGACTTTTCGTTGAGTATTTCGTCGCAGTGCGATTGGGCGGCGAGCACCAGATCGAGCTCGCCGCTTTCATCATTTTCAATCTCCGCCAGCTTGTGCTTTAGCTCCCAAACCTGCGCGCTCTTTTCGTACCACGAGCGGGCTTCCGTTACTTTTCGACGGTCCCAGGCGTTCGCTCCGGTTTGCGCCATCGCGAGCAACCCATTTCCGACATTCGAGTATGCTTGTGCCAAGCCTGATCGCACGTAGCGATCACGAGATTTCTCCGGAGACATCTCCTCAAAGGTTTGCACCGCCTCGCGGAAATCCTGCCGCGCCTTCTGGTTCTTCTTCAAATGGAGAAGGGGTATTCCTATGTTTAGGTCAGTAAAAGCAAATTAATTCTCGCCAGATGATCTTTTTGGATCAGCGGCCAAGAGATTTTGGAAGATCTCGTGCGCCTGACGCGCGGATGTAACAGCCGCGTCATTATCCCCTTTCGCACCGTACATTCCAGCAATCTGGCGAAGGGACTCCGCGTAGTATTCCCGCAGGCTCGCGCTGTTTGAATGGTCGCGAGTCAATTGCTGCAGGATCTCAACTGCCTTGGTTTCCATCGCGATCGCTTCGTCGTGATGTCCAGCGTGTTCAGTTAACTTGGCGACGCCGATGTAGTCAGTGGCAAGATGACTACGCAGCGAAGGGTTCGTTGGATCTTTTTCCAGTGCTTCACTCCGGAGGCTTCGCGCCTGTTCGTAATTGGTGAGCGCATGATCCCGATCTCCGGCACGGGCCAACAATTGTGCGATGTAGTAATGAATTCCAGCGAGTTGGTCCGCATACATGGAACTCGGCGAATTTTGGTTGAGCTGCTGAGCCATCGGCAGCGCTCGCTGAAATGCATTGAGCGCTCCGACTCTGTCCGAGGTGATTTCAAGTGCGTTGGCAATTCGGAAATAGTTGCCAACGATCTCATTCTGCAGTTTCGAATCGTTGCGCATGGTCTCGGCCGCGAGGGATTCCCGGATCGCCAGAGCCTTTCTGTAGCCCGCGAGCGCACCAGGCGTGTCACCAAGATTCGCTGCATAGGGGTGCCCAAGAACGTCACCGACGCGCTCGTAGGCGGTCGCCAGTTCGCGTTGGAGCGACGGATCTCCGCTGGCCTCGCCGCTGAGCCGATCCAGATACTGGAGTGCGCGACTGACGAGAAGTTTCCGGGCCGACGTCGCTCCCGGCAAATCGCGAATGGAATCATCGATTTCGAAAATCAGAGAATTGGCTAAGGTCCGAACATCGTTGAAGCGACGCACTATCAAATACCTCTTTAATGCGCCGCCATTTTTCGGGATCCATGAATTTCCCGTTAACATCACTGCAGATAACTGATACGAAACCACCCTGCGATTGAAAAAGGTGGTTGGCGCCGCCATTATCCCATCATGAAGGCGAAGTCCGGAAAGGCTAACGATCCCTGGTCGATTGACACATCCTCGTGGCTGAGAGGTTATGAACGAGTGGCTTGGGAAGGCGGGCGTTGAGGTCGTGGGAAGAGGCTTTCAGCACAAAAGGTGGATTTAACAACCATCCAATTCACTGAAAACAAGTAGCTTACCTGTAGCGGATGGCATTCGGGACGGCAACCGCGAGGGTGCTGTTCAGTCGCGATTCGGCGGGCAGAGATTCAGCTGGAATATTTAATCTTTTTTTTGCAATGTGTGAGTGAATTTGCCCGGGCCTTACGCATTATCTGGCAGGGGAAGCAGTCGCAAACCACCCGGCTGGTCGCAGCGAAGGGGAAACCGGCCGGGTTCCATTTTCTTCGGCGTTTTGGAAGCGGAATTTTCAGGATAAATCAGGCGCCCGTGTTGGCCGATTTGGCAAGAGTCACACCGTTTGGGTTCGCCGCTTTTTCAGCGTGGTGGACACGCTTTACGTTGTACATTCGCCGATCGGCTTCGGCCAGTAGGTCCTCAGCACTCACACCATCCGTCGGATAGAAGGCTTGTCCGATACTGATCGAAAGATCTGGAAGCCCATTGCTCTTCAGGTGAGCCATGATCGCCTCCAGGCGGGCGGTCATCTCCGCAGCAGCATCGGTACGAAGTCCCGGTGCAATTACGACGAACTCATCGCCGCCCATTCGCGCCGCATAGTCATACTCACGGCAAGAATCCCGCAGGAAGGTTGCGAACGTCTGGAGCAGCTTATTGCCCTGCAAGTGTCCAAATTGATCGTTGACATTCTTGAATCCATCAAGGTCCGTGACGAAGACTGCCAGAGTATTCGCCGAGCGTTGGCAGCGCGAAATTTCCGAGTCCAGGTGCAAAAAGAGCGAACGCGCGTTGGGGAGCCCGGTGAGATAGTCGGTGGTGGCCGAGTCTTCAGCCATGTAGTACTTGAGACTATTTTCGATGATGAATCCCAACTTGGAAGCAATGGCCAGCAGGATGCGCAAGTGATCCTTCGTGAATCCGCCGGTCTGTGCCCGATATAGAGCGAGCACTGCGATGACACCCGAAGATCCTTCGAGCGGTACGGCGAGGGCCGATCGCAGCGTGCTGTATTTCGTGGGATCGTTTAGATATCCGGGCTCAACGGAAGGGTTGCCGTTCAAGATAGGCTTAGTGTTCTGCGCTACCCAACCGGACAATCCCTGCCCCAACGGAATCTTCAACGAGGCGAACAGCCGGAAGTTGTCGCCGCTGACAAATTCCGGAATCAGAGTCTCGTCTTTGACGAGGTATACCGCCATTGAATCGAACGGCACCAGCCGCTTCAATCGCACCACAAGCATCGAAAGCGTGTCGTCGAGACTGAGCGAGATCCCTAGTTCATGGCTCAGTTCGAACAGCATTTGCGCTTCCTGACGAGCCGCAGCAATCGATGTCAGGAAATTGTGCTGAGGTTCAGTATTGCGCGTGGTTTCCGGCGTCTCCGATCCCTCGGCGAAGCCCGCCGCCGGCGCCGATCCGCGCTCCACCTTGACGTCCCTCGAGAGCTTGGCTTGCGGTCTCTCAGGCTGCGCATGGGCCAGCTTCTCCAACTCGACATAGCGACGGCCGAGAATCTCGACTACGCGCGGGTCAAAGGCTTTGCCGGCATCCGCAGTGACACGGGCCATTGCTTCGTCCAACGGCAAGGCCCGACGGTATTGGCGATCGGAAGCGAGCGCGTCCAGGCAATCCACCGCTGACAGAATGCGAGCGCCGATGGGAATCTCTTCTCCGCGAAGCCCACTGGGATAACCGCTGCCGTCCCATTTTTCGTGGTGCGCGCGAACGATGGGAACAACCGGATAGGGGAACTCCACCTGCTCCAGAATCTCCGCTCCGATGATGGGGTGGATCTTCATCTTCTCGAATTCTTCAGGGGTCAGCTTGCCGGGCTTTGAAACGATATGCTCCGGCACCGCGAGCTTGCCGATGTCGTGAAGCACGGAAGCGGCGCGCAAAGCCTCTGTTTCGTCTTCACTGAGGTGCAAGTCTTTCGCAAGCTCCATCGCGTAAACGCGGACGCGCTGAAGATGCTCGTGCGTGGTGTGGTCTTTGGCTTCGATGGCCAGCGCGAGTGCCTCAATCGTTCGCAGGTGCAAGCTGGAGACTTGTTCCGCGTGCTTCTTCTCGTCTTCGAGTTTTCCGAGGTAAAGACGATAGGACCGATACATCAGGTATACGGGCGGCAGCACCAGCAAAGACGATTGCCAACCGATATGGCGATTGAGAAAATTGACCAATCCGACTAACGCCGCACCCACCAGGTAGTAAGGCAGCGACCACGAATAGCACTCCGACCAAACCTTCAATATCGGCTTGTTTTCGCTAAGACGGATGATGATCGCCATCGCCATGGTGTTAAACGCGAAGTAACTGATGGCGACGACTAACAACGTTAGAGCGAGATAGTTCGGCAACCACTTGCTGGCGAGCACGTAGGTGCCGTACGACACTGCCGCGCCGACCGGTAGCTGCGACAGGTTGAAGATGACATGAATGGGCTTGGGCCCGTGCGCTGGACGCCAATAGCACTGCACCAGAACGGCTGCAAATCCGATACATAAAGTCTCTGCAAAGCTGAGTTCCAGCACTCCCAGCAATATGAAGAGGAAATTCACCGACATCGTCCCGTTGATGCCAGGAAGCTTGATCTTTAACGAAGACGTCAACAAAGCGACGAGCAGGTAGCACGAAAACTTGAGGGGATTGGACGACTGCCAGTGCGTCGCTGCGAAGGCAAAGCAAACCAGCGCGGCGACCGCCATCACTGCGATAAACGCTTTTGCACCAGCGGGATGTGCGTTCTCCTCGGGCACGAGAATATTGTTGCCGAAGCCTTGTCAGGATGTCCGCCCAAAACGGAACTAGGCGGTTACCATCGTGTCCTAAGACTGATACGGCAAGGAGTTAGCGGACCTCTAGTGACCTTGCCGTCGCGCTGAACTGCCAAACTGCGCGGACAGAATGGCAGCGTGACAGCACGCGCCACCGGACAGATTGTCCGTTCAGGTTGTGAGTTAGTCGGATCTAAGCCTCACCTTTTCATAGACTTCCCAAATCGGAACACCAGATGCCTAGATCTTGCCCGTCACTCCCCTGAGAAGCATTGCGTCAAGCGCGCCCCGTTCGGAGGGGGAGCAAGGAATGAGAAAGTTTCTAGTTATCTGGATCCTAGTTGCGGTTGGAATCGCGTCGGCTAACGACACGAAGATCTCGCCGGACTTGAAGAGGGTCTCGTCGCCCAACGCGACCGTGGTGGTTCAGTACAACCAGGCGCCCAGCCTCTTGGACCTGCAGGCGATTCTGAACCTGGCTGGCTCGATTCTTGGAAGCGTGCCGATCGTCAACGGCATCGTCGCGCAGTTGCCGCTGAATCAGATCCTGTCGCTCTCGGATCAGGCGAACGTGAAGTACATCAGTCTGGATCGAACTCTGACGCCCACCCTGAGCAACGCAGCGCCCGCGGTGAATGCGTTCGCGGCGTGGCAGTCAGGCTACACCGGTCGAGGAATTGGCGTTGCCCTGATCGACAGCGGCGTTGCGGCTCATCCCGATCTTAAGGGCGGGCTCCTTGGCGGATCGCGCGTTGTTTGGAACCAGAGCTTCGTACCTGGCAATGGCAGCGCGACGGATCAATACGGACATGGCACACATATCGCAGGCCTGATCGCCGGCAACGGTGCGAGTTCCACGGGTAAGAACTACACGCGCACGTTCGAAGGTATTGCGCCCGGCGCAAACATCGTCAACCTGCGCGTGCTTGATCAGAACGGTGCAGGAACAGATAGCGCCGTGATTGCCGCCATCAATACGGCAATCCTCCTGAAACCTCTCTTCAATATTCGGGTGATCAACCTCTCGTTGGGCCGTCCGGTTTTCGAGAGCTACACGCTTGATCCCGTGTGCCAAGCTGTCGAAGCCGCCTGGAGAAACGGAATCGTCGTGGTGGTCGCGGCCGGCAACGACGGCCGCTATCAGGGAACCAACGGCTACGCGACGATCAATTCGCCTGGAAATGATCCATATGTAATCACCGTCGGCGCTATGAAGACCATGGGTACGCCGACACGCAACGATGACCTGATTGCGAGCTATAGCTCGAAGGGACCGACGGCGATCGACCACATCGTGAAACCAGACGTCGTGGCACCGGGCAATCTTCTCGTCTCGCTGGAGGCTCCGGGTACTCTTTATAACGCGTATCCCGCGAATCGAGTTCCTTTCAGTTTCTATATGGCGGGAGGCAGCAACGCCCCATCCCCGAATTACTTCACGCTCAGCGGGACGAGCATGGCCACTGGCGTAGTGAGTGGGATGGTTGCGGATCTGCTTCAAAAGAGCCCGCAGCTCTCACCCGATCAGGTGAAAGCATGCCTGATGAAGACTGCCTGGAAATCGTTCCCGGCGTCCAGCAGCGTAACCGATCCCACCACCGGCATCACGTACACGGATCAATACGATCTTTTCACCGTCGGCGCCGGCTACGTGGATCTTGAGACTGCGCTTGCGATTACGGATGTGGCCAACGGCAGCGCCAAGTCGGCGACCGCAAACTACGATTCGAAGTCGGGCAACGTTTATATGTCATCCGACCCGACGGCCGTGTGGAACACCTCGGCCATGTGGGGAAGTGGCACCGTCTGGGGTTCTACGCAGTTTGTGGGCTCAACGTCGGCAATGTGGGGATCTTCTGCGATGTGGGGATCAAGCACATCGGATGGCTTCGACACCATCTGGGCAGGCAGTGCCATGTGGGGATCTTCCGCAATGTGGGGAAGCAGCGCCATGTGGGGCAGTAACGTGACCGCAGGCGAGCAGTAAGCAAGACTTATCGTCTTAGAGTAATTGAGGGCAGCCCGAAGATTTCGGATTGCCCTCTTGTCAGGTGTGATCGTTTTCGACGTGACCTTACTGGTTCGGTGAAATCGCAAGGCAAAACACAACTTCAGACGTAACTTTAGTGTGAGCTGAATCACAGACGTCGCTGCAGGTTTTTAGATAAGCTGATTTCGTTAGGTCCCTCCCCGGAAACGCGCCACCCGACTCAATGGTCCACTACTTCTATCGAATTACGGCAGCGAACGCTGGGTGCGTCGCACGAGATGTGTCCACCGATCGTTGCGTTGGGCAGCGGTATCACCCTGGCTGCGGTCCTCAACATCTTGCGGAAGGGTGGAATTGTCACGTATGCAGTGTGCCCCGAGAACGATTTCGTCCGAGGATCGCGCTGGTTTCGGCCTCTACCAGACGGGATAAAACCATATCCTGACGATCTGTCGACTGCCCTGACAGCACTTCCCTTCCCAAATGCTGTTCTACTTCCTTGCTCTGACGACTGGCTTCGCGCCGTCGTCAATTTGCCGCCGGATCTGGCAAAGCGGTTTCCCGCGAGTGTCGCCGGAAATGCCGCCGAGACCTTCATCGATAAGCTGAAGTTCTCGCACCTTCTTGATCGCTTACGCATCCCGCATCCTCGAACCTGTGTCGTCGAATCGATCGATGAGATTGATGCAATCGAGGATATTGATGGGGCGATTCTGAAGCCCTTATCTTCGGTGGAATTTTCGGCTCGCTATGGCGTCAAGGGATACCTCGTTGAAAGTCGAACTGAGGCTCGCCAGCTTCTGCATCAGCTAGACCTGCCTATTCTTGTGCAGGAATTCATTCCCGGTCCTCCGACTGCGGGTTACTTTCTCGATGGCTTCCGAGACCGCAACGGACAGATGAAGGCACTCTTCGCTCGCCGGCGGATTCGGATGTTTCCGTCGAAACTCGGGAATAGCACATACCTCACCAGCATCCCGCTTGACGAAGTTCGTGAGGCCGCATTTTCCCTGGAATATCTGCTTGAGTCAATTCAGTATCGTGGAATTTTCAGTGCGGAATTCAAGCTCGATTCTCGAGACAGGACCTTCAAGCTGATCGAGATCAACGCCCGTCCCTGGTGGTATGTTGAGTTTGCGTCCAACTGTGGAGTGGATGTTTGTTCGATGGCATATCGTGACGCTCTGGAGTTGCCAGTCGAACCGATCGTCCATTACGAGACTGGGCGAAGCTGTGTCTTCATGGCGAACGATTTTCGAGCCTGGCGCGGATTAGATCGTTCCACGCCCCTACTCTCCTTTGTGCGCAATTGGCTCGGCGCGGATTCTACTCCATTTCATTGGAACGATCCGGGTCCCGCATTTCGATACTTTCGATCGAACATAGGGGATTTCTTGAACGCATTGAGTCGTAAACGAGCAAATTATCCGCTCCCCGCAACCACGCTCGTCGAGCGTTAGGACCGATATCCAATTTACCTCGACTCACCCCAGGAAACTTCGCCGAAATCGAGGATGTCTAGTCAAGATTCATCTGATTGAGAGTCATCGAAAATTGTCTCCGCGTGCCCGAATCGCAACACCTACGAACGAATCCGCGCAGCCGTAATACAAAAACCATTGTCCTTTGAAAAACAAAAGCCCTTCGGCAAATGTGGTGCCAGCTACGTATTGACCAGAACGTTCGAATGGAAGTTCCGGCTTGAAGATCGGCTGATCAGTGCGCGCTAACAGGTGGGCGGGATTGTCCGCTGCGAACAGCGCTTCTCCCGCCGAGTAGGTTTCAGGAGCCAATGCGGCATCACCACCGGTGGCGGCATTTTTTCCGTTGTAGATGACGACGATTCCTTTTGAAGTAAGCATTGGGGGAGGGCCCACCTCGGGAAATTGGCTGTCGAAGCTTCCGGCACGCCTCGCCAGGACTGTAACCAAATTCCCACTGGCCCCCTCAAGGGGCGCCCAGTCGAGCAAGTTTTCCGACGTCGCTAGATGTACTTCCCCTTCGCCCCAGTACATCCAGTATTTGCCATTGATTTTTTGGGCAATGAGTCGGTTGGCTCTCAACTGGGTCACAATCGCTGCCGACTTATATTGAAGGTCCTTGTATTTCCCTCCGTACGCTTTGCCAAAAATAGGACCGTGCTTGGTCCAGAGGACTAAATCCCTCGAAGAAGCCACGCCCGTGTCGAATGTGACGTGATTCCATTGCGTATACGTCATCACGTAAGTCCCATCCTCAGCTTCGACAATGCGCGGGTCTTCACAACCGCCTTTTTCTTCGCGCGCTTTCTGAACGTCGTCTGTGGGATACAAAACCGGTTCGCGCCAGCGCTTGAAATGAATGCCGTCACTACTTTCTGCCAAGCCGATACGGGAGGCATGGCCGCCAATCCTGTTTTCCCCACTGTCATCCTCCGCGCGATACAAGACGTAGATCTTTCCCTTTCGAACGATCGCAGCAGGATTAAAAGTGTGCAGCGCCTCCCAGTGAATTGGGTTTGCACCAACATGCTCCACGAAGACAGAGTCCGTCCTTGGGGCAATTACAGGTTTTGCCTTTGGAGGCCGTACGAATCCCTCCAGTGCCCAGGTATCTGGGTCGATGCTTACACCTGCGAGCATCACATGGCAGCAGAGGAGCGACAAACCGATCCATACACGACCCTTTTGAAGTAGTCGAGCGGCCGAGGTAAATCTGATCGTGTATGGCATGACAACGAGACTACTTCATCAGACGGCACAGCAATCGATCTGGTTGGGCAGAACTTTCCCGATTCAATTTGGATCCATGAGTACGTCCCTAACGTGATTTTCCTCCTGGGACAGCCCTCAACCTTATCCGAAAATTGCCGAAAGACTTGGTGAGATTACTAGGTCCGCGCCGGCGGAAGGAACGTAGTGCTCGTGATGCCGTCTCTTAAGTAGTGGGTGGAATGTCCATGGCGGGTGACTGTGAAAAATCTAGACCTTGCGCACACGCCGCTGGCAAGAATCCTCTCACTGAAAACGGTACTGGCGCATGGCGCAAGGAACTCGTTCTCGCAATTACCTTTGCCATCCTGTTCCACCTGGTCGATTCCGCGACGGCTTGTGCTCAAAAATCAGCCGCAGCGCCTGCGTTCTACCTGCCCGTGGGACCTGCAATCGCGCTCGTGCTGTGGGGAGGGCCGAAATACTGGCCGCTTGTCCTTGTCTAAGAGGTCCAAGCCCACATCTTTGAGCCGTTCTTTACGACCAAAGAGGCCGACAAAGGTACAGGGCTTGGTTTATCCACCGTCTACGCGGTCGTGAAGCAGAGTAACGGATACTTACTGGTAAATAGCGAAATTGGGGTAGGCACAACCTTCAGCGTCTACTTGCCGCAGGCGCAGGAGTCACCTGCACTGGCACCAGCCGTCAGCGAGTTTGTCGACATTCCAAACGGCACTGAGACTGTTCTCCTCGTAGAAGACGAGGATTCCTTGCCAACGCTCATTCAAGGATGTTGGAGAAGCGCGGTTATAGCAGTTCTCAATGCTGGGAGTGGGCAAGAGGCATTGAACGTCGCGCAGAAACGTCAGGACACCATTCATCTGCTTCTGACCGACGTGATAATATCCGGCATGAGCGGGCGCGAACTTGCCGACAGCTTGAAGCAGGCTCGTCCCGGCATGAAAGTACTCTACGTGTCCGGTTACACTCATGATCTCGTGACGCAGCAAGGAATTCTTGAGACCGGATCGGAACTCCTGCAAAAACCATTCAGCATGAACGCCCTGCTAACGCGAGTGCGCCTGATTCTTGATGATGCGGGAAGGGTCCAATTCTGGAACATGGCTCGCCAGCTAGTGGCAGTCGCTGTCTGTCCAGTTCTCCGGCTAACTGGATAAAGTTCTCGTGATTCGACACATCCAGCGTGCCTCTACGGACATCTCAGTCATGAACACGAGGGTCGACTATCATCGAATACCAACCGATTGAAAACTACGGCGTCATTGGAAATATGAGATCGATTGCGTTGGTCAGTGTCACGGGATCGATTGATTTCTTTTGCTTTCCAAAGTTCGATTCGCCGACCGTCTTTGCTGCCCTGCTCGATCCCGACAAGGGTGGGTTCTTCTGTATTCAGCCGAAACTCGATCACGTAAGAACGAAGCAACTGTACTTCCCGGATACCAACATTCTGGTCACCCGTTTCCTCTCGGAACATGGCATCGCGGAGATAACCGACTTCATGCCGGTCATCGAGAACTATCATCACAGCCATGTTGTACGAAGGGTCAGCGTCATCCATGGGTCGATTCAATTCTCGATTCACTGCGAGCCTCGCTTTGACTACGCGCGAATGTCGCACCACATCGAACGCGACGGCAATGCGGTAATCTTTTTGCCCACTGGGGATCAACCACCACTCGTTCTAAATTCGAATCTTCCACTCACACCTGATGATCAGCGTGTCGTTCAAACGTTCTGTCTCGAGGCCGGAGAGCAAATTGTTTTCACGTTTGGCGAGGATCGCCCGCGTGCACGACAACCATTGGATGTAGATCAGGTCGAAGCGAGATTTCGAGAGACCGCACAGTACTGGCGAAAGTGGATCTCGAAGTCGAACTATACGGGCCGGTGGCGGGAGATGGTGAGCCGTTCCGCCTTGCTGCTGAAGCTCCTTACTGATCGCGAGCATGGATCGATCATTGCGGCGCCCACGTTCAGCCTGCCCGAACAGATTGGTGGCCGCCGCAACTGGGATTATCGCTACACCTGGCTCCGCGACTCCGCCTTCACACTTTACGCAATGATGCGCCTTGGCTTTGTAGAGGAAGCAGCCAGTTTCCAGCTGTGGATCAACAACCGACTGAATTATGAAGCTGACCTTGGCCCATTGCAGGTCCTGTACCGAACGGACGGTTCGTCGGATACGCTCGAAGTGGAACTCGACCACCTGCGCGGATACAGAGATTCTCGGCCCGTTCGCATCGGAAACGGCGCGTGGAATCAACTCCAACTGGATCTTTATGGAGAGTTGACGGATGCGATCTATCTCGCCAGCAAATATGGAGACGGCCTCAGTATTGATGAATGGAACAGCCTGAAGCGCGTTCTGCGATGGCTTGCCGAGAACTGGCGGCGGCCGGATGAAGGCATTTGGGAGGTTCGCGGTGGTCGCAAAGAATTCTTGCATTCACGCCTAATGTGCTGGGTTGCGTTTGACCGCGCCATCCGATTGGGCGCAAAACGCTCGCTTGCCGGTCCATTCGAGTGGATGGAGAGTTGTCGCGACGCGATTTCCGAGGATATTCACTCGAACTTCTGGAGTGACGAGCTCAAGAGCTTCGTGCAATACAAAGGCTCGGCCTGTCTGGACGCGGCGGTGCTGCTCATGCCTCTCGTACGGTTCATTAGTCCGACGGATCCTAAATGGTTATCGACCTTGGCGGCCATCGAACGTGACTTGTCGATCGATACGCTGGTTTACCGATACCGCAACGAGGCCGGCTTTGATGGCGTGGAAGGCGGCGATGGATTTTTCACAGCCTGTTCCTTTTGGTTTATCGAAGCACTCGCACGTTCTCACCAGGTCGAGAAAGCCCGCGTGTTGTTCGAAAAAATGTTAGGCTACGCCAATCATCTTGGGTTGTACGCCGAGGAACTTGGCGCAAGCGGCGAGCATCTTGGGAATTTTCCACAGGCATTAACCCACCTCGCACTCATCAGCGCCGCGACATTCCTTGATCGCGAACTTTCAGGTAAAGAACCTCAAGCCTGGCGCTGAGCATCACTCCTAACCTTGCGATCCTCTTCATTTGTGAGATATCGCGACGCGGAATTGAGCGAAGGATGTCAACCCTGTCATTACTCTAGAGCTTTGCTTGTACCGCGAGTTTCCTCGTCGCTGATGTTTACACGAACTACCGTATGCCTGATTGCCTCGGCTTTGTCATCTCACCAGTAAGACAGTCTGGACTCAAGCGCCCACCGTCGCAGAAGTTGATTCGGAGCGTGCA
>Ga0126378_10001014_pt1 | contig 20997 bp, 14 predicted proteins | sample PanSoiMetPlot_23_FD_92587 | JGI IMG/M metagenome (GOLD analysis project Ga0126378, IMG submission 92587) | Tropical forest soil microbial communities from Panama - MetaG Plot_23 | ecosystem: Environmental > Terrestrial > Soil > Tropical forest > Bulk soil | place: Panama | collected 2016-02-17
ACGGCCGCATGGCGCGCTTCCTCATGAACCTGATGCTGGCTTCGGGCGGCTATCCTTGGACAGTGATTCGCGTCGTGGATCGCAAGTCTTATCTGAGCGCACTGGACCGCGCCAGCATCGAGATGGACATCCATCCGTTTGCAACCTTTATCGTGCGCCGCGTGCAATGGCGCCTGGAGCCGCACGTCCTGACATTTCTCGCGCCCATGGAGAGTTTCGTTTTCGAGCGTGATATGGTCTTTTTCTACGGGCAAGACGGCGAGGCGTGCGTGCGCTGCGCCATCACCAGGGAAGCCCTGGACGATCACTTCCACGGAGACGGCAAGGACAAACTCGAAGTATTCAGAGCGAACCGCCCGTCCATCGAGCAGGAGGTACGGCGGAGATATCTTGCCGGCGACACCGAATTGGATGGGTCCATTCTCATTCGCTCGGGCGATCTACCTGAGTGACGAGGCGTCTTCTCTAAGATCTGGACCGCGGACAGGTTCCGACTCCCGATTGCCGTGGGAGTCATTCCTTCCGCGAGAATCAGGCTCAAGACATCGCGGGCACCCAGGGCCGTACGAAAGCCTATTTCGCCCACGCGCCTTCTTACCGCGTACGCAAGCACGCTGTAGATACCCACAGCGGCAAGAAGCACGGCAAGTCCCGCGAAAGCGGCTAGCAGTAGCCTATTGAAGCGCCGCTGCGAAAGAGAATTAGAGATGACGTCATCCATGCTGGCGCGATCGCTAACCGGTGTTTGCGGATCGATTTCGTGCGTGAATGCCAGCGCGATCGAAGTTCAGCGATGGCGATAACGGAATTTGTTAATGCCGAGCCTCTTGATGCGGAACTCCAGCGTTGAAGCCGGAAGACCCAGCTTCTTGGCGGCTCCGTTATCCCCCGCCACTTTGCCCCGTGATGTCGCTAGCGCATTCTCAATAGCTTGCCGTTCTTCCGAGCGCGGTTGATCTGTGGAGTCGACTTTCACGGCGGTGCCAGGCAGTGTCGTTGGATCGAAATGCAGCACTCCGCCGCGCGACAGAATCACCGCGCGCTCCACGACATTTTCGAGCTCTCTTACGTTTCCAGGCCACGGCTGCGATTGCAGTAAGTCCAACGTGTGGCGGTCAATTCGGAGAATCTTTCGGCTAAAGTGCGTGCCATACTTCTCCGCAAAGTGTGCGACCAGCGGCGCGATGTCTTCAGGCCTCTCGCGCAGCGCCGGCACGTGGACGGGAAAGACATTCAATCGATAGTACAAATCACTCCGGAACTTCCCGGCACGAACGTCCTCTGCCAAATCACGATTCGTCGCGGCGACCAGGCGGACGTCGACGTGCAACGTGTGAGTCCCACCCAGACGCTCGAATTCTCGTTCTTGCAATACACGTAGGAGCAGGACTTGCATTTCCTGCGGCAGCTCGCCGATCTCATCCAGAAACAGTGTTCCCCCATGTGCTTGTTCGAACCGCCCTTTACGACGCTCGACTGCTCCGGTAAATGCACCGCGCTCGTGGCCGAACAACTCTGAGGCCAGAAGCGTGTCGGGAATCGCGGCGCAGTTTACTTTGATGAACGGGCCGCGGGCGCGCGACGATCGTCGGTGGATGGCCCGGGCAACCAACCCTTTGCCGGTTCCCGTCTCTCCCGTGATCAACACCGTAGCATCGGTCGTCGCGACTTGCTCAATGGTTTCCAGCACACGCTTGAGGGCCGCCGAGTTCGCGAGTATCTCTTCGAACCAAGGCGCCTGGCCGAGTTGAGCGCGCAGGCCAATATTCTCCTCCTCAAGTTGCTCGCGTAACCTGCGAATCTCCTCATTGGCGAGGGCATTCGCCGTAGCGACAGACAGCGCCCGGCCCGCGTCCCTGAGGATCGACAACTCGGCGGGGGGAAAGGCCCGCTGCTCGACACGCGTGAAAGTGGCCACTCCAACCAACCTCCCACTCGCCACGAGAGGCACGGCGGCGTAGGATCGTACCCCTCCTCGGGCCAGAGAGAACTCATGGTCGTACCATCCTTGTTTTTCCAGCAGGTCGTCACAGGCGAAAGGCTCAGCGCTCAGAAGCCCGTCCTCAGAATTGGGGTAGGGAATCAGTGGCCGCGCCTCCTTCAGTGGACGCCAGTATGGCTCTGTTCTCCTGGCAAGTTGTTCCGGGGTTTCGCCTGCGATGCGAGGGAAACCGACAACGTGCAGGGCCAAGATCCGGTGGCTTTGGTGTTCCTCTAGTCCTTGGCTAAAATCCACCACGGCTATCGAATCGAACGGCACCGCCGACACAAGCACTTCAACGAGCGATGCCAGCACACCGTGCAGCTCGCGCTCCGCGCTCACGGCTTCCCACATTCGCAACATCAGAGCGAAGCGTTGCGGCTCGCCCGGCAACCCCGAACCTCGACTGGCTAGCTCAACCATACGCAGGAGTCTAGCAAGTCTTGCGAATGTTGTTAATTCACAATCCAATTTTGCGACCGCGTTGTTAACGAAACCGAACAGGCGAACCTATGTTACTGACACAACGGTAGATAGCATCAATCGCAGGCTGGCCCGCAAATTGCCACTTCCCAGGGTGAGAGGCTCGAAGTAACACAAGCCTCCGCGAGGCCGTTCGTGCTAGTCACCCTCATCACCGTTGTGGTTTGCGTGGCGCAAAATCTAGTTTCCGAAGCGGCGGAATGGTTAGTCGGAATGGAGCCGACGGCTGCCATTCTAGCTCTAGGCCTTTTCACTGTTATCGCCTTCCGTGTCCGGTCGGTCGCACGGGTAGAGGCCCTGGCGGCCGCGTCCCGATAGACGACTGCTAGGGTTGAAAACCGCTCATCTCGGGGAGACTGACAATGACATGTCTGACGACCGGTGCGACCGGGGACGTCGGATCTAGAGTCGTCCGACGTCTCCTCGAGTGCAGCGAACGGCCAAGGGTCTTCGTGCGCGACGCGAAAAAGGCTCGAGCGCAATTGGGCGATCGTGTACAGGTGTTCGTCGGCGATCTGACGGATTCACCAGATCCCTAGTCGGGTCAAATCACGACCTGAGGCAAGCCTCGCGGGTTCTGACTCGGGCTTTAATCCGCGAGACTCGAACGCCAAATGAATTCCCGCCTCGGGTGTTCGTATCCGCCCGAATGGCGCCTTGGCTCGCCCGAATCTCGGGTGAAAATTCGAGGTGTTAAATCGTTTCAAGGCCTTGACATCACCCGAGCATGCGTGATGTTCTTCCGTGGGGCTGACGATGTGGAGGCGAACACCCCGCGCGTGATTAGCGGACGAAATAAGCTTGCCGCGGCGAAGCGCGTTATGCTTTGGCAATTTCGGCCGCGCTCCGACTCGAATCGCGCTGCGGCCCGGAGGTGAGTTCCACGATGAAAGCGATCCGAAGATGGTTTCGCGTAGCGAGAATCTCCGGTGGCATGTTCCTATGCGCGGCCAGCTTGACGATAGCGCAGAACATTGTTGTGGACTCCACGCCGGGCCATGTCCTCAATACGTTCAGTCCCCCGCACGCGCTCGGGGGAGCCATTGACCGGCTGCGGGCGGGGACGGGAGCTCCGGGGAACGAAGGGGGCGGACGCCTAACGAAGGAGGAGATCGACAAGAACACGGACACGCTGCTGAGTGGGCCAGTGGTGAAGGAAATTCTCGGGGCGGGGTGGCAGACAGTTACCTATCGTCAGAATACCGAATTGATGGTCGAGGCGTGGCATTGGAATTCTGCCGGCAAGTGGAGCAATCCGGAGAGGAAGGAAGGGTATTTCACCGCGAGCGAAGATCTCGGAGGAGCGATTCGGCATTCCTACGCCTATCCACTGCCACATCGCGGTTTCAGCCGCGGCGATGGAAATGGCTGGTCGCGGTTGACGGACGGCGATACGAAGTCGTACTGGAAGAGCAATCCATACCTGACAAAAGCCTTCACGGGCGAGGATGACGCGCTCCATCCGCAATGGGTCATGATTGATCTGGGCCAGAAAGTGGATGTCAACGCCATCCGGATCGACTGGGCCAATCCCTACGCCCGTCGCTACGCCGTGCAATTCTGGACCGGCATGCTTGAGCCGTTTTACGACGGAACCCTGAACGGAACCTGGCAAACCTTTCCGCAGGGATATGTCCCGGCGGGAAAAGGCGGGATTGAAACGCTGAAACTGATGTCGGGAACCATTGCGGCGAGATATTTGCGCATTTGGATGACGGAATCGTCCGATACGTGCGATACCCACGGAGCTGCGGACAAACGCAATTGTGTCGGCTACGCCATCAATGAATTGTATGTGGGTACGCTTTCTGGGAACGGGTTTTTCAATGACGTCGTGCAGCATTTGCCCAGCCGCCGCCAGACCGTAACCTGGCCCTCGTCGGTGGATCCGTGGCACGCCGAAGCGGACCTGGATTATTCGCGCGGAGACCAGATTGGGTTTGATCTGTTCTTTAACAGTGGCATTACGCGCGGGCTGCCCACCATGGTACCAATTGCGATGCTATATGGGACTCCGGAGGACGCAGCGGCGGAGATTCGGTATCTCTACAAACGGGGCTACCCGATTTCGTGGATTGAGATGGGCGAAGAGGCCGATGGACAGCACATGCTGCCGGAAGACTACGGTGCGCTGTACATCCAGTTCGCAACCGCAATTCACAAGCTGGTGCCGGAGGCAAAACTGGGAGGCCCGGCGTTTGAAGGTACTTTCGGAGACGTAGAGGTGTGGCCGGACACGATGGGTCGGGTCTCGTTTCTGGCTCGTTTTCTGGATTACCTGAAGGCTCGTGGACGCTTGAACGATTTCACTTTCTTTTCCTTCGAGCACTATCCCTTCCAAGAAAAAGGCATCATTGCTTCCTGGGGCGACTTGTACATTGAGCCGATGCTGGTGCATCAGGTTGTGCAGGCCTGGAGAGACAACGGGCTGCCACCGAAATTGCCGTTTTTCATGACCGAAGGAAACATGGGCGGCGGTAGCGAGCCGGGAGACGTAAAAAGCGCGTTGTGGCTGGCGGACTACGTTGGTGCGATGATGAGTGAAGGAGCCAGCGGAACGTTTTATTTCCACTACATGCCAACACCCGGGGGACGCGGGGGATTCCTCGCGTTGGATAAGGATTACCGCGTGGTGAACTATCCGCCACAGTATTTGGCCGCGCAGGTCGTCACCCAGGAATGGGTACAGCCCGTGGATGCTCCGCACCGCATGTTCCCCGCAACGAGCGATGTGACCGATGGCAGCGGGAACGTCCTGGTCACCGCTTATCCGCTCGAGCGGCCCGACGGGCAGTGGTCTATCATGCTGATTAACAAAGATCAGGACAATGACCATGCCGTGAGCGTGTCCTTTGCTGACGGCGGAACGAAACGCGCTCGCCATTTTACCGGAACGGTGGACCGTATCGTCTTTGGTTCGAGCGAATATCAGTGGCATGGCGATGAGAGTGGACAGGGCCACGCCGATCCGGACGGCCCGGCGTCAAAATCAACGGTACCCGGCGGCGCAGATGTGCGCTATAGCTTGCCGAAAGCATCCGTCGTCGTGCTGCGAGGCCGCATCGCCGAATAGGCGCGGCCCAGGCGTGCAAAACTCGGTCACGACGCAACACAAAGTAACCCGGATTTACTGCCAAAGGAAAGGAGAGACGCAATTGACAAGCGATACGCGACGCGGTTTTTTTGGCAAAATCACAGCGCTGACGGCCTTTTTTGGCGCTGTGCCCAAACTCTTTGCCCAGCAGCCTGCGCCTGGCACACCCACAGCCGGCAGCCCATCCCAGAGTGCACCTGCTGGAGATGCACCACGTCGCGGAAGTAGCCACACGCACAACGGGATTTACTATTTTTCCGGCACGGGTGCCAATGACGGGTATCCCAAGGACGATCATGTCCTCGTGACGGATCTTTTCGAAAAGCATGTCACACGAACCATGGACGCGCTGAAGCGCTCGGTCGAACGTGCGGGCAGCAACATGGACAGTATCATCCATTTGGATGTATTCCTCTGCCTGCCGCTCGCGGACTCCATCCCTATGCCCACGGCCAAGGCGAGGTTTGATGCACATAAGGCTCAGTACGACACTCTGAACAAGATTTATGGGACCTATTTCTCGCCTGGAAAAACACCGTCGCGCGCCTGCATGGCGGTTGAATGGATTCCCGGTGATTCGCTGATCGAGATCGTCGGCAGCGCACTGGTGGTCGCGCCACAAGCACCTGCTGCTGACAAATAACGATTCGCGGCAACGCAGAAAGGAAGAAATGCGCTTGAAGCTGAAGTTGGGTTGGAATCGCCGCTCATTTCTTGCCGCGCTTGGTGCGCTCACCGGAGGCATTTTTGCGCCTCCGGACCTGAACGCGGCCGTCTTTGGCAAGAAACACAACCCATCGGTTCCCTCTCTCGACGGCCACCCCATCCTGCCAATCACCACCGGACTCGGTTCTACCGGCGACATTTACGCAGAACTTGGCGTGACGCCTCTAGTTAATATCAATGGAACCCTGACGGTGATCGGCGGCTCGGTGATGCGCCCCGAGGTCATGGAGCTGATTCGCAGGGGCAACCAGCACTGCGTTCTGATAGACGAACTCGAGATCGCCGCCGGGAAATTCATCGCAAACCTGTGTAAATCCCCCGCGGGCTACACTGGTCTGGTGACCGCCGGCGCCGCAGCCGCCATCGTTGTTGGGTATGCCGGCATGATGACCGAAGACCTGGAACCTCGGCTGCGCGACATTCCTGATGTGAGCAATTTCCCCAGGAACGAAGTGATCATCCAAAAGAGCCATCGCTTTCCGTTCGATCATCAGATCCGCCAAACCGGCGCCAAGTTGGTGGAAGTGGAAACCCGCGAAGAGATGATTGCGGCGATCAACCCGAGAACTTTGGCCATTCACTTTACCAATATCCTGTCCGACAAGGGCCAGGTCAGCGGCCCGGAGACCGTGGCCATCGCCAAGGAACACCATCTCTACACCTTCAACGATGCTGCCGCTGACGTGCCGCCCAAAGAGCGGCTTTGGGAATACCCGGCCATGGGCTTCGACATGGTCACCTTCAGCGGCGGCAAAGATATCCGCGGACCGCAGGCGTCGGGCATCTTGATTGGGAAGGAAGAGCTGATTCGCTATGCGTTGCTGAACATGAGCCCTCAGGAGGATCGCATTGGGCGTTGCTGCAAGGTCGGCAAGGAGACCATTCTCGGCCTGCTCAAGGCGCTCGAGATCTTTGTCAACGAGGACTTCGGGGCCACCCTGAAAATGTACGATGAACGCGCACAGCTGATTACCGCTGCTGTAAAGAAGTTTGGCGTAACCGCGCTCCCTCGGCAATTCAATCCACAAGCGCTAGGCAACGTGACTCCACGCTATAGTTGGCAGATTCCCTCGGAGCTGGGTATTACCGGCCAAGAAGTTATGCAGAAGCTTGCCGATACGCGCCCGCTCGGCATAGGCAGCATGGGCGCAGGTGCCAGCGGTATGCGTGGACGAAATCCGGACGCCCCAGCGGGTGACAATCCCCAAGAAAATCATCGTCCACCTCGCGACCCGCACACCTTCGGTTTTCCTGTCTGGCAGCTAAAGGATGGCGAGGACAGGATCATCGCGAACCGCCTGGTCGAGATCTTCAGCAGGGTCCCCAAAGCCTAGACGTTTGCTAAGCTCCTGAGCGGTTACGGAAGAAAACGCGAGCGCTCCCGGAGGTCAGTTCCGCCCGCCAGCGTGGTAGGGAACATAACCGAGTGCTTTGGTTCGCAATTTATAGACGGAGCTGGTGGCGGTGATATATAGCGTCTATCGGTTTCAAACTATTCGATCACTGTGACTTGTTACGGCACAGGATGCAGTTCGAGGTCCCTCGCATACGCACGGCGATGAGAGACATCTGTTCCAAGTCGGGATAGCGCCCTTCTGCGTCCGGTTTTCGTTCAGTGGAGGGGATCTGCTGAAGGGTCGTTTGTGCCGGCAGGATCCCACTGAAATACTTCTTGTAGACCTTTGCAAAGAGCGGACTATCTGACAAATCGTCCAAGTAAATGTCTGTCGAGACAACCTGATCGAAACTCAGATCCGCCTCTTCCAAATTGTCAAGGAGGTTGCGCATAGTCTGACGCGTCTGGTCGGTTGTCGTGGCCGCATAAACGCCGCCATTGGGCCCGGGAATAAATCCGCTCTTCGCCGAACAATACAGCGTGTCCCCAGCAAAGACACAGGGGCTGGCAGTCGGGCTCGGCGGCATATTCTTCGGCCGGATGGCGTGTCGTCGGGCTAGATCGCGGACAGCCACCCCGGTGTAAGCGATGTGTGCGCTTTCTGGCAAACTGGAAACCTCGATCGTGGCACGGGCCGGAGTGTTTCCAAATTCGAAACGCTGCGCATATTCATGATTCATGATGCGCATGGGTAGTTCGGAAGTCAGATAAGGGTTCACAAAGACCATGTGGGCCATAGTGAGACCCGCAGCCTGAAGCACGGAACGCATGCGGTCGAGGGCCAGATTCACCTGAGCGGCAGGGTCTTCGGGAACGGTCCCTGTAGAGTGGCTACCCGGCATGGTAGAAACAAACAAGCGATCGTAAGTCAACATTCCCGGAGAGTAGCCCTTTGTGGGAGGGGAGTTGGGCTCGGACACTGGCTGCTTTCCCTTGAGATCGCGAACTGCTACAGCATTGATTTGTATTTCTTCCTCTTGAGGCAGGCGGGCAACGCCCAGGACTGCGCGTGCGGGAGGATCCTTGGGAAAATAGTCAGCGAAGATGTTGTTTAACTCCACGTACCGAGTTACGTTCAGAAGATAGACCTGAACGTAAACCACGTGAGCCATGGTGAGGCCCGCTGCCTGGAGCACGCTTTTTATGTTATCGAGAGACTGGCGGACTTGGTCCGCAAAATTTGCCGGAGTGCTGCCGTCCACGCGTAAAGGTCCTTGGCCAGAGACATACACGTAATCTCCCGCATCGACTCCCGGCGAGCCCAACTCCGCTTTCACTGCGACCGAGTGAGCCGGAGCCACCGCTCGCATCTGACCTTGTGGGCCGGACGGAAATGAAAGTGCAAAGGCGCCCAGGAGAACCAGAAATCTCATGCCGGCTTTCCTTTGCGTCCTGAACTTAGAGTCGCTCGCAGCCGCTGTCCCACGATCATTTCTTCCCCTGGCTGAATGGTCATCGAAACCAACTCGATGTGATTCTGTTCCTTGATCTCCTTTGGGTTTGGTTTCTCCACGCCCTCGCGTACGGCAGCTACCATGCTCGGATTGTCTACGCCCAGCACTTCGATCACCGGATCGCCCTCGCGGAGCTTTTGCACGCAGTCCGCGATACTGAAACCCCAGGCTTTTTGGTCCCAGGACACCCGCAAGGTGGGATAGCGATTCCCATCGTCGGGAACGTAGATTTCTGTGCTCACGCCAGGGACGGTCTCGACCAGTTTTGCGATGCGTTCCACCCGCGCGTTCCACTCGTTGTAGAGTTTCTTGGGATCCGTTTTCAGCCAGGTTTCAATGGCCGTGAGGCAACCGATAACCTCTTCTTTCCCAACTTTCATGGGACGGCACAGGGCGCCCTCGAAGGGGCAGGAGTTACGCAGGGCCGCTTCAATCAAATCCCGGCGGCCGAGAAGCACGCCGCTACACTGCGGTCCCCGCAGGCCCTTGCCGCCAGAAAAAGTGTACAGGTCGAGCTTCATCTTGGCGTATAACTTGATATTTTCGATGGGCGGAATTCCGGCGGCATCGTCCAGCAAGAGAGGGACGTTATGCTCTCTAGCGATGGACGCTTCCCGCTCGAGTTTATCGCGCAGATCGGTGGTGTAGATCATGGCAGTGTCAGCGGTAATGACGTTGACAATGTCGTCTGGCTTTTCGACAGGGACGAGTTTTGCGCCGGCCAGCCGAATGGCGCTGTCAAACGCGCTTCGCCCGCCGACCATAATGACTTCATGCTTCAACCCGGTGGTGTCAGGAAGCTGCCAGATTTTTTGGGGATCGTTGCCGGCCATGCAAGCCGCCGTGGCGGCAGCCATTGCGCCGGCGGCTCCCGAGGTGATAATTCCCGATTCCGCTCCCGTCAACTCCGCCAGCCGGCGTCCCACCGCGCGTTGCAGGTCCACCATGTTCACAAAATACCGGCCGGCCTCGGCTTGCGCGCTGAGCACTTCCGGAAACTGCAGCGAGCCACTCAAATAGGTCCAGGTCCCGCGGCAATTGATCACCGTCTTGACACCCAGGCGGCTATATACATTTCCGCGCGGGTCAAGCCCGATGGCCATAGCGGACTTCTCATAGAACTGCTGGGCAGCAATCTGGGCGAGCAGCGGCGAGGCCGCCAGCATCTTCATGAATCCACGGCGGTTTGAATCGTGTGCAAAAGGCATGTGCTTTCTCCTGGATTCCGGTTATTGAGTGAAAACCAATGTGCCAAAGTGTTCGGGAACGTGGTTGGGGTCGCGGTTCACGACACAGGTGGGCTGCCAGCACAGGAAGCGGCGCTGGGGATCCGCGCCGAGCCCATCGATGCGATAAAGGTTGACACGCCACTTCGTGCCCGCGACCACCTTTTTCTCGCTCACGGAATGCAATGGCACACGAGCCGCGGCATACCAGATATGGTTCTTTTCGTCGATGCGGCCTTGCCGCTCCCAGCCGGAATTCCAGTTGGCTTCATAACTGTCGCGATTCCGGTCAATGGCCAAATCGACCCAATCTCCGGTTGGCGCGATCTCGAACTCGCGATAGACGTTGATATTTGTCCAATCGTCGCCCAAAAAAAACTCGACTACGTCGCGGTCCCACAGCTTGAGGCGGTCCTTGCTGTTGTCCGGGGGCAGCCAAAGATTCAGTTCGTAATAAGGCGAAACGAACAGGAGATACAAGTCGGAGTCGGTCCAAAATCCACGTACTTCGGTCCTCAGCTTGGGATAATCGACCTGCTGGGTGCAGTCTTTTTCCATCCACGCGGAAGATGCGTGCGACCAGGCTAGAGAATGAGGATCCGTGTTCAGAACAGGAGATTGCGAAACGTATGGAATGGAAAAAGAAGCTCCCGGCGGCGAGAATTCGCAAACCGGGGCGGCACCAGCCGATGGCGCGCCCTGCTCCAAGAAGCAGCCAGTCGCGGAAAATCCCAATCCGAAGGCGCTCCAGACAAGGGCGCTTCCCAATGCCACCATCAGCAAAATCCAAACTCTCGGGGAATACACGGCTAAGGACGGGACGCGTTTCTTAGTTCCGGCGAAATCTCGAAAGCTCGCTCGAACTCGGCGCGCGACTCTGCCTCCTTTCCTTGCTGATGAAGGGCCAAGGCCAGATTGTAGTGTGCTTCCGCATAGCCTGGTTTCAGGCGCACCGCCTCGGCAAACTCCGCCTCTGCCGTGCTGATATCGCCCGCCTGCAGCCGCACCAACCCAAGATTGTTATGACCTTCCGCAAAATTCGGATCGCGGCGCAGGAGCTCCTTGAAGACGCTCGTGGCGCCCGCCGTGTCGTTGTTCTGGCTGAGAACCAGACCCAACTGGACACGCGCGTCGGTGTACTTGGGATCAAGGCTAAGCGCTTCCTTCAGTTCCCGAGCGGCTTGGTCCAGTTGCGCTGATCGTGCCAGAGCGAGGCCGAAGTTGTAATGCCCCTCCGCCCAGTCCGGATCCGACATGACCGCTTGGCGGAACTCCTGAAGCCCGCGAGCGTGATCGCCCTGCCGCCAGCAGAGCAATCCCAGGCTTGAGTGGACCTGCGCATAATCGGGCTTAAGCTCCAGCGCCTTCTGGTAGTCTGCCAGGGCACGTGTAGGTTCCCCTTTACGCTCCCAGGTCACCCCGCGATAGTAATAGCCGGTCGGCAATTCAGGGCTTTGCTCGATGGCTTTCTCAAAAGAGGAAAGGGCGTCGTCGAGTTGCTGCTTCTTGAGGTTTTCCACGCCCTGCACGATGAAATATTTCGATTGGGCCAGGCGAGTGCGAAATTCGTGCAACGCATTCAATTCATCCAGTTCCTTATGTGCTGCGCCGGTCTGGCCCTCGGCACGTAAGGCAATTCCCAAGTTGTAGTGGGCCTGCTCAAAATCAGGCTTGACGGCAATCGCCCGCTGCAAAGCAGCAATGGCGCCAGCGATGTCCCCACCAGCCTGTAGTTCCTTACCGAGATTGTATTGCGCATCGGGATTCCCGGGATCGATTTCCACAGCTTTTCGAAAGTGCACCAGTGCCGCGGCATGATCACTCTTGCGCCGGAGAGTGACCCCAAGCAATACCTCGGCCTGCGCAAGTCGTGGACTGAGACGCAGAGCGTCACGGCATTGAACCGCAGCGGCATCCAACTTGCCAAGCTGCTCTTCTACAGTTCCTAGCTCGAAGTGCATGTCTGCCGAGGGTTGTAGCGCCACGGCACGCTGCAATTCACGCTCGGCGGCAGAAAGATCGCTTTGCTCGGCGTAAACGCGTGCCAGCAGGCGATGCGCTTCCGCCTTCTTTGGATCCAGCTCGACAGCCGCGCCGAGCTCTTTCTGGGCAGCCACGAGCTCGTGGAGGTCGTACCAAGTCGCGCCCAGCCCGTAGTGCGCATCGGGCCATTTCGGTTTGAGGCGCAGCACGGCCTCGAACTCTTCGGCCGCCTGTTTTGCATCACCCTTATATTTCAGTGCAAGCGCCAGGTTGTAATGAGTGAGTACGTCGTTGGGTTCAAGCTCTATCGCTTTTTGATAATTCCCAATGGCTTCATCCCAAAACTTTGCGCGAGACAATTGAATGGCACGCTGGCGGTACTGCTCCGCCGTTTGCGCCAGAGATGGCTTAGCAGGCAGAAGGGTGAGAAGGAGGACAAACAGCATCTTCCGGAGCCTGCCCGTCCGGGCGAGCGAATCCGCCGACCCATAGCTCATGCCGGTAGCATAACTTGCGATTCGACGCGAGCAAAGCTGCCACCCCACTTGCAGCTTCTACTCGCCGCCAAATCCTCTTACCAATAGAATTTTGCGCTGAACTGGCCAATGCGCGGAGCGCGCGTATCGGTCACCTGGCCAAACTGGCTGCTGCTGAAGTTTCCGTTCGGATTGGTGAATTGCGCATGATTGAAGATGTTAAAGAATTCGGCGCGTATTTCGAACGCCAGGGCCTCTTTGATTGCGGTTCTCTTAGCCAAGCCGAAATCTGTGTTGTTGAGCCCGGGACCGTGGAAGAACTGGCGATTCGCATTTCCGAATCCACCTAGCGGACCCGAAGCAAACGCGCTCGGCAGGAAGTAGCATCCCGTGCCCGATCCCGGAATGGTAGCGTCAAAACTGGGACAATTCGGATTCACTTTGCGCGGGTCGACAAGCACGACGTTCCCAACTCGGTTCGGCACGTCGGTGCTGCCCTCGCCGACCAGGGAGAAATCCCCGCTCTGCCTTAGCGAGACGGGCAAACCACCCGCGAAGCGAGTGATCCCATTGAGAGCCCAGCCCTTGGTGAGTCGTTGCGGCGCGCCTCTGAAGGCCCGGTCGAAAGGAAGAGCCCAGATGTAGCTCACAACAAAGTTGTGGGTGATGTCGTATTGCGAAAGCGAGCGGCTAATGCGGTAGTTGGTGGAGTTAACCCACTGGTTGAAACCGGACGAATTGTCGATGCCCTTCGAGAAGGTGTAGGCGGCGAGGAAGGTCAAGTCTGCGGACTTGCGCTCGATGGTGATCTGAGCGGCGTTGTAGTTCGAGTTGGCAATATTGGCGGTGATGGTGTTGGCCTGGCTAAAGCAGGTCAGCGTGGGAGAGTTTGGACAATAGTTAGACCCAAAGGCATGACGTGTGCCATAAAACACCGTCCCATCGGCGCGGGTGTACACCTGGTTTTCTCCGTGCCGTCCGCAGGTGGGACTTCCGGGCGCGACGTCAGCCGCAGTGCTCAAACTGAGACACAGCGCAGGGTCCCCAGGATCGGCGGCGTACTGAGCAATCAGCTTATGCCCCTGCGTTCCCACGTAGGCAAGCCTCAGCACGGTTGATTTGGTAAGCTCGCGTTCAATGGCCAGGTTATAGTGCTCGGCGTACGGCATGCGGTTGTAGATGTCATATCCCGGCGAAAAAGAGATGGGCAAATAAATGGAATAATCCAAAGTTTTGTTGGCTGGGCTACCGGGAACCGGGAAGGTAAACGGAAAGCGCTGGACCTGCGAACTACCGTCAAGGCGGGTTTGAAAAGGCAAGTCAAACAGCACGGGGTTTGGCGACTGCCAGTACAGCCCGAAGGGAGCGTCGCCCACTTCGTAGAACAGGTTCAGATCCTCGATGGAGGTGTAGTACATGCCGTACGACGCTCGAATGCTGCTTTTCCCTGGGCCTCCAAAGATCTTGCCCAGCGCGCCGTCGCCAAAACCTGGCGAATACGCCAATCCAACCCGTGGCGCGAAGTTCGCGTAGTGCGTAGGAGCGAGTGTGCTGGGGATACCTGGATCACCGGGAACCACCCAGCTTTGCGGAGCCGTGGGGAACTGCGTGGATTGAAGGCCTTTGACGAAGGTCTCGATTTTACCCTGCGTGTCATACCACGGCATGCTGACTTCCCAGCGCAGCCCGAGGTTTAGGGTAAGCCCGGCATTGACTTTGTAGGTGTCTTCGCCGTAAGCACCACCATAGCGCGTGCGCGAATCCAGGAACTGCTGGCTGCACTGGTTGTAGCCCGCGGACGCCCCGACCAAGAAGTCGGCGAAGTCGCTGCCGGTCTCGCTGCCGTCAAAGGTAAAATCTCCATTGGGGGCACAGGTATTGCGCTCGTTGATTTGAAGATAGCGGAACTCGCCTCCGAATTTGAGGGTGTGCCTCCCCGCGGCTCTCGAGAAACCGTCGGAAAAATGATAAGTGTTATTGGGCTGAAACGTAGTGAGTGTATTCACGCCCATCGAGAAGTTATTGAAGTATTCCGGGGGAACGGTCTGGGGAAATCCTGGCGGGCCCGAAGGAATAATGCCCAAGGTTCCCGCACCGGTTACAAAGCCTAGATCCTTAAGGTTTGCGAAACTGCCTGTGGGCTTATTCGTGACCGTCGACGTGCGGAAAAAGCTGACTCGGAATTGGTTGATCGCGGTTGGACCAAGTGTCTTATTGTTGCTCATCACGAATTGCTGTGCACGGCTGGGCGTGACACTTGGGAATCCGGGCACGCTGCTAGCGCCCGACGAATAAGGATCAAGGTTGTTCGAATCATCGAAGTGATAATACCAGGACCAGTTTCCTGTCAATTGGTTGTTGAAGTCGATACGTTGGGCGGCCTTATCGTCGCGAATGCGGTCCTTTTGACTGGCATCCGAGAATACGCCGTTTACGGGGTCGATGTTACCAACCGGAATATAGGGCAGGATCCCCACTGCCGGCTTTGCCCAAGCCGCCTGCGGGATGGCCGCAAGACCGGTCGCCTGGTTCACAGGAAACACGCACGCGGTGGGTGTGGTAGTTGGGTCGACATAGTTCGTACTGTTGCAACCTTGAGGGTTCGATAGGCTGGGCGCGATGCTGTATGGCTCGCCGGCCTGAACCGTGTAACCAAGTCGAGCCGACAACACCTGTGCCCAATTAAGTCCGCACGTCGCCCCCGTTGCGCATGGATTGCTTTGTACCGTCCCGGATAGGTCACCCGGATCGAAAGTGCCGCCGCGCTGCGCTTGCGTGGGCACGGATACGAGACCAGAACTCTCGCCGGTGATCTGCCGAGTACCCTGATAGTCGGTGAACCAGAAAAGCTTGTTCTTGCCATCAAAGACCCTGGGGATTACCACTGGCCCCCCAAACGCATAGCCGAACTGGTTGCGCCGCAGTTCTGCTCTGGTTGGGTCGTAGAATTTGTGCGCGTCGAATTTTTCGTTGCGTAGGAATTCGAAGACGTCGCCGTGAACTCCATTGGTACCGGACTTGGTGATGGCGTTCATAACCGCGCCGCTGAATTTCCCATATTCGGCGTCGAAGCTGTTAGTGATGAGGCGAAATTCCTCGATCGAATCGAGGTTGGGAACCAGGCCGGCGCCCATGTTGCGCCCTTCGCTGACATCGCCGCCGTTCACCAGAAAAGCATTTGCGGTTTCGCGCTGTCCATTGACCGAGAGGTTGCCGACTGAATCCGAGTATCCGCCGGAAACGGGCCGGTCCTGCTGCATGGAGCCGGAGGTGACGGGTACAACGCCCGCTTGCAATCCGAGGAGGTCGAGGTAGCTACGGCCATTCAAGGGCAACGCGAGCATTTTCTTGGAGTCGACCACATCTCCTAATTGCGTATTTTCCGTCTCCACCTGGACGGCGTTGGCGGAGATGATGACCTCCTGCTGTACGGTGCCGACATCGAGGGTCGCGTCGACATGCAATTGGTCGTTGACTTCGAGGATGATGTCTGTGGCGGTGAACTGCTTGAATCCTACCGCGGTAACCACCAGCTTGTACTTGCCCACGGGCAGAGCCAGGATGCGATAGGAACCATCCACCGCCGACGTGGTTTCTTTGCTCAGGTTGGTTTCCACATTTGTGACAACAACTCTCGCGCCGGCGATGACCGCTTGCGAACGATCATGCACCGTGCCAAGAATCGATCCGGTGACGTCCGCACGTAGCGCAGCCGCGCCTCCGAGCGTTATTAAAACGATTGAAATGACAGAGAGGATACGGGTCCGCCCAAAGTTCATGAGGCACCCCCAATTGGCGCGGAGCTTATGACGAAGTGTAACGGAAGTCAAGCGGCCCCTAAGTTAACCATAAGTCTGGCTCTTTGCACGGTTTGCACAACTCCGGCGGAGCGAAGTTGCCGCCACTTCGGCCGAGCTGACAAGGAGAGCCAACCTGCCTCTCTTCATCCGCCGGAAGCTCAAGAAGGTATGCTTTGTTCAGATCAACTGGGTTAGGTCAACGAATTTCACCACGATGGTCCAGGGCCAGCCCTGGGTCGACCAAAAGCCATGCAACCGCACCGAGCCCGGCGATTGCCGCCGCCACGTAAAATCCCATGTTCCACCCGAATCTGTCGGCCAGGAAAGGAGTCAACGACACGGTAATCATGCCCCCGACTTGGTTTGCCATATTCATGAAGCCCGATAGCGAGCCCGAAGATTTTCCGCCGAGGTCCGCGGAAACCGCCCAGAACGAGCTTTGCGAAAGATAGAGAGAGCCTGCGCCGCCGGCCAGAACAAAGCTCGCCACTCGTGTATCGTGGGCAGCGGAACCAAAAACCAGGAAGGTCGCGGTAAGGGCGAAGCCAAGAACCGCGATACTGCACCGTCCGAAGCGCGAGCCCAAACGTTTGGTCACCGTGTCGCTGATGGCTCCGCCAAACGGGCTGCAGACCGCCATGGCCAGAAATGGCAGCGTTGCGTAGAGGGCGCTGGTTTTCAAATCCAAGCCGCGCACTCTGGCAAGATAGAGATAGAACCAGCTAAAGAAAATCCAGGCCACGTAACCGAAGCAAAAATACGCCAGCGAAAGAATCCAGACATTGAGACTCGACAGGATGGTAGACCAAGAAAGCAGGCCCTCGCTTTTCGAAGCAGCAGGGTTCGGAATGCCCCGCTGAATGTGCGTGAGTTCGTTTGACGACACAGCAGGATGCGCATCAGGTGTATCGCGCGCGACCAGAAACCATGCGGCGGCGGCAACAAGCCCGATCAACGCGCTCATCAAGAAGGACGAACGCCACCCGTACCGCAGCATAACGATGGAGATGAACGGGGGAGTTATCCCCGCGCCAATGCCGACACCGGCGAAAATGATGCCGTTGGCCACGCCGCGTTCGTTACTTGGTATCCAACGCGCCACAAACTGGTTTGAAGCCGGATATACGATGGCCTCGCCCGCACCGAGAAGAAAGCGAATCACCGCGAGGACCAACACGGTCCTGCCAATGTTGTGAGAGATGGCTGCCGTCAAGGCGGTAAAGAAGCCCCACCACAAGACTCCCAGAGTGAGCATACGCCTTGGACCAAAACGATCGGCGAGCCATCCTGCGGGAGTCTGGAAGAGCGCGTACCCGAAGAGAAATGCGCTGAAGACAAGGCCGAGGCGGACGTTGTTGATGGCGAACTCCTCCGAGATCTTTGCGCCCGCGATGGAGAGATTAACCCTATCGAGAAATGCGACGGCACTCAGGACAAAAAGCAAGAAGATGAGAAACCAGCGAACGTGGCTTGTCGGCGGTGAAGTCATTTACAGTTACTCGGGTTGCCTTCCAGCAGGCCGAAATCGCCAGCCCTCAAATGGCGCCTCTCGCCTTCACGCGGTATGGGATTTGAAGAGCTGAACAAGTTGTGAGGCGATGATTTTCTCTTCGTCGGGTTTCAGCATGAACGAGTTCATGCCCAAGCCATTTTCGGATGAGCCAAGCACAATAGATGGTTTTCCGTTTCGGAGCGCGATGCCTGCGTCGTGGGCAGACAGAGAGATTTTCCGCGGATCCCAGAAAATCTGCATGTGCGGGACGTGATTGGCCACGTCGGGAACATGGAAAGAGGTTGCCACTCCCGGAAGTCGCCTAAGTTCTGCGGAAATGGCGTCCAGGCGGCGCCACCACTCCTTTTCGAGCGCCGCGTGATCCTCGTTCAAGTAACATTCGAGGGCCTTGACCATTCCGACGATTTCCTCCTTGCCAACTTTCATCCCGCGGCCAAGAGTATCTTCATGAGGGCTGTTGTTGAGCAGGGCGTTGGCGATAAATTCTTTTTTCCCGATGAGCAGCCCGGCGCATTGCGGTCCGCGGATGGCTTTGCCGCCGCTAAAAGCGATCAAGTCGTAACCCATCTTCGCGTAGTCCCACAGATGGGAGACGGGCGGCGTGTCCGCGGCGGCGTCGTTGAAGGCGGGAATCTGGTTTTCATGCGCGAGCTTCACCCACTCATCCACTTTGATCTGGCCGGCCGCGTTGGCAAAGTTCGAAAAGTGCATCATGGCCGTTTTTGAATTAATGGCTCGCTTCACGTCCTCGCGCGATTCCACCTCGATCAGTTTGACGCCCGTAGCGCGGAGTTGATGATCGAACCCATTTCGATGCGATTTCTGAATGATGACTTCGGATTTCATGCCGGTGAGATCAGGCAGCTGTTCGATGAATTTGGGATTGTCGCCTGTGAGAATCCCTGCGAGGCCGGACTGCATGCCAGCCGCTGCGCCGCAGGTGACGATCGCATCGTAGTCAGGCGGGAGCTTCAGGAGTTCCGCGATGCGCTTACCCGCGGCCCGTTCCAATTCCACGATAGAAACAAAATTTTGCGCCGCAAGGGCCATAACGGCTGCGACTTCCTGACGGGGCAGTGAGCCGCCCAAATAAGTCATGGTTCCCTGGCCATTGATCACCGTGGTGACTCCCAACTCTTCGTAAACGTTTCCCGTGGCGCCAAAGCCCGTGACTTTTTCCGGCACTGCTGCCGCTGGCGATCCGAAGGCTCTGCGCGCGCTGAGCATCATGCCAGCAAGCACACCGGCGCTTCCGAGGAAGTTTCGCCGGTTCCAGAGATTCTTGATGGTCATGGGAACGCCCTCTCATCCCTTCCGTGCCACGGCGGCGATGCAATTGATTTCCACGAGCGAATTTCCGGGAAGTGCGGCAACGGCTACCGTGGTTCGCGCGGGGCCGCCGTTCGGGAAATAGGTCTTGAAGACTTTGTTCATGCCGTCGTAGTCGTCGATCTTGGTCAGATAGACGGTGAGCTGAAGAATGCTGTCCATGGTGCCGCCGCCGGTCTCCACTAGCGTCTTGACGTTGTCCATCACCTTTTTGGTGTGGGTCTCGATGTCCATGGGGAACTGCCCTTCGGGATCATGCGAATGGGCCCCTTGGCCGGCGATGTAGATTGTGTCGTTGTGTATGACGAGCGGGGTGATGAACCCGGTTCCGGCAGGCTTGCCCTCGTAATTGAGTTTCTTCAGGCCTGTTGCAGCTTGTGGGGAGGCCGCTGCGCTGACCCTGGCTCCGGAAACGGCAAGCCCCGGAATGAGGGCGGTAAGCCTTGTTGCAAAACCACGCCGGGAAGTCAGTAATGAAAGCATTGCTCCTCCTTCTTGATTGGTTCTTCGTCCTGTTCTGTCCACTCACCCTTACCCTGACATCATTATGGTGCGAAGCCATACGTGCGTCCGTCACGGCAAGGCAAAACTGAAAACGTCGCTCCCCGCGGCGATGGCCACATACTGTTTCGAGTTGATAGCGTAGCTCATCGGAGACGCGGCGATGCTCTGGCCGGTATTGAAGTGCCAGAGTGGCTTCCCCGTCAGCGCGTCGACGGCTTCAAAGGATTCCGCATCGTCACCGAAAAAGACAAGTCCAGCTGCGGTGGTCATCGTTCCGCCCGCCGAATGGCCCCTACCCGCCTGGACGTAGCGCCAAGCAGGCTTGTCGGCGTCGAGGGAATAGGCTAATAGGATTTTCTGGTTGTGGTCACCTTCGCTGTGACGGGCACCCGTGGAATAGTACGTTTGGCCGGGCTTGAATGCTTGGGGTTTCAAAACCAAAACGCTGCAAGCCTCAAGGGCCATAAAATAAAACAGCGAAGTCTCGGGATTGTAAGAGGGCGCGTGCCAATTGGTGGCTCCGACCATGCCGGGACAAACGCGTGTGCCTTCCGCGCTAGGCTTGATTTCAGTCCGGATGGGGCGGCCTTTCCCGTCAATTCCGGTAGCCCAATTCAGTTTCTCGGCGAAGCGCGTTGCGGAGAGAAATTGGCCGTTGGTGCGATCGAGTACGTACAGAAAACCGTTTCGGTTTGCTTCGACGATGAGTTTCCGCGGCTGTCCGCGGAAGGTTGCGTCGACAAGGACTGGAGTCTCGGTCGCATCATAGTCGAAAAGGTCGTGCGGCGTGAACTGGAAGTACCATTTGAGTTTGCCCGTGTCGGGATCGAGTGCGAGCAGACAATCGGTGTAGAGGTCATCGCCAGGCCGCGGGCCGCCGTCAAAATCCGGGGCAGGATTGCTCGTACCCCAGAAAATGGTGTTGAGTTCGGGATCAAAGGTGCCAGGCATCCAAGTGGTGCCGCCGCCCAGTTTGTAGCTTTCGCCTGGCCAGCTCGAGGAACCGAATTCGCCGGGAGCCGGAATGGTCCA
>Ga0126378_10001015_pt1 | contig 20987 bp, 23 predicted proteins | sample PanSoiMetPlot_23_FD_92587 | JGI IMG/M metagenome (GOLD analysis project Ga0126378, IMG submission 92587) | Tropical forest soil microbial communities from Panama - MetaG Plot_23 | ecosystem: Environmental > Terrestrial > Soil > Tropical forest > Bulk soil | place: Panama | collected 2016-02-17
AACCTGTCCGGTATCACCGACCCTGGGGCCCGCGAGCGGCTGACCGGCGTTCTCGAAACCGTCGGCCTGCTCGAGCAGCGGGCCGAGCTAGTGACCGCCGCCGTCCGGGCTGGCATCGCCGACAGCTAGTAGCCGCGGGCGCGCCGCCGGGCGCGGACGATGAAAACGGCGCCCACCCACACCAGATACGCAAACTCGCCCACGCCGGGGACGAAGGCAATGGGAATCGAGACTGCGAACGCAGCCGCCACAAAAAGCAAGCTGATGTCGTCGGCCGGCGGTGACGGCGCGCCGGGCCGGAGCAGCCCGCCGTTCCTGATGTGGCGACGCATGACCACGAACGTCACCATCGTGATGACCTGGATCGCCGCGTAGAAGCTGAAGCGGACTTCGAAGCCCTGGCTGCCGTGGCCGCCGGACAGAACTCTGGTGGCGTACGGCGTGATGATGATCATCAGCAGCCACACCATGTCGATCGTGATGAGCCGCGAGTCAAGCCTTCCGACGAACTGGTACAGCCGGTGGTGAGCGCGCCAGTGCGCGGCGATGACCACGAAGCTGATCAAGAAGGGCAGGTAGGCGGCGGTCGCGTGCCGCATCGACTTGAGCACCTCGGGATTGCTATGCCCATTGAGGTCCGGCAGGTTCAGGGCCAGCAGCGTGATGGCGATCGCCACGACGGCGTCAGAGAAGAAGACCAGGCGCTCGGCCGAGATGAGTTCGACCTCACCGGATTCCTCCGTGGAATCTGGCTCGCTGTCACCACCGTGGTTGGTCATCTCGCCCTCCGCCCTTACTCGGGCTGCTCGTGACCGGACCAGACCTGCGCCCGCCGGACCCACCGGCTGATGACACCGGAGGCCACCCAGCACAGGTAGGCCCATGGCGTCGCGAACGAGATAGGTATCGAGATCGCGAACATGCCCGTCGCGACCAGCACGACGCTCTCGTCGAAGGCGGTGAGCGGGGGCGGCACGCCTGCACGAAGCAGCTTGCCGTGCCTGAGGTGCCTGCTCATGAGCCACAGCGCGAGCAGGGTGATGACCTGGATGATGGCGTAGAGGCTGAACCGCACGCCGAAATCATTGTCGCCGGGAAGGGCCAGCACACGCGTGGCGTACGGGGTGATGATGATCATCAGCAGCCAGACCATGTTGACGGCAATGACATACCTATCCAGCCGGGCGATGCTCCGGAAAAGCCGGTGATGCGCGCGCCAGTGTGCACCGATGACCACGAAGCTGATCACGAACGGCAGATAGGCAGTGCGCTCGCCATAGAGCGCCGTCAGCATGGTGTGGTTAGACGCACTGGCGTGCACGGACGGCACCGGCAAGGCGAGTGCCAGCAGCGTGATGGCAATCGCCGCGACGGCGTCGGAAAAGAAGATAACCCGCTCGGCAGCGACACGCTCGACCTCCCTGGCGGTTTCGGTCCGCTGCGCGCTTTGGGCGGTGTGGTCGGTCATGCCCTAATGCTGCCAAATAGCGTGACGCGCCGTCCGGTCAGGACAGGATCTGCAGGAACTCCTGCGCATCCCGGACCCGCACGATCGCTTTCCTGGCGGCCGACGGCACGAAACCGGCAGCCGTGAGCTGGTCGAGCAGGGTGGCGAGCGGGTCCCAGAACCCGCCCACATCGACCAGCGCCACGGGTTTCGTGTGCAGGCCGATCTGCCGCCAGGTCAGAACCTCGAAGAGCTCGTCCAGGGTGCCGAGCCCGCCGGGCAGCGCGGCGAACCCGTCGGCGAGGCTCGCCATGACGGCCTTGCGCTCGTGCATGCTCGAGACCACGTCGAGCCGGGTCAGGCCAGGGTGCGGAACTTCCGCGGCGAACAGCCCGCCAGGGATCACGCCGATCACTTCGCCGCCTTCCGCGAGGGCCGCGTCAGCGAGCACGCCCATCAGGCCCACGCTCGCCCCGCCGTAGACGATGCCGACACCCGCCCGCGCCAGGCTGCGGCCGAAGTCGGCCGCGGCAGCGGCAAAATCGCCAGGGTAGCCCATCGAACTGCCGCAGAAAATCGCCGCCCGCATTACCAGAGATCCGGCGGGGCGGCGGTCCTGGCCGCGAAATCGCGCAGCGCCCGGAGGAAGTCGATCTCTCCGAAGGCCGGCCAGTAGCAGTCGCAGAAATGCAGGTACGCTCCCGTGCTCTGCCAGAGGAGGAAATTGGACATGCGCTGCTCGCCGCTGGTCCTGATGATGAGGTCGGGCTCGGGCTGCCCGTCGCCGGACAGGTGGCGCGCGATGTCGTCCTCGGTCACCGCATCGGCGAGTTGGCCCAGGCTCGTACCCGCGGCCGCCCGCTCGAGGAGCAGGGCCCGTACCGCCTCGGCGATCTCCTGCCTGCCGCCGTAGCCCACGCAGAGCGTGACGTGCGAGCCCGCCGAGCGGTCGCGGGTGCTGTCGGCCGCCTGCTTGAGCGCCGATGAGGTGCTATCAGGCAGCATGTCGACCAGCCCGGCAATGTGCACCTGCCACGGCGGGTCGGCAGCGGTGATCCGGGTGACCACCCGGTGCTCGATGATGTCCATCAGGGCCGTGACCTCGGCGTCGTCCCGCCTGGCCAGGTTCTCGGCCGAGCACACGAACACCGTGACGTGCTCGATTCCGGCCGCCCGGCACCAGGTCAGGGCGTCCCAGATGCGCTCGGCGCCGTGCCGGTGGCCCTCACTGGGACTGGCCAGGCCCTCCTCCCTGGCCCAGCGCCGGTTGCCGTCGATGATCAGCCCGACATGACGGGGCAGCGGCCTGCCGGCGAGCTGGCGGCGGAGCCGCCGCTGATACAGCCGGACGGCCACGCGGCGGGCAGGCGCGCCGAGCTTGCGGATCGGTCCCCGGATACGGCCAGGCGGCAGCCAGGACTTAGGGAGCGGCACGGGCTGAATCTAGCCGGCCGGACCCCGCGGCCCTGCTCCCGCGGGTCACTGGCCGACTGTCCGGCTCCGCCCGCGGAACTCGGCGATCATCTCGTCATCCCGGCGGACGGTGACGTCGTAGATGCCGCTGCGGCCATACCGGACTCGTTCCGTTGCCGTGGCCACGAGGAGATCCCCCTCGCGGGCCGGCCCGATGAAGCTGATGTCGGCGCCCGCGGCGAGGGTCACCGGGCCATCGCTGTTGCACGCACACGCGAATGCGGTGTCAGCGAGCATGAAGACGTAGCCGCCATGACAGATCGAGTGGCCATTGAGCATCTGAGGCGTCACCCGCATCCGGACCATAGCGCTGCCCTGGCCGACCTGTACCAGTTCCATGCCGAGTCCGCGGGACGCCGCATCAGCCGCGAACATCGCGGCGGCCGGGCCGCGCAGGGCCGGGTAGTCGGGCATGAGGGCATGGTATGACCGCCAGACGGGCGCGGCCGTTACTGTGCTGCACATGCCCAGCTACTACCAGCCGGGGACCGTCCTGGATGACCATGTCTTCTCAGTCCCGCTGGATCACTCACGACCCGACGGTGAGCAGATCGAAGTGTTCGCGCGCGAAGTTGTGGCCCGCGGCAGCGAGTCTGCGGAGCTGCCCTGGCTGGTGTTCCTTCAGGGCGGGCCGGGCTTTGGCGCCCAGCGCCCGGTCGGCCGGGAGTCCTGGCTCGACCGCGCGCTCCGCGACTACCGGGTGCTGCTGCTCGACCAGCGGGGCACTGGCGCCTCGACGCCGGCGACCCGGCAGACCCTCGCCCGCTTCCCCACCGCAGCAGCCCAGGCCGACTACGTCGCGCACTTCCGGGCGGACTCGATCGCCGCGGACGCTGAGCTCATCAGGCCTCAGCTCACTGGCGGGGCTCCTTGGAGCGCGCTCGGGCAGAGCTTCGGCGGGTTCTGCACCGTCAGCTACCTGTCGGCGGCCCCAGGCGGGCTGCGCGAGGCGTTCATCACCGGCGGTCTGCCGGGCATCGCCAGCACCGCCGACGACGTGTACCGGCTGACGTACCGGCAGGTGGCCGCGAAGAACCGCGCCCACTACGAGCGCTACCCGCAGGACGTCGAGCGAGCCCGGCGCGTCGCGCTGACGCTCGCGGACTCCCCCGTCACGATGCCCGGCGGCGGCTCGCTCACCGTCGAGCGGTTTCAGGCGCTCGGGCACGTGCTCGGCTCCAGCACCGGCAGCCACCGGCTGCACTACCTGCTCGAGGACGCGTTCGCGGGGCCGGAGCTGAGCGATGACTTCCTGTACCGGGCGGAAGAGTCGCTGCGCTACGGATCAGCGCCGCTGTACGCGGTGCTGCACGAGGCGTGCTACGCGCAGGGCACAGCGACGAGATGGTCGGCACAGCGCGTGCGAGCAGAGTTTGCGGAGTTCGACGCCCAGGCGGCACTCGGGTCGGGCGAGCCGGTGCTGTTCACCGGAGAGATGGTCTATCCCTGGGTACTCTCGCTCGACCCGGCGCTGCGCCCGCTGGCGGAGGCCGCGGAGCTGCTCGCGGCGCGCACCGACTGGCCGGCGCTCTACGATCCCGGTCAGCTTGCGCGTACCACGGTGCCCGTCGCCGCCGCGATCTACTTCGACGACATGTACGTTCCGCGTGAGCTCTCGCTGCAGACCGCCGCGACCATTCGCGGCCTGCGCTCGTGGGTGACGAGCGAGTACGACCATGACGGCCTGCGCGTCAGTGACGGGCTCGTGCTCGACCGGCTTATCGCCATGGCACGCGGCGATGCGTGAACGGCGTCCCAGTAGGCTGACCCCGTGATACCGCGCACCTGCCTGTGCATCATCCGGCGTCGGACTGCTAACGGACCCGAAGTACTGCTCGGTCTGAAGAAGACTGGCTTCGGCGCCGGGAAGTGGGTTGGCCTCGGCGGCCATGTCGAGCCGGGTGAGAAGCCCGTGGCGGCTGCCGTGCGCGAGGTGGAAGAGGAATCCGGCCTGCTGGTGCCCGCCGATTCACTGCAGCACATGGCGAGCATCGAGTTCCGGTTCCCGTCCCGGCCCTCCTGGGACCAGGACACCGACGTGTTCATGACGTGGGTCTACCAGGGCGAGCCCGCTGAGTCGGACGAGGTGGCGCCGCGTTGGTTCGCCGAGTCCGCAGTTCCGCTCGGGCAGATGTGGCACGACGCCCGGTACTGGCTGCCGCTGGTGCTTGCGGGTGAGCACGTGGACCTGCGGGCCACCTTCGCCGCTGACTGCGCGACGGTCGCGACACTGGAGCCGGACCTGCTTACTGGTAGGAGATGAGCACGGGCGCGGGAGCGTGCCTGATCGTCATCCGCGGCCCGGGCATCGGCGTGTCCTTGGCATAGAAATCCTTCCAGCCGAAGAACACGCCCCGTGGTGCGCCGGTGACGACGGACTGCCAGGTCGCCCGCTTGGTGCTCGGTGCACCCTGCCCGTCCATGTTGATGACGATGGACAGGTCGTCAAGCCTCGTGTCGAGCTGGCGGATGTTCTGGATCATGCTGAGCCGGAACTCATGAATTTCCAGCAGCTTCTGCGGCAGGCTGTGCTGCGCGGTCAGCGCGGCGAGCCAGCTGGCGACGCTGTTGACCTCAGCGATGCTGACCGAGCCGATCTGATGCAGCGGCAGCTGGCCTGGCTGTAGCTTCCATTCCGGGTCGAGCGCGAGGCCGACGTTCGGCAGTTCGAGCAGCGACTGATAGATCTTCGCCTCGGCCAGCAGACTCGCGCGGCCTGGCTGCAAGTCGAGGGTCACGTACAGGCCGGCCCTGGCAGCGGCCTCGACCCAGGGCTGCAGCGCGGCAGGGCTGATCACGTGCGAGTACATACCGGATGGACCCGCCCCGGCGGTTGCCACGGTCGCGATGATCTCGAAGGCGGGCACGACCGGAGTACTGGTCAGCGAGTTGTACTGCCTCGCCACGGCCTTAGCCCGGGCAATGCTTGCCTGTAGCCCCTGCTGACCGAGCGCGCCCAGCGCCGGGTACTGGGGCGTGCCGTACAGCGCCACGATTTCCCTGCCGGGGAACAGGACCTGGCCGCCGCCGGGCAGCTGCACTCCCGTCTCGGCAACCGCGAGCCTGGCGGCAAGTTCCGGCTGAGAGGTGAAGCTGGCGCCGACGCCGATCACGAACCGCGGCCGGTCCGACCCGAGCGCGCTGATCGCGGTCGGATCGACCCGCGGATCAGGTCCGGTCACCCCGATGACGTTCGCCCCGGCGACGTGCGCGGTCGTTCCGACTGCGAGGTCGAGCGTTGCTGAATCGGCCTGGTCTACGAGCAGCGCTACCCTGCGCAGCGGCGTCGGCGGCTTGGTCGCCGGCAGGTTCCGCGCGCTGCCGACGACGTTGATGCCCGGCAGCTCCGCAGCGAGCGCGCGGACCGTCAGGCCTGAGGCCAGCACTGCCTTCGGCCGCAGCGACCGTACAGCCGCGAGCAGCGCGGCCCGATCCGGGGCGCTGCCCGGCGCGGGAGCGAGCAGCAAGGGCGCGTGCGCCCTGGTGGCGATCGCAGCCGCGTCGCCGCCGGCACCGGCGGCGCTCGTGACCACGATGGCCGGAGCCCTGGCGAAGAGCCGGATGGCCAGCCCGGCGGCGGTCGCGACCGGGGTTCCCGGCAGGGCAGCGACCGGTGCGGCCGGATCGCGGGTCACGACCAGGTCAGGCGGTGGCGGCTTGCCCGCGCCTGACCGCCCGCCAGCAGCTGCGGCGACGGCAATCCCGGCCACCGCCACGGCCAGGGCCAGCGCCCCCGCGACGATCACGAAGCGCGGCTTGCGGGGACGGGCATGGCGCCGACCCGGCAGGGTGCGGGTGGCGGTGAGGTCCTGCTGCACGAGGCGAGTCGGTCCGTTCAGCACGATGGGATCCGCCAGCGGGTCGCCGGCGCGGGATAGCTTCGGAGGCCCCAATCGGGATGGTGCCAGAGTATGGGCGCCGGAGAAGTACGGAGAACCTATCCTCCGCACAAGTCACTTTACGGGTGTGTCGTTGTGATTGATGCCGGTGAGTGGTGCATTTCCGCAGGTAGAACCGCTCCCGCAGGTAGGTAGTTGCTAGCAAGCAATCTTCTCCCGGTAAACTCGGTTCCCGTGGGTGTGATGTCCGAGCCGGACCGGGCGGGCCAGGTGTCCGAGCGGTACAAGTGGGTCGCGCTGTCGAACACCACGCTCACGATGCTGATGGCGACGATCGACGGATCGATCGTGATCATCGCGATGCCGGCGATCTTCCGCGGCATCCACCTGAGCCCGCTGGCCCCCGGCAACATCACCTACGTGCTGTGGATGATCATGGGCTACCTGCTGGTGCAGGCGGTGCTCGTGGTGACGCTTGGCCGGCTGGGTGACATGTTCGGCCGGGTGAAGATCTACAACCTCGGCTTCGTGGTGTTCACCGCGGCCTCGATTGCGCTGTCGTTCGACCCCTTCATGGGCGGTCATGGCGCGCTGTGGCTGATCTTGTGGCGGGTCGTGCAGGCGTTCGGCGGCGCCATGCTGATCTCGAACTCGGCGGCGATCCTGACCGACGCCTTCCCGGCCAGCCAGCGCGGCATGGCGCTGGGCATCAACCAGATCGCCGGGATCTCCGGGCAGTTCGTCGGCCTGCTGCTCGGCGGGCTGCTGGCTGCCTGGGACTGGCGAAGCGTGTTCTGGATTAACGTACCCATCGGCGTGTTCGGCACGGTCTGGGCCTACCGGAGCCTGCGAGAGATCGCGACGACAAGGCGGGCGCGGATCGACTGGATCGGCAACATCTTGTTCGCGGTGGGCGCCACGAGCCTGCTCGCGGCGATCACCTATGGCATCCAGCCCTACGGCGGCCACCCGACCGGCTGGACTAGCCCGCTCGTGCTCACCGGGCTGATCGGCGGCGCGGTCGTACTGGTGGTGTTCGCGATCGTGGAAACCAGGATCGCCGAGCCGATGTTCCAGATGGGACTGTTCAGGATCCGGGCATTCGCCGCGGGCAACGCGGCCAGCCTGATGGGCTCAATCGCCCGTGGCGGCCTTCAGTTCATGCTGGTCATCTGGCTCTCGGGGATCTGGCTGCCCCTGCACGGCTACGACTTCACGGTCACCCCGCTGTGGGCAGGGATCTACATGCTGCCGCTGACCGCGGGGTTCCTGATCGCCGGGCCCATCTCGGGCTGGCTGTCTGACCGGTACGGCTCGCGGATCTTCGCCACCTCTGGCTTGCTGCTCGCGGCGTGCGGGTTTACCGGGCTGCTGCTGCTGCCGATCAACTTTCCGTACTGGGCGTTCGCGCTGCTGATCTTGTGCAACGGCCTCGGATCTGGCCTGTTCGCCTCGCCGAACACCTCCTCGATCATGGGCAGCGTGCCGCCGTGGCACCGCGGCGCCGCCTCCGGCATGCGGTCGGTGTTTCAGAACTCGGGGATGTCGCTGTCCATCGGGATCTTCTTCTCCCTCATGATCGCGGGCCTGGCGAACACGCTCCCCCGGACGCTGTCCGCCGGCCTGCGCGCACAGGGCGTGCCCGCGGGCGTGGCCGCGCACATCGCCAGTTTGCCCCCGGTCAGCACCCTGTTCTCCGCGCTGCTCGGCTACAACCCGGTACGCAGCATGCTGGCGCCCAGCGGCACCCTGGCCCGCCTGCCGGCCCGCAACGCCGCCCAGCTCACGGGCCGCCAGTTCTTCCCGCACCTGATCGCCGGCCCGTTCCACCACGGTCTGGTCATCGTCTTCACCGCCGCCATCGCCATGTCCGTCGCCGGCGCCATGGTCTCGCTGCTGCGCGGCAAGCCGGTCCTGTTCCCCCCGCCTGGTCGGGCAGCCGTCGAGGCGCCCGAGATCGGCGAGCCGTCAGCGGTCATCGACTGACGTCAGCTGAGCTAGACTCGCCTCGTGCCGCGATATGAGTACCGCTGCCGCGCCTGCGGTGACACTTTCGAGCAGACCCGTCCCATGAGCGAGTCAGCCGCGCTTGCCACCTGCCCGCAGGGCCACGACGACACCGTCAAGCTGCTGTCCGCCATCGCGGTCGGCGGCCGCGCCAGCGCGGCCCCCTCGCCGTCGTCTGGTGGCGGGGGCGGCGGCTGCTGCAGCGGCGCCTGCGGCTGCGGCGGGTAGCCCTCGCCCCTGCCGCTAGCCGTACGCTGAGACGGTGACAGCGATCGGCGACCTCGTTTCGGCCGCCGAAGCCACGGCCGCGCGCATCAGCGCGGGCGACACGAAGATCCGTGCCTTTGTTCCTGAGCCCGATCGGGCGGGGCGGCTGACTGCGCAGGCACGCGACGCCAGTCGCCGGTGGCCTGCAGTCGCGGACCGGCCGCCGTTGTTCGGTGTCCCCGTGGGCGTAAAAGATGTCATCCGGGTCGACGGCCTGCCGACGGCAGGCGGCTCACGGCTGCCGACGGCCGAACTCGCGGGTCCGGAGGCCAGCGTGGTGGGCCGCCTCCGCGCGGCCGGGGCGCTGATCGCGGGTAAGACCGTCACCGCCGAGTTCGCCATGGTGGTGCCAGGGCCGACGCGAAACCCGCGAGATCTGCGGTGCACACCGGGCGGTTCGAGCAGCGGCTCGGCGGCAGCGGTGGCAGCCGGGCTCGTCCCGCTGGCGCTCGGCACGCAGACCATCGCCTCGGTGATCCGGCCGGCGGCGTACTGCGGCATAGCAGGCTTCCGGCCGACGCACGGGCGAGTCCCGGCCGACGGCGTCGTGCCCTACGCGCCGACCCTGGACGTCGTTGGCTGCCTCGCGGCCGACGTCGCCGGGCTTGCCTCGGCAGCCGCTGTGCTCTGCGATGACTGGGGGGCGCCGAACAGCAGCGGAACGCCAACTCTGGGCATCCCGGTGGGCCCGTATCTCGAGCGGGCAAGCCGGGACGCGCTGACCGCGTTCGGCGCGCAGGTTCGGTCGCTCGCGGCCGCCGGGTTCGGTGTCCGGGAGGTTCCGGTGCTCGATGACATGCCAGCTGTCGAGCAGCTGATCTTCGTAATCACCCGCTTCGAGGCGGCGGCCGGGCACGCCGCGTGGTTTGACCGGTATGGCGGCCTCTATCAGGCGGGCACGGCGGAGATCATCCGCGCTGGCCAGGCCATCCGCCCCGATGAGCACGCAGACGCGCTCGCCGGGCGGGCGGACGTCGCGCGCCGGCTGGCCGATGTCGCCCGCGACGCGAGCATCGACGTCTGGATCACGCCCGCGGCTTCCGGCCCGGCGCCGGCCAGCCTGGCCACCACCGGCGACCCCGTCATGTCCATGCCCTGGAGCCTGGCCGGGCTCCCGGCCGTGAGCATCCCGGCCGGCCTGGTCAGCGGGCTACCTGTCGGGCTGCAGTGCGTAGGCGCGGCCGGAACCGACGAGCAGCTGCTGTCGTCTGCGGCGGCTGTCGCGGCCGAGCTTGACCGCGGCGATTCACGGCACCGAAGCTGGTAGGCATGTTCGAGCGGTTCACCGACCAGTCGCGGCAGGTTGTCGTGCTCGCCCAGGAGGAAGCCCGACTGCTCGGCCACACCGATATCGGCACCGAGCACATCCTGCTCGGCCTCCTCCGCGAAGACGACGGCGTGGCTCACCAGGCGCTGGATTCGCTCGGGATCAGGCTGCAGCCTGCGCGGGATCGGGTCGAGGCGGACGCAGGGCGCGGGCCGGGCCAGTCCGGGCACATTCCCTTCACGCCGGAGGCGAAGCGGACGCTCGAGCTCTCCCTGCGCGAGGCGCTTCAGTTTGGCAAGAACTACATCGATACCGAGCACATCCTGCTGGGACTTGTCCGCGACCCCGCCTCACCCGGCGCCCGCATCCTGGCCGGGCTCGGCGGCACGCCTGACGCCGTGCGGCAGCGCGTGGTCGAGATCGTGCAGCCCTCGAGGGCTGGTCAGGCCCGGCGGATCGTGCGGGCCGGCCGCGTGCGAACCCCTGGTGACCCGACAGCGGGCTACGGTTCGCTGACTTCCCGGCTCGCCGCGCTGGAGCGATGGGCGGGCCTGGTGCCCGATCTCGCGGACCTCGATGAGCAGATTGCCCAGGTACGCCTGGACACCGAAGCGGCGATCGACGCGCACGAATTCCGCACCGCGGAGGCACTCAGCGACACCGAGCGTGAGCTGATCGCCGAGCGGGACCGGCGGTCACGGCAGCGTGCCGCGGGACCGTCCCTGGCCGACCAGGTAGCGCAGCTGCAGGCCGAGGTCGAGCGCCTGCACGAGGTACTGCGCCGCCACGGCATCGACCCTAAAGCCAGCTGATCCGCGCGCCGGTCAGCTCCTCGCCCGCCGGGGCCGTGCCGAGCCGGCCCGTCTTCACCTGCTCGAGCATGAATGTCACGGCGCGCTGGACGTCCGGCACGGCGCCGCGCAGGCTGTCAGCGTCAGCGGCCAGCGCGTCGTCGACCTCAACGCCGGCCCGTTCGAGTAGCCCTTCGAGGTCGGAAAGCTGTTTGCCGACCCAGCCGACCGGGTCGGCGTTGAGCTCCTCGTCAAAGGTCCGGCCGCGCGGCTCCCAGTCGCTCATCCTGGGGTGATGGTGCGCCCGGTTCAGGCTCCCCGGCGGGCCGTCGACGGTCTCCAGCAGGTCCGCCCGCCACACCGGGGCGTCAATGCTGATGGGCCTTGCCGAATAGATAGAGCCCTTCAGCTCACCCGGCTCAAGCATCCGGACCTCCAGCCGGACGCCGTGCTCGGCGCCCTCCTGACCCTTCTTCTGGACGGGGTCGAGGAAATAGAGATCGCCGATGACGACCCCGATCCGGTCAAACCCGAACAGTTGCAGCATGGAGCCCTCCACAGCGCGATTCAGACTATTGTCATCATCGCTCGCGAGGGTCGGGCCGGTCCAGGTTCCAGTGCCGGACAACGGTGACCAGCCACGACGGCTTCTGGGTGGAGTCCTCCGGGTAGACGCGGCGCAGCATCATCCGGCTGATCACGCGCTGACCGCCGTCGTAGTCTCCGTACAGGAGGTCGATCGTCGCGAGGCCGCCCGTGTCTTTGGTGGCCTGAATAGCCGCGGGATAACACGCATCGTTGCTGTCGCGCAGCGCGCCCTCCCAGTAACCGATGTCGTTCGGGGCGATGGCGAGGTCCAGCTGCTGGACGCGGAAGGAGTCGGGATCCGGCTGCTTCGGGTCGATTTCGCGCCCTTCCTTAAACCACCAGCCGTGGATCACCCCGATGCCCTGACCAGAATTACGCAGCGACATCGCGATGTAGACGACACCAGTGCCGTCGTCATACTCGACGAAACCACGGCCGCCGTCCAGCCGGAAGGCGTTGCCCTCCTGAAAGAAGACCTTCTGCGGCGGATCGTTCAGCCTCGATGGGATGAGCAGCGGCCGCATATTGACCATGAAAGATTCCCTGGCCACCTGGGCTGAGCGGTTCGCCGACCGGACGGAGGCGAACGTGGCGACCGCGAGCACCAGGGTGCCACCGGCGGTCGCCAACGACGCAATGGTGGGCAAGTCGATCACGCTGTCTACCGTACTGCAGGACGTTCTGCCTGCCTGGGTGTGCGTTCTGTCCCTGGCAGGGCGGGCTGCGCGTTGCTAGCCTGTGCGAACACAGAATTAACGCGGGATGTCTGTATAGCGCTGATCAAATGAACGACTGGCGTGGGAATCATGAGGTTTTGCTGTGGCACCAGGCCAGCGTGAATTCGTACTCGCGGACGCGACGGGAGCCGGGTCCGACGTACTGCGGGCCCTGACCGCCACCGGTCACGACAGCCTGGCCTGGGCGAATGGCGGCGCGGTGCGCTCCCGGCGGTGCACCTGGCTGGACACCTTCGACTGGCGGCTGTACCGGGCCGGGCTCACCCTGGAACAGGTGGTGAGCGGCAGCCAGGCCGAGCTGGTGCTGACCGGCCGGGACGGCGCGGTGGTGGCCACCGAGCGCCTGCCAGGGGGCCGCAAGCCGAGCTGGCCAAGCCTGGCCGCCGAGCTGCCGGCCGGTCCGGTACAGGCCGCGCTGGAGCCGGTCACCGGCCTGCGCGCGTTGATCCCGGTCGCCCGTGCCACCAGTAAGGTCGCCGAGCTGCAGGCGCTCAACAGCGACGCCAAGACCATCGCCAGGCTGGCAGTCGATCGGGTGGCGGTCACCTTCCCGGCCCGCACGTCCCTGCCTGCCCGGCTCACGCTGATACCGGTCCGCGGCTACCAGGCGCAGGCCGACAAGGTCGGCCGCGCCATCGGTGATCTGCCGGGCGTCTCCGCCGACCGGGACTCGGTCCTCGAGGCGGCTTTGGCCGCGGCCGGCGGCCGGCCAGGCGAGGTGCCGGGCAAGGCGTCTGGCATTCACCTCACGCCAGGTATGCCGGCCGCCCGCGCGCTCAGCCAGATCCTCATCGCGCTGCTGGACGCGATGGAAGCGAACCTGCCAGGCACGCTCCGGGATATCGACACCGAGTTCCTGCATGACCTGCGCGTCGCGGTGCGCTGGACCCGGTCGGCCCTCAAGCTCTGCGGCGACGCGCTGCCGCGCGGCCTGGCACGTCAGTACGCGGCCGAGTTCCGCTGGCTGGGCGACCTGACGACGCCCACCAGGGACTTCGACGTGTTCCTGCTCGGCTACCCGGCCATGGCGGCCAGCCTCGTCGGCGCGGAGCCAGACGAGCTGATCCCGTTCCGCGACCACCTGACGCGCTCACGTGCCGTCGCCTACCGCCGCCTCACCGCCGGCCTGCGGTCAGCGCGGTTCGCGCGGCTGCGCACGAACTGGCGGGCAGCGCTCACCGACACGCGCTCCGTCCGCAGGCCCACCGTAGCCCAGCTTGCCGATGCCAAGATCGCCGCGGCCCACCGCAAGGCGCTCCACGGCGGCAGCCGGATCACCCCCGCCTCGCCGCCGGAGAGCCTGCACGACCTGCGGAAGAGATGTAAGGAATTGCGGTATCTTGTCGAAATGTTCGGTTCGCTGCACGATCCCGCGCAGCGATGGCAGGCGGTGCGCGAGCTGAAGGCGCTCCAGGACTGCCTGGGCGAGTACCAGGACGCCGATGTGCAACGGGCCGAGATCCGGGCTTTCGCCGCGCAGATGATGGCTGAGCGCGCGGCGCCGGCGGAGACCCTGCTGGCCATGGGTGAGATCGCAGCGAGCCTCGCGGAGGCGATGGCCGCAGCGCGTGCGCAGTTCGACAGCCGGTTCGCCGACTTCGCCGGTCCGGCTAGCCGGCGCAGGATGGCCGCTCTGGCCCGGACGGACCCATCGTGAAAATCCTCGCCACGTACAACATCAAGGGCGGAGTCGGTAAGACGGCCACGGCCGTCAACATCGGCTACCTGGCGGTGCGGGACGGGTACCGGGTGCTGCTCTGGGATCTGGACCCGCAGGGCGCGGCCAGCTTCCTGTTCCGGATCAAGCCGCGCGTGAAGGGCGGCGGGAAAGCGCTGATCCGCGGTCGCCGCGCCCTCGACGATGCCATCAAGGGCACCGACTTCGACGGCCTGGACCTGCTGCCCGCCGACTTCACCTACCGCAACCTCGACCTGGTACTGGACGCGGCGAAACAGCCAGCCAAGCGGCTAGCCAGCCTGCTCGCGCCGCTGCGCGCCGAGTACGACATCGTGGTGCTGGACTGCCCGCCCAGCATCTCCCTGCTGTCGGAGAGCGTGCTGCACGCGGCCGACCTGCTGCTGGTGCCGCTGATCCCCACCACCTTGTCGGTGCGCACGCTGGACCAGCTGACCGAGTTCGTCGCTGGTTTCAACGGTCACCAGCCCGACATCCTGGCGTTCTTCTCGATGCTCGACCGGCGCAAGAAGCTGCACGCTGACATCGTGCGTGACCTGCCGGCGCAGCGCCAGGACGTCGCAACCGCGGCCATCCCGGCACTGTCGGTGATCGAGCAGATGTCCGTGCGCCGCGCCCCCGTCACGGCGTTCGCGCCGCGGACCGCAGCCGCGCGCCAGTACCGCGAGCTCTGGCGCGAGGCCCGTGAGCGCGCGCGCCTCAAGGCGCCGCCGGGCCAGGCAGGCACAGCCTAGAGAACGAGCGCGATCTTCCCTCGCGTGTGTCCCTGCTCGAGCTGCCGGTAGGCGTCGCGTACCGCTTCGAGGGGGAACGTGGCCGCGATCGGCACTTCCAGCGTGCCCGCGGCGACCAGCCCGGCGAGCTCGGCGAGAGTGCTCGCGCTCGCCCCGGCTGCGTTGCCCTCGGCCTTGACGCCATACTCCGCGGCGGCGGCGAAGTTCGCGATCGTATCGATCCGGTCCGGGCCCACCCCGAGGTCGAGGGCAAGCCGCACGTAGCCTGCGCCGAACGTGTCGATGAACGCGTTGATCTTCGGCGCGGCGGAGCGGATGCGGTCGGCCACGCCGTCGCCGTAGGTGACCGGAGTGGCGTCCTTCGATCGCAGCCAGTCGTGGTGCCTGTCGCTAGCGAGCCCGATGACAGTGGCGTCCGCTAGCCGGGCCAGCTGCACGGTCAGACAGCCAACCCCGCCGGCCGCTCCGGCCACCACGAGCGTGTCGCCTGGCGTCAGGGCGACAGCGCGGACGGCTGCGTACGCGGTGCACCCGGCGACGTGGAGCGACCCGGCGACCTCCCACGGCACGCCGGCTGGCTTGGCCGTGAGGTGCTCGGCCGCCACGACCGCATACTCCGCGTGGCTGGACCTGTTGTCGGTGTAGCCGATCACCTCGTCGCCGGCCGCGAACCCGGCGACCCCGTTCCCTGCCTTCGTCACGATGCCCGCCAGGTCGCTACCCTCCCCGGACGGGAACGTCGCGGGCCACCGGGTGTGCAGCAGACCCTGGCGGATCTTCCCTTCGCCCGGGTTGATGCCCGCCGCCCTCACCTGCACGAGCACCTGGCCCAGGCCGGGCTCAGGCACTGGTACTTCCACCACGTCGAGCACGTCGACCCCGCCGTACTCGCTGAACCGCACCGCCTTCAACCGGTCCTCCGTCCGTCTCGATCTATTATCGGCCTGTGCATGCCGTTGGCGTGGTGCTGCACCCGAAGCGCGATTCCGCCGAGGCGGTATCCGCCCTGCTGAGCTGGGCTGGCCGTCGCGGCATCGAGGTATACGGCATCGAGAGCGAGATCCGCCGGCTCAACTGCTCCGCAACGCCGCTCACCAGCGTCGAGCTCGGGCAGCGAAGCGATCTGGTCGTGAGCCTCGGCGGGGACGGCACGATGCTGCGGGCCATGCGGCTGACCGACCGGCAGCGCGCCTCCGTCCTGGGGGTGAATCTCGGCAAGCTGGGCTTCCTGGCCGAGATCGACGTGCCGCAGCTGTCCGGTGCGCTGTCGGATGTCGACGCCGGGGAGTACACCATCGAGCCGCGGCTCGCGGTCGACGCTGTCGTGGACGGCGAGGTGTTCACGGCGTTCAACGACGTCGCGCTGGTCAGGTTTCCTGGTCAGCCGGCGGCCAAGGTGTCGGTGGTCACGGGCGGTCATCCGTTCGTGAGCTACGCAGCCGACGCCATCGTGGTCGCGACCCCGGCCGGCTCGACCGCGTACAGCTTCTCGGCTGGCGGCCCGATCGTCAGTCCCATGGTGGAAGCGCTGCTGGTTACCCCGGCTGCCCCGCACTCCGCCTACAACCGGGGCCTCGTGCTGTCGGTGCACGATCCCCTCGCTCTCGAGCTACTGCCGGACTGCGGTGAGCTCGCCATCGAGGTCGACGGGCAGCTGGCTACCAAGGTCACCGCCGGCAGCCTGATCGAGCTGCAGCCGCGGCCGGGCGCCGCGCGGGTCGTCCGGTTCGGCCACACCACGTTCTACGAGCGGGCCCGCCGCAAGCTACGGCTGACGGACTCTGCGGAAATAGACATCGAGGAAGATCTGCGCGCACAATGATCCACGCCGGGCTGCCTCGGCCAGCACGGCCGGGTCGCTGGTGAACCGGCAGGCCACGTACTGCGTGACCGATCCGCCGGTCTGCGGCACGACCGGCGCGCCGTCGATGATCGAGGCTTCGTAGTCGGCCAGCCAGAGCACATGCTCTCCCCGGTCGGCAGTCCGCTCGCCGAGTTTCGCGCCGACCGACAACGTGACGCCGAGCTTCACCGGCCCGATTCGCCGCGCCGCGGCCCGGCCGGTCTCACCGTCGCGCCGCGTCACGGCCGGAAGACCCCAGAGCCCGGACAGCGGATCGGCCGGATCGTCCGGACGCTTGGTCACGAGGAACTCGCCGTCAGCGTTGCGGATGACGACCGCGACTGATTCCTTGATCCGCGTCATTGGCAGGCAGAATAGCCGTCATGGCGAGGCGGCAGCAGGATCGGGACTCCCCGCCGGTCCGCCGGCTCGGCCAGCCGGCCGCGGTCGAGCTGCTCGCCGATCCCGACCGGCCGCGGGCGTGGACGCTGCTGGTCGGCAGTACCCCGCAGTCTTACGTCGACCTCGACGACCCGCGGTACCTGGAGTTCGAGTACATGCGGCGAATCGGTCACCTGCTCGACCTGGCCGCCCCAGACTCCCAGCCGCTGCGGGTGCTGCACCTGGGCGGGGGTGCCATGACCCTCGCCCGGTACGTCGCAGCTACCCGGCCCGGTTCCGCGCAGCTCGCCGTGGACGACGACGCTGACCTGGTGGACCTGGTGCGGGAGCGGCTCCCGCTGGGGCAGCCGGGTCGGCTGCGGGGCAGGCGCGGGGGAGGCCGGATCCGGATTCGCGTCGGCGACGCTCGCGCTGTCCTGACCGCACTCGCGGACGCATCCTTCGATGTCGCCATCGCCGACGTGTTCGCCGGTGCCCGCACTCCCGCTCATCTCACCTCGATGGAGTTCACCGCGGAGGTACGGCGAGCGCTCGCGCCGGGCGGTCTGCTCGTCGCCAACATCGGGGACGGCCCGCCGCTCATGCACTCGCGCCGTCGGGTCGCCACCGTGCACGCCCTGTTCGCCGACGCCGCGCTGATCGCCGACGCGGCGGTGTTGCGCGGGCGCCGGTTCGGCAACGTGGTGCTGGCCGCGTCCGACGCGGATCTGCCAACGGCGGATCTGACCAGGCTCCTGGCCTCAGATCCGTTCCCTGCGCGCCTCGTGCACGGCGAGGAGCTGGAAGCCTTCGCGGCGGGCTCGCGGCCCATCGCCGACGCGGATGCGGAACTGTCGCCCGTGCCCCCGCCCGGTGTTTTCGCTCCCTAAGGCAGGGCGGCCAGGAACTCCAGGATCGCCGCGGTGACCTCAGCGGGGCGCTCCTGCTGGACCCAGTGGCCGCAGCCGGGCAGCAGCACCGACTTGGTCAGGTTCGGCAGGAAAGTCTCCAGGCCGTCCGTGCTGACGAAAGTCAGCACCGGGTCGCGATCGCCGGCCACGAACAGCGCGGGCACGCGGATCGGCGCGTGCTGCCACGCCGCGGTCAGCTCCCAGTTCCGGTCCAGGTTGCGGTACCAGTTCAGCGGTCCGGTGAAGCCAGCCTCGGCGTACTGCTCGATGAAGGTGTCGATGTCCTGCTGAGTCAGCCAGCCTGGCAGCCCATCCGGTTCCACAGCCGCGTCGAGAAACCCGCCGCCGCGCGGAATCAGCGTCATCGGCGTCCCCTCGCCCGCAAGGCTGCACAGCACTCGCCGGAACGTCACCGCGGGGTCTCGGCCGAGCTCGGCGTCGGCCACCCCTGGTGCCTGGAAGTAGACCATGTAGAAGCCGTCGCCCAGGTGCTGTCGCAACGTTGCGATGGGAGGCGCGCTGCCGCGTGGCCGGTAGGGCACGCTGAGTCCGATGACGCCGCGGACCCGGTCGGGCCGGAACAGGGCAGTGTGCCAGGCAACTGGCGCCCCCCAGTCGTGCCCGGCGACAACGGCGCGCTCCGATCCGAGGGCATCCATGAGCGCGATCACGTCGCCCGTCAGATGGAGCATCGTGTACTCGCGCACGTCGGCTGGCGCGCTGGTCTGGCAGTAGCCGCGCTGATCGGGCGCGACGGCGTGGTAGCCCGCCGCGGCCAGTGCGGTCAGCTGATGGCGCCAGGAGTACCAGCTCTCCGGGAACCCGTGCAGCAGCACCACGAGGGGGCCTTCCCCCGCCTCCGCGATATGCATGGACAGTGATCCCGCCTGGAGCTGCCGGTGCGTGATCAGGGGGGCCGCCGATGTCATGGTCTGAGCCTAGCCTGGAGACTTGCGCTGCTATATATCGCACGCTTGGCGTCTTTCTGATGAATTAGAGACGCAAGGGAACCTAGTTCGGAGCATCCTTGAGGGCAGGAGAGTCTCGGCGGAGCAACTGCCGAGATGCGCAGAGGGGGCGCGGTGAGCCGCAGGCTGCTTCGGCTGGAGGTCCCGGTCTTCCCCGAGCGGCTGATGTTCCGCATCCACGACCCGGCGGCGGATCTGGACGGGGCAGCTAGTCCCTCCCAGCCGGTCGACTCGCTGATCAGCACCTGCCGCGACCAGCTAATCGTGGCGTGCGCGCAGCAGCACCTCGGCGTGCAGCTGACCGTGGAGGAATGGGACGACGCGCCGCCGCCCTTTAGCGACGGCTATGAAGACGAAGCCAAGTGCGTCCTGTACCTGCGCGGACGGCTCAGTATCGACATGGGCACGGGCGGCCGGGCGGTCGAAGCGCTTCGGCTATCCGGCGGGGTCGGCGATTACGGGGTGCGCCTCTACACGCGCAACCGGACGGCAGCCATCGCTAGATATGCCGACTTGTACCGGCAGTTCTCCGATCCGCTCAGCGACGAATTCCAGCAGGCGCGCAAGCAGCTCGAGGGAACAGAGCAGTACCTGCTTCAGCTCTGGCGCGAGTCCTAGTGACCGGCCGTCAGCGTATCCGTCGCTGACCCGGACCTGGTCGTAGACCCGGCGGGCGGCCGTTGCTGCGGCGGGGACGAATGCCGGTGATTCATCGGGCTCAGCACGAACATCATGACGGTGACGACGGCGATCAGCGCGAGCGCGACGACGCAGCTGATCGTCCGGGCGCGCGCGGACGTGAAGGTACTAGGGAGCCGATGCTGGCCGAACGAATTGAAGCGAGACGCCAGACGCGGATCGTCCCCAGCGAGCTTGCGCTCGATCTCGTCCAGGATGCGCTGCTCTTCCATAGACAAGGCCACAGCGCCACCTCCGGCCTGTTGACAAAAATCCCGGGCGGCCATTACTCGGCCGGGTCCTTCTCCTTAGATTCTTGACCAGGCCTTTGCCCTCGGCAAGAGGCATTGCTGTCGCGGTGCTATCAGAGCAGCGTGAGCTGGACGGATGACGGGGCCGCCGGTCTTGCCGCCGGCCTGGCGGGGCGCTCGCGGACCCGGCGCGCCTGGCCGGGGCTGGCCTGGCCGATCCGGTAGCGGGCGGCAAGCTCGGCGACCAGGGCAGCGATCCGCGCCTGGTAGGCCTTCGGTGCGTAAGCGCCGCGGCCGTACATCTGGCGGTAGCTCTCGACGAGGTCGGGGTGGGTCTCCTGCAGCCAGCGCAGGTACCACTCACGCGCGCCGGGCCGCAGGTGCAGCACGATGGGGCTCACGTGCGCTGCCCCGGCTTCCGCCGCTAGCCGCACGGTGGCCTCGAGCTGCGCTGGCGAGTCGGTGAGATACGGCAGCACCGGCCCCATGAGGACGCCGCAGCGCAGGCCCCGTTCGGTGATCGCAGCGCAGACGCCGAGCCGGCGTTCCGGGCTGGGCGTCCCCGGCTCGACAGATCGAGAAATCGCTTTATCGACAAATCCCACTGAGACGTTGAGGCCGACGTCGGTGACGTCTGCGGCCTCGCAGAGCAGGTCCAGGTCGCGAAGGATCAGCGTGCCCTTGGTCAAGATCGAGAACGGGTTGGCCGCATCACGCAGCGCGCTGATGATGCCGGGCATCAGCTGGTAGCGCCCCTCGGCTCGCTGGTAGCAGTCCACGTTGGTGCCCATGGCCACGTGCTCCCCCTGCCAGCGTGCCGAGGCAAGCTCCCGACGCGCCAATTCCGGCGCGTTGACCTTTACCACGATCTGCTTGTTGAAGTCCTCCCCCGCGTCCATATCGAGATAGGTATGAGTATTTCGCGCATAGCAGTAGACGCATGAATGGCTACATCCGCGATAGGGATTGATGGTCCAGCGAAATGGAACGCGTGATGCCTCGGGGACGCGGTTGATGATCGACCTCGCGTGCACCTCGTAGAACGTCATTCCGCGGAAGCCAGGCGTGTCGAAGGTGCGGGCCACCGTGTCCCGGCCGAACAGGGCCGG
>Ga0126378_10001016_pt1 | contig 20987 bp, 26 predicted proteins | sample PanSoiMetPlot_23_FD_92587 | JGI IMG/M metagenome (GOLD analysis project Ga0126378, IMG submission 92587) | Tropical forest soil microbial communities from Panama - MetaG Plot_23 | ecosystem: Environmental > Terrestrial > Soil > Tropical forest > Bulk soil | place: Panama | collected 2016-02-17
GCTGCAGCTGCTCGAAGCGGGGGACGCCGTCGGCCGCCAGGGCCACTATCTCGCCGTCGAGCACGGCCTGGTGCGAGCCCAGGGCGCTGCCCAGTCCGCGAACCTCCGGGTACCGCTTTGTGATGTCCTCCTGGCTCCGGCTGACGATCCGCACGGACCCTCTGTCGCTGAAGACGATGGCACGCGCACCGTCCCACTTGAACTCGTACGCCCAGCCCCGATCCGGATTGGGCACGCCGCTCGCGACCTTGGCGAGCATCGGCAGGACCTTTGCAGGCATGTCTTCCCGGTCGGGATCTTCGGGAGGGCTCATGCGGTGGATCATCCAGTTGGCGCCGTCTGTCTGGAAGACGACGTACCGGCCCTTGAGGCCCTCTCCATGGAACGTGACCATGACCTCCCCTTTGGGGCCGCTCATGTTCCACTTGTGGGTCTCGTACGTGCCCCTGGCCCAGATCGTGACCTTGCCCGCGCCATACTGGCCGCTGGGTATCTCACCCTCGAAGTCGCCATATTCCAGCGGGTGGTCCTCGACGTGGACGGCGAGATTGTTGCGCCGGGGATCCTCGGGCACGCCGCGGGGCAGGGCCCACGAGACCAGGACTCCGTCGCGCTCGAGACGCAGGTCCCAGTGCAGGCGTCGCGCGTGGTGCTGCTGCACGACGAAGCGGAGCCTATCAAGGCTTGCTGGTGCGGTATCGTCACCGGCGGGTTCGGGGGTCTCTTGGAAGTCGCGCTTGGCCTTGTACGAGCGCAGCTTGCCCACGGCACCACGTTACGGCTAAGTACACGCTGGCGCTGAGCTCACTGTCAGACTCGTTGCGAGAGGAAGCTGCGCACGGCCGCGGCGACCTCGTCCGGCTTCTCCTGGACGGGCACGTGTCCGGCCCCGTCGATCAAGGCCAGGCTCGATCCGGGGATCGCTTCATGAAGGGCTCGGAGGTGGGCCGGCGGAGCCACCTGGTCTCCAGCCCCACCCAGGACGAGGGTGGGAACGCGAATGTCGCCCAACCAGGGCCGGGCATCGAATGCCAGCAGATGTGGCACCACTCGGCGCATCTGCGCCGAGGGTACGCCGGGAAAGACGAGCCTGACACGCCCGGAAGCACTCCTCAACACCCATCCGACGTCGGGCACCTCCTCCCAGATCACTTCGTCAGGCGCGGCCTGGCTGGTTCCTGCGCTCTCCAGTTCCGCCCGGAGGCCGGCCGCTGCCAGCGCCTCGCGCCACCTCGGAAACGACGCACTCATCACGCAGCCGGCGTCGCGCAGGGTCACAGAGAAGCACGGCCCGGCGCTGTCCAGGATCAGAGCCTCGACCGACTCGTGGTGCCGGTGTGCGTACACCTGGGCGATCATGCTGCCGCCGGACATTCCCCAGATCACCCACCGGGGTAGGCCGAGGCTTCGACGGACGGCGTCGAGGTCGTCTGCCGTGACCTCTAGCGTCGAGTCGTCGGGGTGCTCAGGCGGCGAGGAGCGACCGACGCCGCGGGGGTTCACGCACACAACACGAGCCCGCGTGATTTCAGTGAGCACGGGAATGGAAGCGTCCATCGACTCAACCGGGTGCGCGGTGCACACGGTGCCGGCCCCAGGCTCATCCCGGCCGCCAACGAGCACGTCGAGCTCCGCTCCTGCAACGGGCACCGTCTTCCGACTGGGCTCAGCCATCGAGCACCAGCGTAGTGGGCCGGCAATGCAGAACTGCACCTGGGCGCGCTGGGGTGCGTGCCGCGGTCCTGGTAAGCTGAGCCCTGCGATGTCGATCTCCTTCCAGCGTCGATGGCTGCTCACACGGCGCCGAGAGGTCGACTTCATGCGCTTCACGACCTTCACCTGTTAGGCAGCGCCAGACAGGCGCGTCAACGGCCCGCTCGCGGACCTCCTTCTTCAGCAGTCCGCGGCGAACTCCTGGCTGAAGACCGGCGCATGCCGCCGGCCGTACGTACCCAACAGGCGAAGGAAGCAATGCCACGGTTGATTTCGTTGGTCAGTCGCGAGCTATCGGTGCTGCTAGGCGCCATCGCGGACCTGAACTCGGACCGCAGACTCTGGCCCAACCTGGAACCCGGCTGGCCGGGCGGCCCGGGCTCGAGGTCTGCCCGCGGCCGGTTGCTGGCGGCGCTGTTCGGGCTGTTCGTCGTGGCGTGTGGCGGAGTCCCGAGCCTGGCCCCGTCTCGGCAGCACGTGGACGTCCGGCTCGGTATGTACGCCAACCTCACCCACGCCCCGGCCCTGGTAGGACTCCGGCAGGGGATCTTCACGAAGGCGCTCGGCCCAGACGTAACGCTCATGACAACAACCTTCAGCGCCGGCCCTGACGCAGTCACGGCGCTCCTCTCCAACTCGATCGACGCGACCTACATTGGCCCCAACCCAGCCATCAACGCCTTCACTCAGTCACACGGCCGGGCGGTAAGGATCGTCTCCGGCGCCACCTCAGGGGGTGCGTCCCTGGTCGTCAAACCGGCCGTCGCCTCGCCCACTGATCTGAGAGGCAAGACGCTGGCCACGCCCCAGCTCGGCAACACGCAGGACGTTGCCCTGCGCTACTGGTTGTCACGCAACGGCGTGAAGACGGCGCTCGAGGGCCGTGGTGACGTCTCGATCCATCCCCAGGAGAACGCACAGACGCTGCAGACGTTCCGAGCCGGTCAGATCGACGGCGCGTGGGTGCCAGAACCCTGGGCGACACGACTCGTTCTCGAAGGCGGCGGCAAGGTGCTCGTGGACGAGCGCGACCTCTGGCCAAGGGGTCTTTTCGCCAACACCGTGCTGATGGTGCGGACGGACTTCCTTCGCCAGCACCCAGCGATCGTCCGCAGGCTAATAGACGGCCAGATCCAGTCCAACGCGCTCATCAACTCGCAACCAGCCGACGCCCAGCGCATCGCCAACGCGGCCATCAACGAGATCACCGGCAAACCGCTGTCCGACCAGGTCGTGGCCCAGGCCTGGGGGCGGCTGACCTTCACCGATGATCCGATGGCGAGCTCCTTGAGGGATTCGGCCCAACACGCCTCTCAGGTGGGGCTGCTGCCGAGCGCAGACCTGCGCGGCATCTTCGACCTGTCGCTGCTGAACCAGGCACTTGGTGCCCAGGGCCAACCCAGGGTGCTCGGGGCATGAGCCTCCGAGCTCTGCCGGACATCGGCTTGGACGAGGGGCAGGACGTCGCGGTGCGCGTCCAGGGGGTGTCGAAGGCGTTCGGGCAGGGGCCGTCGGCCATCCTCGCGCTGCACCAGGTCTCGCTGGAGCTGAGTAAGGGCGAATTCGTCTGCCTGGTGGGCGCTTCGGGATCCGGCAAGACCACGTTGCTCAACCTGCTGGCCGGCCTCGAGCAGGCTACCGCCGGGCACATCGAGAGCAGGGACGCCAGATGCGCGCTGATCTTTCAGGAGGCCGCCCTGTTTCCGTGGCTGACGGCGGCTGGAAACATAGAGCTTGCCCTGCGTCTGCGCGGCATCGGCAGGACCGAGCGCCGGCGGCGGGCCCTGGAGCTCCTGCAGCTCGTGCGCCTGGACGGGTTCGCCCAGCGAAGGCCGCACGAGCTGTCGGGCGGCATGCGCCAGAGGGTGGCGCTCGCCAGGGCGCTGGGGCAGGAGGCGGACATCTTGCTGATGGACGAGCCGTTCGGTGCGCTCGATGCGATCACCCGCGACCTCCTGCACGACGAGCTGGAGACGATCTGGCGTGAACGCTCCCTCACAGTCCTCTTCGTGACCCACAACCCGCGGGAAGCGGTGCGGCTCGGGGATCGCGTAGTCGTCTTCACCAGCCGGCCAGGCAGCGTGGCCGCCGAGATCCCGGTGACGTTGAGCCGCCCTCGCCGGACCGACTCGGCTCCGGTGGCCAACCTGGCGGCCGAGATCAGTGGTCGACTCCGTTCGGAGGTTCGAGCCCATGGCCTGTCCCACCCCACGAAATCTCTGATTTCGCGGGGACCCCGGGGGTGAGCCGCTTGCCATGAACCGCGAGCTGGCCGGACTGGACGCGCTCGAGCTGGCTTCACCGCCACCTCGGTCAAAAGCCGCGCTCGTCTGGTCGGCGGTGTGGCCCGCTCTCGGCGGCGCCCTCATAGCGCTTGCCGCCTGGCAGCTGGTGGTCCTGAGCGGATGGCGTCCCGACTACCTGCTGCCGGGCCCTGCAGTCGTCTTCGGCCGCCTGGCTGAGGACGCTCATCAGCCGGGCTTCTACGCGGCTCTCGGCGTCACCCTCCAGCGCGCACTCGCCGGCTACAGTCTGGCGGTCGCCGGGGGTGCGCTCCTGGGCGCGGTCGTGGCGCGCAACCGGCCGCTGCGGCGAGCTTGCGGGTCGCTGATCACGGGAGTGCAGTCGATGCCGTCGATCGCCTGGTTCCCGCTCGCCATCCTCCTGTTCGGACTCAGCGACACGTCCATCATTTTCGTGGTGCTGCTGGGAGCGGCACCGGCTGTGGCGAACGGACTCATCACAGGTATCGACAACATCCCGCCGGTGCTCCTGCGCTGCGGTCGGGTGATGGGCGCGCGCAGCCTCCGGCTCTACCGGCACGTTGTGCTGCCCGCGTCATTGCCGGCCTTCCTGGGCGGCCTCAAACAGGGATGGGCGTTCGCCTGGCGAAGTCTGATGGCAGGCGAGCTGCTCGTCATCCTGGGGAACCGGCCGTCGCTGGGTGCTCGGCTTCAATTCGCGCGGGAGTTCTCGGACGCTGCCGGCCTGCTGGCCACCATGCTGGTCATCCTGCTCGTCGGAATGGTGGTCGACGGGCTTTTCGGCCTGATTGAACGTGAGGTCAGGAGCCGTTGGGGCCTGGTGGGTGAGTGAACAAATTCTGCCTTCCTTACCGGACCTCGTGGATGGTGCCGCGGCCGACGTCGTAGACGAAGCCCCGCACAGCGTTCTTGTGAGGCACGAAGGGGCTGGCCTTGATGCGCTCGATCGACTGGCGGACGTCTTGCTCCAGGTCGGGAAAGGCCTCTAGCGCGAAGGGCGGCCGGATGCCGATCTCGGCCTCGATCTGCCGCTTCATCCCGTCCTCGGTGAAGGTCTGCATCCCACAGTTGGTGTGGTGCACGACCATCACCTCCCGCGTGCCCAGCAGCCGTTGCGAGATCATCAGCGATCGGATGACGTCGTCGGTCACCGCGCCGCCCGCGTTGCGGATGACGTGGACCTCTCCCTCCTCCAGGCCCAGCACGCGATGGACGTCGATGCGGGCGTCCATACAGGTCACGATCGCGACCGGACGCGAGGGCCGGTGGGACAGATAGCCCTTGCTGAACGTCGCGGCATAGGTGTGGTTGTTCAATAGCAGCAGGTCGGTCTGGCTCATCGGACCGGTGCCAGCCCCACGACAGCTGCGGCCACGAAGCCGCTGAAGAGTGCTCGCGCCCAGGCATGGTTCGTGAGCTCTTCCGGGTGGCACTGGACCGTCAGGATGCGCCCGTCTGCCGACTCCAGGCCCTCGATCACACCATCGACGGCGCTCACCGCGCTGACGCGGAGGTCCGGTGCGACACCGCGCACCGCCTGATGGTGGAAGCTGTTGACCTCGAGGCGCCTGGCCCCGAGGAGCGCCTCCAGCCTGGTGCCGGCTCGGACCTCGATGACGTGTCCGAGGTGATCGCGGCCCAGGGCAGGATCGGTCCTGTGTGCAACGCTGGTCAGCCCGTCTTGAACGAGGTCCTGGTACAGCGTCCCGCCCATGGCGACGTTGACAACCTGGTGGCCGCGGCATATGCCGAACACGGGCAGTCCACGGTCGAGAGCCGCGCGGACCAGGGCCAACTCGAGCGAGTCCAGGTCGTCGTCGACCTCGCCGAGCCCTTCCCTGGGCGCTTCGCCGTAGCGCGCCGGGTTGACGTCCGCACCACCCGGCATCAGGATGCCGCCCAGCCGATCGAACAGCGCCGGTGCAACCGGCGGCTGGCCGGATGGCACGGCCGGCAGCAGCACGACGTCTGCGCCGGCCGCCTGGAGCGCGGTCACATAGGCGCGGTTGACGGCCAGTCTGGGCATGCCGCCACGGTCGGCCCGGTTGCCAGCTGTGATCGCGATCAGCGGCCGGAGCTCCCTCACGGGCACAACGATAGCCAGTCTCGCTGGAGGGTTGCATCGCCGGGCCGCGCCCGCTGTGGAGAGGGTAACTTCGGGTCGGCGTAGGTTCACGCACCCGGTTCGGTAACCTGCGACAGGTGATGCGATCGCAGCGCCTGAGGAGCGCGGTCTTCTGGCTCGGCGCCGCGTCCGCCGTGGGCATGTTCGTGGTCCTTGTGATGGGAGCCACCGTGACCACGACCGGGTCAGCCGAGGGGTGCGGCCGGGACTGGCCGCTCTGCAACGGCAAGTTCGTCCCAGACTTCGCGCTGGCGGCCGCCATTGAGTTCAGCCACCGCGCGGTGACCGGGGCCGAAGGGGTGCTGATCGTAGCCCTGACAGCGGCTGTGCTCGCGCTCTACGGCCGGCAGCGGCCGGTTCAGGTTCTTGCGCCGCTGATGCTCGGCTTCCTGCTCCTGCAAGCCGGAATGGGCGCGTGGGCAGTCAAGTATCCACAGCAGCCGGTCGTTCTGGCGCTTCACTTCGGAATCTCGCTGGTCGCGCTGGCGACGACGACGCTGACTGCAATCTACATTCGTCGCCCGCGAGCGCTCTTGAGCGCTCCCGCCGTCTCCGGCGGAGTGCGGCTGATGACCTGGGGCATCGCGGTCTACGTATACCTGCTGGTCTACAGCGGAGCCTACATCCGGCACGTGGGCGCGGCGGCTGCCTGCCAGTCGTGGCCGCTGTGCGGCGGGAGTTCTGCCGCACTCGGCGTAGAGGCTCTCGCCGTGGACCTGGGGCACCGCTTCGCAGCCGGCGCGGCGCTGCTGCTGGGCCTGGGAGTCCTGCTGGTCTACCGGCGCATCCAGCCACCTCGGCGCGACCTGGTCGCCGGCGCGTGGCTGCTGATCGGTGCGCTGGTCGCGCAGGGCGCCGCGGGGGCGTTCCTGGTGCTGTCCCACTTCGGCGTGACGGGCGAGCTGCTGCATGCGGCCCTGACCGGAGTGGCGTTCACGGCCGCCGCCTACCTCTGCCTGCGCGTCACGCTGGGGTCGCACAGCGCCACCGACGCGGCGATCACCTCTTCCAGGCTGGTGGCCCTGGACGCCCGATAGGGACCCCGCCCGGCAGGTGATCGCCGGCCGGCCCGAGTGATCCGGAGCGACGCGACTGCAGCCGGCAGCTCGCGGCCCGAGCTGTCGGTCATGATCTTGGTTGAGGAGGCGTCATCCACTGCTCAAGGCACGACGACCCGGAGCGGCTGCTGCGCGGCTGAGAGCCCTCCTGCCTGCGCTGGCGGTCTGGTTCGTGCTGCCCGTTGCGGGCCTTGCGGGGGAGCAAACCGCCACTCTGCAGGAGGTCGGCCACGACGACCTGGGCGCCCGAGGCCTCAACTCAGGCCTGGCCCTTGCCGAGCACTGCGCCTACGTCGGCAGCCGGGGCCAGGGCTCGATCGCCATCGTGGACGTTTCCGACCCCGCCCACCCGCGCGGCGCCGGAAGCCTGCCGGGCCGGGCTGCGACCACTGCCAGGGAGCTGCGCGCAGCGCCTCCACGGAAGCTGCTCGTAGTCCTCAACTACACGCTTGGGCGAGGCGGAGTCAACCGCCTCGACCTCTATCGCTGGGGTGAGGACTGCACGCGGCCCACCAGCGTTGGGACCTACGACTTCGGTGGTCAGGCGCCACACGAGTTTTTCCTATGGCTCGACCCAGGGGGAGCCCGCACGCTGATCTTCACCGCGATGTTCAGCGGTGGCCGCCCTGACCTCCAGGTCATCGACGTTTCAGACCCTGCCAGCCCGCGGCTGGCCGGGACCTGGTCCTCACCCATCGGTGTCCTCCACTCGATCTCGCTGAGCGCCGACGGCCGCCGCGCCTATCTGTCGCTCTGGACTGGCGGCCTGCTCGTCGCCGACGTCTCCCAGTTCACCACCGGCCAGTCCAATCCACAACTGAGCCTGTTAACGCCTGTCGGGTCGCGCCTGGCGCCGCTGCCGGGCGGCAACGTCCACAGCGCGGTCCAGGTGCCTGGCAAGGACCTCCTGCTCCTCACCGACGAGCGCTACCCGCCCGCCTGCCCTTACGGGCCGGCGAGGCTGGCCGACATCTCCGATGAGGCTCGGCCTCGTGCAATCAGCGTCTTGAGGAGCCCTGAGAACGACCCGGCGACGTGCCGCAACAGTCCAGTCGGCACGTACACCAGCCACAATCCGACCCTGGTCGGCGAGCTCGCCTTCATCAGCTGGTACTCGAGCGGCCTGCAGGTCTTCGACCTGTCCGACCCCGCCCATCCGCAGCGGCTGACCGAGTTCCGACCGAGCGCTTCGGAGCCGGGGCAGCGAGACCCTCAGCTCGGCGCCACTCTGCCGATGACCTGGAGCTACCCGATCGTCCGCGACAGCCTGATCTACGTGGCAGACATCAACCAGGGCCTGTACATCCTCCGCTACCAGGGCCCACACGCCGAAGAGCTGGGGCGCGTCGCGTTTGCGGAAGGCAACAGCAACCTCTTCGCGCTGGCCCCCGAACCATCCCCCAGCCCCCCCGGTCCGGCGGCGGTCGCGTCCAGCCCGGCAGGCAAGTCACTGCCCACCGTGCACCCGGCAGCCACGAACCGGGCCGCGGCGTCGGTCTCCCCGCAGTACGCCGTCGCCGGGGCGGTGGCAGGAACGTTGATCATTATTGCGCTGATCTCTTACAGCCTCCAGAAGCGTCGCCGCGGCTCGGTGCGGTAGAGTTAGCTCATACTAACTGCTGGATTAGCCGGCGCTACCGGGAGGATCGCGTTTTGAACCAGACCAGCGTGGCACTGATGGGCGCAATCGCCGGCCTGACCATCTTTCTCGGGCTTCCGGTGGCTCGCTTGCGGAGCGTCACCGCCCGAGCTCAGGGCTTCCTCAACGCGATCGCAACCGGGGTGCTCCTCTTCCTGGTGGTCGAGATCCTGGGTCACGCGAACGAGTCGGTGGAGCGCGCCCTGGCGGACCTGCACCGGGGCTCGGCGATGCCATTCGCCCTGCTGGTCGTGGTGTATGTGACAGGCCTCGCCGTCGGCCTGCTGGGCCTGGTCTGGTTCAACCGCGCGTTCGCCCAGCGTCTCAGAGGCAACAGGCTCGCCGGTCCGGGCGCCGCGGTTGCAGCCGCGGCGCAGCCGGTGCCCGCGGCGCGCACCTTGGCGCTTATGATCGCCACCGGCCTCGGTTTGCACAACTTCAGCGAGGGTCTGGCGATCGGCCAGTCGGCCGCGGCCGGCGCCCTGGCGCTGACCGGCCTGCTGGTGGTCGGCTTCGCGCTGCACAACGTGACCGAGGGGTTCGGCATCGCCGCCCCCATGGCGTCGGACGCGGACCGGCCGACCTGGGGCTTCCTGGCCCTGGCCGGCCTGATCGGTGGTGGGCCGACCTTCCTGGGCGCGGTGGTGGGCTTCAACGTGGTCTCGAGCTGGGCCTTCGTGCTCTTCCTGGCCCTGGCCGCGGGTGCGCTCATCTATGTGATCAACGAGATGTTCGGGGTCTGCAGGCGTCTTGGCAGGCCGCCGCTGGTTGCCACCGGCCTGCTGGTCGGCTTCCTCCTGGCTTTCGGCACCGACCTTTTCCTGACCTTCGTCGGCGCCTAGGGACAGTAGCGACCGCACCAGCTGACGCTAACGCTTCAGCCCGTCCAGGCTTGCACGCATGCGGCGCCACGCCGCCTGTGCGGTCTCAACCTTCTCCAGACGAAACCGCAGGTGCTCGCCCGGCAGCAGCTGAGCCGCCAGGGGCAGGTCGCAGCGCGCAACGCAGGCCACGACCGGGTAACCACCAGCGGTCTGATGATCGGCCATCAGCAGGATCGGCTCGCCGGAAGGTGGCACCTGTAGGCAGCCCATCGCCAGGCCGAAGGAGACCAGCTCGGTCGTCTTGATCGCCAGTGGCGAGCCTTCCAGACGGTAGCCCATGCGGTCGGAATCACGGCTCACAGTCCACCGCTGGCGAAAGAGCGCCCGCCGCGACGCCGGCGACAGCAGGCGCAGGTGCGGTCCCTCGATCGCCGCCAGCTCTGGGTCTGTGGAGTACGGCGGGCGCTGCTGCTCGGGCAGGTCCCGCCCAGCCACCGAAGGACGCAGAGCGGGGCCGGCGGCCGAGAGCACGTCGCGCACTTTGAGGGCCCGTCCATGCACACCTCCCCTGCCGACCAGCAGGTACGTGCTCGCTGATCCAAGCCACCGGTCGGCAGCCAGGCCACCGCCCACGGCAACGTAGGCGCGACCGCCCCAGCGCCGGCCGGCAAATGCCAGCCGGTCGCCCTCCGACAGGAATACGCTGGTCCAGCAGGGCAGCGGCTGCCCGTTGAGGGTGGCGCGGAAGTCGGCGCCGGTCACGGCGATCAAGCAGCTCCTCAGGGCAAGCAGCGTCGGACCCGAGAGCGCGCACTCCAGACAGGCCGCGCTCTCGGGGTTGCCCACCAGCAGGTTTGCCGCCGACAGCGCGAACCTGTCCAGGGCGCCTCCCGGCGGCACCCCCGCCGACCGCCTGCCGGGCCGGCCCAGGTCCTGGATGGTCGTGAACATGCCCGGCTCTTCGACGCGGAGCACCGGCCCCACCTCGATCACGTGGCGAAGAACTTCACCCGATCGCCCGTGCGCAGGAGCGATGGCGGGTCCGCCTGCGGCAGGAACATCCGCACCGGTGTCCGTCCGATGAGGTGCCAGCCGCCGGGTGTCGGCAGCGGGTAGACGCCCGTCAGCAGCTCGGCCATCGCCACCGAGCCGGGCGGTACGTGCGTGCGCGGGACCCGGCGGCGTGGCAGCCGCAGCGCCTCAGGTAGGGGCCCGAGGTATGCCCAGCCGGGAGCAAACCCGATGGCGAAGCAGCGGTAGGTCGGCTCGCTGTGGAGCCGGACCAACTCGTGAACGCTGAGGCCCAGCTGCAAGGCCGTGGCTGCAAGGTCGGGGCCGTCGTACGTTACGGGGATGCGATGCAGCCGCCCCCGAGGCGCGGGCGGCGGCTTCGCATCCACCAGCCTGGAGATGGCCGCGGCCAGTCCGCGATACGTCACCTGCTCGGGGTCGTAGTGGACGGCGACGCTGGCGTAGCCCGGCACCGCCTCGCGCACGTCACGCCGCCTGGCCAGGCCAGCAGTCAGTGCCAGGGCGCGCGTGTTCAGCGCCGTGTCGACGCGCTGACCGAGCTCGACCAGCAGCGCCGCGTCACCGAGCGGAGCAATCCGGACTGAGCGCCGCACAGGCATGAGCAGACACAAGGATGGCGTAGTAGGCACCTGGCACGACGCCGATCAGCGCCACCGCGAGCCCAGCCGCAGCCAGCAGCCAGGAAGTCGTGATCGTCACGATCACCAGGTTCCAGTCCGCGAAGCGTCCTCGGATCGCCTGGACGACGGCGGTGAGCGAGGCCAGGTCAGCCGGCCGGCCACTCATCGCAAAGCGCGCCACAGTGGGGGGCACAGCGGTGAGCATCAGCACTCCCCAGGGCAGAGCCACCGCAGCCACGGCGACGACCAACGCGTTCGCCGAGTCAACGAAGCGATCACCGGTCGGATGCCAGGCCTGTCCCAGCTCGCCCGAAGCGAGCCAGGCGAGCGTGACGAACGGCAGCGTCAGCACCGCCGCCTGCAGGCCGCTCCAGGCGCCGTCGGACAGCAGCCGGCGGCGCACACGCCAGCCGGGAGGCCCTGCAGCGGCGTCGGCCGCGGCTACCCTGATGCAGCCGACCGTGTACCCGAACACGACCACGAAGCTCACCGGCAGCACTGCCACCAGCAGCGATCCGACCGCCCAGCGCCATAGATGGCGCCGGCCGCGGAACGGAAAGAGGAATGACGCCGTCACGTCACGTTCCCCCCTGCTGCCGCTCACGGTGGCCCTCCCCTCGATCGCTAGAGCAGCTCGCCGACCAGGAAGAGCGACCCGCAGACGACCACCCAGCCGTCGGGGCCGGCCAGCTCCCGTGCCCAGGCCAGCGCCATGGAGGCCGGCCTTAAGTGGCGCCCAGGCGTACCCCACATCTCGGCCAGCGTCTCGGGGGCGAGAGCGCGGCTGGCGCTCGCCGGCAGCGTGAACACGACGTCGGCCGGCTTCAGCTTGCGCAGCTCCGCCAGCACCCGCTCGACCTCCTTGTCTGCCATCGCCGCGAAAACCACCGTAACTGGCGCCGCGCCGAGCAGCCGGCGCAGGCTGCGAACCAGCTGCCGCATACCGTCCTGGTTGTGCGCGCAGTCGAGCACCAGCCGCGCGCCGACTCGCTCGATCCGGCCCCGCCACCTGGTCGAAGCCAGGCCCCGTCGCACGGCCTCAGGCGTGGCGTCGCCCAGCGCGTGAGCGGCAGCCACGGCGAGGGCCGCGTTGGCGGGCTGGAACAACCCCACCAGGCCGATCCGTAGGCCGGAGTAGGAGAAGCCCGGTCCGCTCACGTCGAGCTCGCTCCCATCCCATCCCCGCCAGCGTGCCCGGAGATGGATCTCCTTGCCGAGCCGCCAGAGGTCGGCCGCGCGCGCGTCGACCGCGGCCTGCTCGATCACCGACAGCGCCGTACCTGTGGCCGCCGTGACGACCACGTTGCCCGGCTTGATGATCCCGGCCTTCTCGCCCGCGATCTTGCGCACCGTCCGGCCCAGGTGCCGGCGATGGTCGTAGGTGACGTTCGTGATGACGGCCACACCCAGGTCGAGGACGTTCGTCGAGTCCAACCGGCCGCCCATGCCGATCTCGATCACCAGGCGGTCGGTTCGAGGCGCCAGCCACCATATGGCCATCGCGATCAGGAACTCGAACTCCGTGGACTCACCCATCCGCCCCACCACCGGTGCAACCAGCTCGCGCAGCTTGGTCACCGCCGCCGCGAACGCATCTTCGGAGATCGGCTCGGCGTCGAACTGGACACGTTCTGTGTAGGAGCTGAGGTGAGGCGAGGGAGTCATACCGGTATGAAAGCCGCGCGCGCGAAGGATGGAGTCCAGATAGGCGGACGTCGACCCCTTGCCGTTGGTGCCGGCGATCAGCGCCCCCCGCTTATGGCGCTCGGGATGGCCGAGCTGATCGAGGATAGCGTGCATCCGCTCGAGGCCCAGCTTTACTCCGAAGCGCCTCAGGCTCGACACGTAGTCGAGCGCTGCATCGTACGTCAGCCTGGTCTGCGTGCCTGCTCCGCCTGCCACGTGTTGGCCATAAGCATGGCGCGTGTGACGGGGCCGACGCCGCCAGGCACGGGCGTCAGCCAGCCCGCGACTCCGGCTACGCTGGGATCCACGTCGCCGCCCAGCCTACCGCCCGGTCTCGGGTTGATCCCGACATCGATCACCACGGCGCCCGGCCGCACCATGCCCGGCTTGACGAAGTCGAGCTGACGGATGGCGACGACCAGGATGTCGGCCTCCCGGCAGATCTCGGCCAGCCCCACCGTCTTCGAATGGCAGATCGTGACTGTCGCATTGCGTCGAAGCAGCAGGATGGCCGTGGGCTTGCCGACGATGTTGCTCCGTCCCAACACGACGGCGCGGCGGCTGGCGATCTCGATGCCGTAGTGGTCGAGCATGCGGACCACCCCGGCCGGAGTGCTGGGCAGCATCCCGGGCTCACCCAGAAGCAGGCGGCCGGCGTTCACCGGGTGCAGGCCGTCGACGTCCTTCACAGGGTCCACCGCCGACAGCGCCGCAGCCGAATCGACGCCCTCCGGGAAGGGCGTCTGGACCAGCACCCCGCTGGTGTCCTGGTCGCGATTCAGCGATTCGACGAGGTCCACGACCGCCGCGGTCGACGCTGTCGCCGGCAGCCTGTAGTCGGACGAGGTCATACCGACTCTCTCCGCGTCCCGGCGCTTCAGGCGTACGTACGTCTCAGAAGCCGGGTCGTCGCCCACCAGCACCGCCGCCAGGTGCGGCCTCGGCAAGCCGGCGGCTACGCGGGAGCGGACACCCTCGGCCACCTCGGCCAGGATTGTGGCCGCGACCTCATTGCCGTCGATGCGGGTCGCGGTCACGCGAGCCCCAGCTGCTGGCGAGCAGCCTTCGCGGCCAGCCGCATTACCGCAGCCAGGTCGCCACCCAGCCGCCGGCAGTCCTCGTACTCGGGAGCAACATCGACCGGGCGCCCGTCCAGCTCCTTCACTTTGACGCGCACCCTGCCCAACCCGGTCTCGACTTCGATGATGCGGCGACCGGCCACCAGCCGTGTCGCAGGCGTCATCCGCACGCCCAGCGTGGTGCTCGAGCGCAGCATGAGCCGTCCCATCTCGTCGGAGCGCGAGGGCTCGGCAAGTACCGCCAGCAGATGACCGGGGCGGCCCTTCTTCATCAGCGCGGGCACGATGGACACGTCGAGCGCGCCCGCCGCCATCAGATCCTCGGCCAGCGCCGCGAGCAGGTTGGGGGGCATGTCGTCCAGGTTGGCTTCGATCACGGTGACGGTCGCCGCCTCGCCGGCCCGGCGACCGAGCCAGAGCGCGACGGCGTTGAGCGGGTCTGGGCGTGCTCCGAGCCCGTAGCCGATTCGCTCCAGCGACATCGCCGGTCGCTCGAAGGTGGCGATAGTCGCCAGGATGGCCGCGCCCGTCGGCGTGACCAGCTCACTCTGGCGATCGTCCGGCTCGAGCACCGCGCCGGTGCCCGCCAGCACCCGCAGCGTGCCGGGTGCGGTGAACCGCCCGCGCGGCGCGGGCAGCGATGACGCGTGCACGGCTGCCACGTCAAGCGACGCCAGCAGCCAGAACGCACCAACCAGGTCTACCAGCGTGTCCGCGCCGCCCAGCTCGTGCAGATGCAGCTCTTCGGCTGGCCGGCCGTGGACGGCCGCCTCGGCTCGGCTCAGGCGGCCCAGCGCGGCAAGCGCCCGCGCCCGAACCTCGTCGGGCAGCGAGGCGTGTGCGACCGCGCGCTCGAGCTGAGGCAGATTCCGCGTGGGGCCGCCGGGATCGCAGTCGACCACGACGCACAGGCCGCCAAGGTGGCCGCGTTCCTCGTGGCGGACGTCGATCCGGACCTCGGTGGACAGCCCCAGCGCTTCGACCGTGGCATCCAGGAGGGAGCGGTCGGCCCCCACGTCGAGCAGAGCACCGAGCGTCATGTCACCCGAGATCCCGGAGGGGCAGTCGAAATAGGCGATCCTCATCAGTCCCGGCTGCTGCCCTCCCGGGTAACCTCGACGCCGAATGACGCGAACTCGCCTCGCAGCGGCGGTCGCTTCCGCACGCGCACGGTCACGCGGCTGACCCGGTCGAGCGCGAGGAGCCGGTCGGCGATCCGTTCCGCGACCGCCTCGATCAGGTGGCAGGGATCCCCCTCCACCACCTCACGGACGGCACTGTATGGCTGGCGGTAGTCGAGGGCGTCCTCCAGACGGTCACTGCGGCCTGCTGCGGCGAGATCCAGCTCCAGCTCGGCGTCGACCACGAAGCGAGTGCCGAGCTCGCGCTCGGCTGGGTGGACGCCGTGGTGTCCGAAGAAAGCCATCCCCTCCAGAAGGAGCCGGTCCATGTCGAACACCGATTGTGCGCTGCCGCCGGCGGTTACGTGCGGCGGCAGCTATGGCAGTTGAGCGGCACGCGCTGCCGCTCAACTGCAGGAAAGTCGCCTCAGGCGATTTTGACGCGGTTGGCGCGCGGCCCTTTCGGGCTCGCCTCAACCTCGAACGTCACCCGCTCTCCGCCCGTGAGGGCGTCGAAGTTCAGCGACGCATCCATGCCCGTACGGTGGAAGAAGTACTCCTTCCCGTCCTCAGCCTGGATGAAGCCGAACCCTCGGTCGGCGACAACCTTCTTGATGGTCCCTGCGGGCATCAAAACACTCCTCTTCTCGAACATGATTCCCGTACGCGCGGGCCTGTTCGAGAAGAGCTGAAGACCACGGCGAACTCGCCCTCTTGCGGACGATGAATCAATGATATCGGACTTGGGCGGCCTAGCCACCGGCTGCTGGTGCCGACTATTCAGTTATACTTACTAAGCAGGAGAGAGTAGCCTGTGCCCCGGCGCCACTCAGACCTTGGACGCTTCTCAGACCCGTCGCTTCTGATACTGGCCAGCCTCGCCTCGGGGCCTAGACACGGCTACGCCATGATTCTCGACATCGAGGAGTTCAGCGGCACCCGGCTCGAGCAGGGGACGCTGTACGGAGCGATCGGTAGGCTCGAGCGCCGGGGCTGGATTGCCCCGCTGCAAGCTCAAGAGCGCCGCAGGCCGTACGTCCTCACCGCCGCCGGCGCAGCGGCACTGCGCGAGCAGCTGCCGGCACTGCAGCGCGTGGCGTCTACGGGCATGCAGCGTCTGGGGGCGATCTCGTCATGACACGCCGTGGCGGGTGGTTGGCGTGGCAGCTGCTGAGGCTGTACCCACCCCGCTGGCGCGACCGGTACGAGCTGGAGGTGCGCGCGGTTCTCGAAGACCATCCCGTGCGGCTGATCACGCTCGTCGACCTCATCGTCGGAGCCGTCGACGCCCGACTCCACCCCGTCTACCAATCCGAGGAGAGCTCCATGTCCAAGCCAGACCGACAGGGCGGACGTAAGCACACCCGCTGCTCCTTTTGCGGGAAGGGTCAGGACCAGGTGCGGAAGCTGGTCGCTGGGCCGGGCGTGTACATCTGCGACGGTTGCGTCGAACTCTGCCACGAGATCCTCGCGAAGGAGGACGGACCACACGATCAGCTGCCGGCTGACACCAGCCAGCCCCCACGTCGCGAGTCGCGGGTGAGCCCAAAGAACTGGCTGCGGAACATATTCCAAAGGGCGGTGCCCACGCCGACTTGATGAAGCGCGGTGCCCACGCCGAAACAGACGCCTCCGGCCCGACCGCCGCCACGTGCTCGAGCGAGTACACCTTGCCGCGATGGACGAATGCGGTGGCGTCGGGTCGCGGCCGGTTGTAGGCGCAACCCCAGGGCGCGAACGACAGGCTGCTGTCCTGGCCCGGCCTGCGCTCCGTGTCGAACTGCTCGACCAGCGCGGCGATAGCTTCCGCCGGCAGCGGTCGATCGAACAGCTCGGGCCTGGTGAAACGGGCAGCCCTGGCGAGAGCTCCGTCCCGTGGGTGTCTGGTCGATCTGGTCGTATGTCACGGTGACGCAGGTGACCACGCTACCGTCGGCGAGGACGACCTGCACCCGGACCGGGCGGTCGAGCGTCAGTCCGTGGAGACGTCCCAGCACGCCGACTCCGCCGCCAGTGTCAGGCCGGCGATGCCCACCGACGGACAGGTGCCCACCGGCAAGGCCAAGCCGTGCTCGGCCAGGCGCTCGTTCAGCTCGCCGATGCGGGCGCCCGCGCCAACCACCGCGAGGCGTCGGCCACGACGACCTCGCGCAGAGGCGTCACGTCGATCAAGATGCCTGGGGTGGAGGAGTAGCCGGCCAGGTTGTTGCCGCCGCTCCGAATCGCGGTCGCGATGCCGCGACGGCGTGCGAACGCGACGACCTGGACCGCGTCGTCCGCTTCAGCGCAGCGAACGACGGCCTGCGGCTCGATGTCGTCGAAGCGCGCGATGGACGATCTGCGCGCCCATCCGTAGTCGGGAGCTCCCGGCCGCAGCACGTCACCTGAGATCGAACGCTGCAGCGCACCCCATTCGGGTCCTGAGCTGTGCATGGCGATGGCCTGCGTGGGCGGGGCCGCTCGTGGCGGACCCGCCTACGCGCCGGGCCCTCAAGCCTGGTGGAGGACGAGCTTGTTCCCGTCCGGGTCGTGGAAGACCGTCTCCATGCCCCACGGCTGCTGCTGAGGCGGTCCCTCGAACACCACGCCCTCGGCCACGAGTCGCCGGTACTCGGCGTCGAGGTCATCCGAGGTCAGCACCAGTCCCTGCAGGGAACCGGCTGGCATGGTGTCGAACCAGGTCACGAGGCTGAGCTGAGTGCCTCCCCCGTTGGGGCGGACCTGGATCCAGTGGAATCCCGGAACCGAACTGTCCTCACGGGTGAGCTCGAACCCCAGCGTGTCCACGTAGAACTCCTTGGCCCGGTCCTGATCGGACACCGGGATCGAGACCACCGCCACATTCTCAAACGCCATCTGCGCTACCTCCTAAGATCCTTCTCGTACTATGTCCCAGCTCTCGTACATCATCCCAGACTGGTACGCCGTATTCTAGGTGGCAATGGACAGCCTGTCAACCCGCCTAGCCGGATGCGATGGCGCCTGAGGATTCGCCGCCACCGGCGTTCGACCTGGTCTGGTTGCGTCCCGGGGGACGGAAGCGCCAGACGCCGCTGAGCCGGGAGCGGATCGTCCAGGCGACGATCGCCATCGCCGACGAGGAGGGCCTGCAGGCGGTCACCATGCGCCGGATCGCCGCCCGGCTCGGCTCCGGCACCAACTCGCTCTACTGGTATCTCAAGAGCAAGGAGGACCTCTTCGAGCTGATGTTCGACGAGGTGATGGGCGAGGTAGCCCTCCCCGAGCGCCCTGGTGCCGGCTGGCGCGCCGAGCTCCGGGAGGTCGCCCGGCAGACCCGATCCGTGCACCGGCGACATCCGTGGCTGGCCCAGCTCGGTATCCAGCCCGGGCTCGGCCCCAATACCCGGCGCTACTTCGGCTTCGCCAAGGCGGCTCTCGAAGAGCTGCACCTCGACACCGCCATGGTGGCGCAGGTCCTCGCCGTGCTGAACAACTACATCCTGGGCGAGGCCCAGCGTGCGACAGCCTGGGACGGGATGATGCGGCGCAGCGGCCTCGACCCGAGGGAGTGGGCGCGTCGCTTCCGTGCCTTCGTCGAGCAGACCGTTCGAGTCCGGGACCCGGAGCTTGCGGCCGACCTGGAAGCCCGCATCGAGCTGAGCGGTGACGAGGGCTTCGAGTTCGGCCTGGACTGCGTCCTCGACGGCATCGCCAGCCGGATCCAGGCGAGTCGGGACCATGCAGTCGATTGACGTGCGAGTCACAGGCCGAGCAGCTCGGGCGCGGTGGAGAGCGAACGCCAGACAGCGGCAGGGTCCGCCAGCAGCCGGCGCTCCCGGAGGTCGAGCAGCCCGCCGACGTTGCTGATCTGGCTAACCGATATTCTCGGATGCGACTGCCCTGGCTAAGCAGTGACCTTCTCGTCCTAGTCGATCCGGTAGCGTTGCTGACAGCCGAACATCCTCTCCGGCCTCATGCCGTCCGCATCGCGATCGGCGTGACGGGCGCTCATGATGGCGTTGCCCACCGGGCCGGCATGCTGAGCGTGAAGGTGCTCCCCGGCCCCCTCGGACTTGACTGTCACCTCGCCGCCGTGCCGCAGTGCGAGACGGTTCTGGTCGAGGCGGCAGGCGGTGGCGTGGGCAGCCTGCTGGTGTAGCTGGCACGCAACCTCGGGGCTTGCGTTGTGGCGGCAGCCGGAGCCCAGCACAAGCTCGAGCTCGCCAGCAAGCTCGCGGCGAATGTCACGGTCAACTACGCCGACCCCGACCTGCGCGGATCAGGTACGCGCACAGGTCGGCGGCGTGGACGTGGCCTTCGACGGCGTGGGCGGAGCCATCGGGCGCTCCGCGTTTGAGCTGGTACGCGCCGGTGGCCGGTTCTGTGCGTTCGGGATGGCCAGCGGCGCGGTCGCAGCGATACCCGACGGTGACGCGACACGGCGCAGTGTCGCGGTGATATGGGGCACTCGGATTCGACCGGAAGCGTTCCTCAACTTGACGAAAGCCGCGCTTTCCGAGGCGGCCGCAGCCCACGCTCGGCAAGACCTCGCTTCTGACGAGCCCGCAGGCGCGAGCTTCGCGCTGACGGTCAGGCGACGTCGAAGCGGCGGAGGTCACCACGGGGCAGCTGCCAGTCGGCATCCACTCCTGCGACCTTTGCCGGGTAGGGTCCGTGGCGCAGGTCTTCGAGGAGCCGCTCCACAGCAGGTTTCGGCCCCTCGGCCAGGCACTCGACCGAGCCGTCCGCGCGGTTGCGCACCCATCCCACCAGACGGGCCTCTCGCGCCCTGTGCAGGACGAAGTAGCGGTAACCGACGCCCTGGACGTAGCCCCTGACGACGGCGTGCAGCCTCACATCGGAAGACCCGGACATGTACAAGGCTCAGGGTAGGCGCTCACGGGGCCCGGCCAGGGCATCGTGGAGCAGGCTGCCCAGGACGGCACAGCCGATGCCGATGCCTACGCCGGCCACAAACCAGCCGGTCCAGCCGAGCACGTCGCGGGCGAGCATGTCGAAGCCGAGCAGCCCGAGGACAACCGCGAGGATGAGCCAGACCAGCCGCGTCACGTAGCGCGATGGCCTGGTCAGCCGCCGGGGCTTGGTGACGCGCCGCCTCGCCGCCCACCGCCGAAGGCGCCCTGACCGCCGCCGATCGTGACCAGCTGTGCGGTGACAGTACCGTCGGCACCCGTCTGGCCGATGACCGTCACCGTGGCATTTTGCGTCAGATCGGCGATCGTGCCCTGATCTGTCTTCGCAATCCGGGCGGTGGCCACGTTGACCTTGATGTCCTTGTTGGTCTGGCGATCGTGGACGGTGATGATGTCGCCGCTCACGGCCGTGATCTGGCCGGCCGCGGCAGACCCGAGCAGGGCAGCGCCGCCGCCGGCACCGCCGGCACCGCCGGCGCGACCACCTGCACCCGTCGTGGACGATGCAGCCGACTGACCGGTGGTTGTGCTCGCGACTGTGCTCGTGGTGCTGGACGGCGGAGGGTGGCCCTGGCCGTACTTGGCACCGAAGTAGAAGCCGCCCAGGGCTCCGATGACCGCGACCAGGCCGGCGATCAAGCTGTTCATCTATTCGTACCTCAGGGCTTCAATCGGATGCAGGCCAGCGGCGCGGTTGGCCGGATATATGCCGAAGAAGAGGCCGATGCCCACCGACACGCCGAACGCGAGAAGGACCGATGGGATCGAGACCACGGGTGGGGGAAACTGGCCGCTTGCGATCCTGGCGGTGGCCAGCCAGTCGGAGACTCCGGTGCCCACGATGATCCCGAGCACCCCGCCGAACGCGGACAGGAACATCGACTCGATCAGGAACTGGAGCAGGATGTCGCTGCGTCGCGCGCCGATCGCC
>Ga0126378_10001017_pt1 | contig 20986 bp, 17 predicted proteins | sample PanSoiMetPlot_23_FD_92587 | JGI IMG/M metagenome (GOLD analysis project Ga0126378, IMG submission 92587) | Tropical forest soil microbial communities from Panama - MetaG Plot_23 | ecosystem: Environmental > Terrestrial > Soil > Tropical forest > Bulk soil | place: Panama | collected 2016-02-17
AACGTTCAGAGGCCATGGCTGCCCGCGAAATTGAGTAGCCGCTACTCATCCGACCCCGCGTGCGGCCGATGGGCATGGTCGACTTTGACTTGCTGGTCGAGTTCGACCTGACGGTGCTCCCTGACGGCATGCCACCGTACCCAGCCACCACTCAGCAGACAGTCAGCCAGACGCAGATATGGCTCCTTCGTCCCGGCCTCGCAGTGCAAGCCGTCGTCAATCCGGCGAACCCCGCGGCGATCTGGCTCGACCTCGCGGGCCTGTCATGAAAGGGCGGCGCTGCTGAACTCCAGGCCCGCGAAATCTCCTGACTCGCGCCATCGGTCGATGTAACGGAAGAAGGCTGGTGCTCCGTGCTGATAGCCGATCAGCACGGACCAGTGGCCCTGGCCTTGGCCCTCGTTGTTGTAGTAGCCCGGCGTGCAGCCGGCGAGGAACGACGTCCATACCGGATTGGGGACCAGCTCATCCAGCCAGGCATCCTCTGCCTGCCTCGCGACATCGACCGCCGCGAAATTGTTGCGGATCATATGAGAGATCACGGCGGCCACGGTCTTGGCCGCGTCGGTCAGATTGTGCGGGACGTTCGCGATGAAGTTTCCGCCCTGGCCGAGTTGGACGAGGAACATGTTGGGGAATCCGTGCACGTGAATGCCATGCATCGAGCGCATGCCGCCTGACCAGTACTTTGACAGCCTGACGCCATCGCGTCCGGTCACGTCGAAGCCATAGCGCCTGGTCGGCTCGGTCCCAACCTCGAACCCCGAGGCGTAGATGATGCAGTCGACCGGGTACTCGGTGCCCGCGACCACGACGCCGGCGGGGGTGATCCGCTCCACGCCCTTGCCATCGGTGTCGATGAGGTGGACAGAAGGAAGATTGAACGCGCTCAGGTACTCGTCGTGGAAGCACGGCCGCTTGCAGAGCTGGCGGTACCAAGCCTTCAGCTGCCCGGCCGTCTCCCGGTCAGCGACAACCGCGTCAACTCTCGCCCTGATCTCGCTCATCTTCTCGAAGTCGGCGATCTCGAAGTCGGCCAGCAGATCATCGAGACTGGCCGGGGCTGAGCGAGGCGCGGAGAGCCTGCCGCGAATCCGTTTGACCAAGTCGGTCCAGCCGTCGCAGACCAGGTCCTCGGCGGGCAGCTCGGCTGCCGACATGTTGTCGACGAAGTTCTCCAGCCAGCGCTGCTGCCAGCCAGGCGTGGCAAGGCCAGCGAACCACCCGGGATCGATCGGCTGGTTATCGCGGATATCCACGGACGAAGGCGTTCGCTGGAACACGAACAGCTCCTGCGCCGCCGCGGCCAACTGCGGAATGCACTGCACGGCGGTCGCGCCTGTGCCGATAATCGCCACCCGCTTGTCCGCGAGCCGGTCCATCGGCTCGCCCTCCGGGCTGCCGCCTGTGTAGGCGTAGTCCCAGCGGCTGGTGTGGAACGAGTAACCGCCGAACGTCCCGATGCCGGTGATGCCCGGCAGCTTCGCGACGTGCAGCGGGCCGGTCCCGATGGCCACGAAAGTGGACGTGAACTCGTCGCCGCGGTCCGTCCTCACGATCCACGCACAGCGCCTCTCGTCCCACTCAAGATCAGTGACCTCGGTGTGGAACAAGGCGCCATCGTGCAGCCCGTAGTGCATGGCGATCCGGTCGCAGTGCGCGCGTATTTCTGGTGCGTGCGCGTACCGCTCCGACGGCATATACCCAGTCTCCTCGAGCAACGGGAGATAGATCATCGCAGACGTGTCGCACATCGCGCCCGGGTAGCGGTTCCAGTACCACGTCCCGCCGAATCCGCCGGCCTTCTCCACAATCCGCACGTCTGGTATGCCGATTTCCTTGAGCCTGGCGCCGGTGACCAGGCCGGCGAAGCCGCCTCCGACAAACGTGACGGTCACGTGATCGCGTCTGGGTTCCCTGTCGGCTCGCGCAACGTACGGGTCGCGAAGAAGATCCCCGAACTCCCCCTTGAGCTGGATGTACTGGTCGTTGCCGTCAGGCCGCAGGCGCTTTGCCCGCTCCTGCGCGTACTTCCGGCGAAGAGCATCGGTGTCGATCTCGATCGGCCCGCGCATCATTCCCCATGAGGAGTTAGCTGGATTGCGACAAGTGACTCACGAGGCCAAGCGCCCCGTCAAGCTCGTCCTGGCACTGTGTCCTGGCACCGGGCCTGCCAACGACAGCGGCGGACTAGGCTGACGCGATGCGGATCGTGCCGATGACGCCCCTGTACGCGGCAGACATTGTCACGTGGCGGTACCCGGCCCCCTATGACTGCTACGACATGACCAGCGCCAACCCGGAGTTCATCGCCAGCTCTGTCAGTGGATTCTTCGCGCTCGTAGAACCGGATGAGCTGATCGGATACCGCTCGTTCGGCTTGGACGGGCAGGTTCCTGGAGGCGATTACGACGACTCGGCACTGGACACGGGCGGCGGCCTTCGTCCCGACCTGACCGGCAGGGGTCTCGGCCGCCTGGCCATCGCGACCGGGCTTGAGTTCGGGCGGCGGGAGTTCGCGCCACCAGCGTTCCGCGTCACGGTCGCGTCATTCAACGAGCGCGCGCTGCGCGTAGTGCGCTCGCTTGGCTTCCGCGACGTGTCGAGATTCCGCGCGCTGACCGACGGCCGCAGCTTCGAGATCCTCGTCATGAAGACCGCGGACATGATGCCTGGTGGGCGGCCTGCAGGCAGCAGGTAACTGCGTCACCGTGGGTCACGAACAATGCGACGCGCATGCCAGGTCATCGTAACGGCCTGCTGGCACGCGCGCTGCACGCGGCTCAGTGCGTACCGGCAGGATGCGGGCACGGGACCTTCGGGTTGGCGCCGAAGTAGTTCAGCGGTCCCGCGAGGATCGTCACGATGATCGTGCCGGTGCGGGCGCAGGTCGGGTTGGAGTTGTAGTAGTGACGCTGACCGCCAGCGATCGCGCCGATGATCACCCAGATGATGAGCACCGTTCCGAGGACCTTCATGAAGCCTCCCGATCATGCCGCGCGATGGCGTGAACGCAACTACCACCGGTTCCGCCGCATAAACCCCAATACCCCCAAGCACAACGGTCAATTACCTGCCACTGTCGTGGATATGAAATGTCGCATAACGGGAATAACGCCCGCGGCGAACGGCCAGGGCGGGACTGCTGATTCGCCCTCCATTTCGCCTGCCGATGTTTGAACCGCTGAGACAGGGCACGAATGGCGTGCAGGAGCAGCGGTCAGCCTGAGGAGACAGCGCAATGACCCGACAGCCCCGACCAGCCGTGATCACCGCGATCCAGGAGCCGGATCCGAGCTGCGATGTCCGAGCCGGCGAGCTTGAGCAGCTGGGCGACATCGAGCTGCTCGGAATGATCCGCTCGCTGCCACGCGAGAGCCCCGTGCGGGATATGGCGAGCGAGGTGCTGGTGAACCGATACCGCCCGCTGGTCAAGTCGTGCGTCAGGCGGTTCCAGAACAGCCCGGAGCCATACGAGGACCTGCTCCAGGTCGGCTATGTCGGCCTGATCAAGGCGATCAACAATTACGATCCGGACGCTGGTACAGGCCTGGCGGGATATGCGCTGCCTTGCGTCAGCGGCGAGATCAAGCGGTACTTCCGCGATAAGCGCTGGCAGGTTCACGTGAAGCGGTCGCTGCAGGAACTGCGGCTCGCGGCGCGCGCCGCGAGCGCAGAGCTCACGCAAACGCAAGGGCGTGCGCCTTCCGACGCCGAGCTAGCCGAGGAGCTCGGCATCTCCGAGGACGAACTGCGCGAGGTCAAGCAGGCCGAAATGGCATTTCAGTCGTCCTCACTGGACGCGCCGGTCGCGGAAGAAGATGGCAGGGCAAGCCTTGCCGACCTGATCGGCGCCGAGGATCCCCAGCTCGAGCAGATACTCGATATGGAGGCAGTCTGGAAGCACTGGGAAGGGCTTCCCGAGAGAGAACAGCAATTGTTGCTGCTGCGCTTCTACGGCAATATGACCCAGGCCGAGATCGGCAAGCACCTTGGGATCTCCCAGATGCACGTCTCCCGGCTGCTCGCCGAGGCTCTCGGCTACCTGCGCGAGCGATTGCTGAGGCTGGCGTAGCAGATCCGCCCCCTCTCACTGCTTTCGCGGCGCCCTGCCGGGATGCGGACCGACGCGCATGATCAGCATCGTGATGTCGTCGATGAGGTGACCTGCCGTGAACTCAAGCAGCGTGCGGCTCAAGTCCGTTGCCACCTGATCGGGTCTTGCTCCCGCCAGGCCGGCGAGCGCATCAGCGAGGCGCGGCTGAAAGTACGTCCGATCGAGTCCGCGCGCTTGGGTAAGCCCGTTGGTGTAAAGGAACAGAAGGTCACCCTCGCTCAATGCTGCCTCGCTGAGCCCAGGCTCGGCGTCGGGGAACAGGCCAAGCGGGACCCCGCCACCGCCGATCATCTGGACCCGTCCGTCTAGGCGGACGATCGCCGCGCTCGGGTGGCCCGCGCTGCCGAGGACAACGCGCAGGGCGCCCTTCCGCCAGCGCAGGTGCGCAATGCTTGCAGTGACGAACCCGCCGCTGAGCTCCTCGGCGAGCAGAATCTTGTTCGTCCCTTCCAATACGCCTGCCGGGTCGGCGTTGTCATGCGCGATGACCCTGATGGCGTGGCGCGCGGCCGCGGTAACCGCAGCGGCCTCTTGGCCTTTGCCGCAAACATCGCCAACCGACAGCCCCCAGCCATCGGGCGTCAGGTAGGCGTCGTAAAAATCAGCGCCGATCTCGATGCCGTCGGTCGACGGGATGTACGACTCGGCGAGATCGACTCCCGGGATCGTAGGCAGGTGCCGCGGCAGGAGGCTGGCCTGCAGCGCGTCGGCGGTCTCTATTTGGCGGCGGACTAGCTGATCGACGCGGATCGCCAGCGCGAGCTGTCCGCCGAGTTCCTCGACGAGGCCGAGGTCCGCGATCTCAAAGTGACTCTCCCCCGCGCGCCTGGCCAACGTCAGCACTCCGCGGCGAGCCTCGCCGTCGGTAATCGGCACGGAGATGACCGACGTCGTGCCGAGCAGCAACACAAGAGGGACGTCACCAGGGCCGGGGCCGAGGATGCCGGTGTCGTCGGCGTGCGCGATGAGCACCGCTTGCCCCGAGTCGTGCACCCGCTGGGGCAGCGATCCAGGGGTCGGGTTCACCGACGCGGCGGATTCGCTGATCTCAGTGAGGCCAGGACCCTCGGGTCCCATGACGAACTGCCTGACGAGCAATCCGCGGCGGTCGAGATCGACCATGACCCATGCGGCCAGTTCGCTCGCCAGCAGCCGGGCGCTGCGCTGCAGCGCTATGGATTCGCTGAAGTTCTCGTCTTCCAGCAGCAGTCTGCTCACCGCGGTCACCAGATCCATCCGCTGGGTGATGGCCTCGACCGCGCCTTCACGGCTCGCCGGCGCGCGGGCGCCGTCCGGCTCCTGCGCGCCGGCGTCTGCCGCGGGCAGCGCGACGCCCGTCTCGCCGACGATCGCGACGACCAGCCGGTCGGCATCGCCACCGATCCTGATCAAGCCGATCGTCAGTTCCAGCGTCGGGAGGTCGGGTGACCCGAGCAGGGCGCAGCTCACCCGGCTGACCTTGCCGCTCCTGGCCACCGCATTGAGCTGCGTCCTGACCATCGCACGACCAGGGAGTGCGACGAACGCGGTGAACGGCCGGCCCGTCGCATAACCGGGCTTGGAGCCGAGCAGCTGGCCGGCCGACTTGTTGACCCTGAGCACGGTGCCGTCCATGGCGAGCAAGAACAGGGGGACTGGCGCGTCAGTGAAGGCAGCTCGAAGCAGGCGTCGTTCCGCGCCGTCCGGATCCGCGGAGCGCCCGTCACCTGCGGGGCCTGAGCCGGCAAGAGGCGCGGCCAGCATCGCGATCGCATGGTCAAGCTCAGTGAGAACCGAGTCGAGTATCACTCCGATATCCGCCGCTGGTAGGCTCGCCGCCTGCCGCAGCGCGGCGCAGCGTTCTTCAAGCTCGGCGACCTGGTTCGCGCTGTCGTCGGGCTCTTGGGCTACCTGAGTTGCACCGTTCCTTCGGCGAGCCACAGGCTCACTAGATCAGGCGCCCGCGGCGCTCGTCTAGGGGTGTTCCCGCAAGGGCTCATGCGACTCCACGATCCGCCTGGCGACCTCAGCGACCTTGATGTGGCGGGCCTGCGAGATCGTCCGCATGCGTTCAAGCGCTTCATCCGCGCTGCAGCCGAGCCCGACCATCAAAATGCCCTTGGCCTTATCGACCACTGACCTCGAGTCGGCTCCTTCGCTGAGCTGACGTACGGTCCGTTCTGCCGCGTCATATGCGGAGGCGTTGTGCATCACCGCGCCGCCGAGCGCCATCAGCAGCTGGCCGATCGGCACCCGCTCGGCGTCGAGGGCGCGGGGGCGGGTCGAGTACATGGTCAAGGTCAGCGCGGCCTCGCTAGAGCCGTGAACGAGGGTGACCGATGACCGCACTCCGACAGCCAGTGCCCGGCGCGTGTACTCGGGCCAGCGCGTCTCCCCCAGCGTGTCCTGGCAGCTGACCTGCTGACCGGCGGCCACCGCGTCAAGGACAGGACCGCGACCTGCGGCCTGCTGGATGTCGGCCAGCTCGGAGAGATCAGGATGACTCGCCGCGGTCAGTGTGGCCTCGCCGCCCTGCCACACCACGGCCGTCGCTCCCGAGCAGCCAGGCACATGCCCGGCGGCTAGTTCGACGAGCTGACGCAGTGCACGCGCATGCGACCCGCTCGCGACCGTCAGCAGCTCGCCTGCCGCTTCGGCGAACTCCGCGCTCACATTCTGCGACTGTCCTTCAGACACCGGCACCTCGAACGGATTCGCTACCGATAAGGACCACGATCTACCATTCATCCGTTGAGGGCCAGGCGTTATTCCGCCGTCACGAGTAAGCTCCGGTCGACAGGCCGACCTGGCAGAACCGTCTCAGGGATTCGCGGGATGCTCCAGCTTGCCACAGAACGCACCGCCATAAGCGAGGTGGTGCCGGTGCTTCTCATCGAGGATGACGAGGCCGACGCCATTCTCGTGCGGGAGTACCTGCGTGACGCTGGGCTCGGCGTGTCGCTGTCTTGGCGGCAGAGCCTTGCCGCGGCCACGCCTGAACTCGAGACGGGGCCACTCTGCGTGCTCTTGGACCTTGGCCTGCCCGACTCGGTCGGTTTCGACGGGCTGAGGCACGTCCTGAGCACCGCTCCCGAGGCGGCGGTGCTGGTACTGACCGGCGCGAGTGACGCCTCGCTTGGCGTCGCCGCCATGGCGGCCGGCGCGCAGGACTACCTGATCAAGGGCCAGGTCGACGGCGCAACCCTCAGCCGGTGCATTCGGTACGCGATCGAACGCAAGCGAGCGAACGATTCCGCCGGCAAGCTGCGGGAGGCGGAGATCCGCCAGGCCGAGTACACCAGGCTCGAGCGGGGATTGCTTCCTGTTCCGATACTTGACGATGAAAGCCTCTACCATTCACTGCGCTACCGGCCTGGCAGGGACCAGGCGCTGCTTGGCGGCGACTTCTATGACCTTGTCGAGTTGAGCGACGGCACGCTGCACGCGCTCATCGGCGACGTGTGCGGCCACGGGCCCGACGAGGCTGCGCTCGGCGTGTGCTTGCGGGTGGCCTGGCGAACGCTTGTGCTGTCTGGCCACGAGCCTGGCAAGATCCTCGACAGCCTGCAGGACGTGCTCATCCGCGAACGCCTTAAGCCCGAGATATTCGCCACGGTCGCAACCTTGACCATTGAGATCGCCACCGGCAACGGGGTTCTGCAGGTCGCCGGGCATCCGCCGCCGGTATTCCTCGGGTCACCGCCGACGACGCTCGGCGACAGGAAGGCCGGACCGCCGCTCGGCTTGTTCGACGAGGAATGGCCACAGATCCCGGTCAACCTGGGCCGGGAATGGTCACTGCTGCTCTACACCGACGGGCTGATCGAGGGCCGGGGCGGCGTGGACAGGCGCGTGCTCGGCCCAGAGGGCCTGCTCGGCCTTATCGCCGCGGCTGCGCCAGAAGGCTCCGTCCGCGGCTTCGAGGACACGCTGGCTGACACGCTGCTCAAAACGGTGGAACGGCTGAACGGCGGGCCGCTGGCCGACGATGTCGCGGTCCTCATCATCGGAAGGCACCCGTGACCGACCGGGTCGCCGGGCCAAGGCCCGCGCCATCGCAGGCATCGTCGCGCGCGCTGCGTCGGCCCGAGCAGGACGGTCCAGCCAGGATCTGGGCCAGGACCAGGCATACCTACAGCCACGGGACGTGGTCACTGCGGCGCAGGCTCGGCTACGCGTTCGCTATTGCCGCCGGGCTTCTCGCGGTCGGCTGCCTGTTCGGCGGGCTTGCACTGAACAGCATGATCAGCGCGGTCAATCTGCAGATCAACCGGCTCGATCCAGCGGCGCGCGACACAAGCTCGCTGCTCTCATCGCTGCTCACCGCCGAGAACGGCGTCAGGGGCTACATCATCACCAGCAGGCAGTCGTTCCTCACGCCATACCACAGTGGCCTCACCCAGACGGCCGCGTCCCTCGCTGGGCTCCACCAGCTCATTGACCCTTACCCCGGCCTGGCCAGAAGGCTCGGTACTGTCGAGACCCGCGCCAGCGCGTGGCGCACCGATTATGCGCGGCCAGCCATCGCCACAGTCAGGCAGAAGGGCACGGTCAGCGGTCAGAATGAGACCGTTGGCAACCTCGACTTCGCCAGCGCCCGCGCGGCGATCAACGCGCTGAACAGTGAGATACTTGCCGAGCGCGACGCGGCGCTCAGGCGCCTGCACTCGGCGACTACTGACGTGATCGTGCTGGCGATCACCGGCGCGGCATTGCTGATCGCCGCGGGCGCGGCCGCGTGGGCCGCAATGAGCGCCTGGGTGACTGGCCCGCTGGCCGCGCTCGGCGGCGAAGCGCAGGTCGTCGCCTCAGGCGGGCTTGGCCATGTGCTCAATGTCAGCGGACCCCGGGAGATCATGGAACTGGCCGCGGACGTCGAAGCCATGCGGCGCCAGCTGCTGTCAGGTCTTAACGATCTGTCGTTCAAGGCGACCGAGCTCGAGCGGTCAAACCGCGAGCTCGAGCAGTACGCCCAAGTCGCGTCCCACGACCTGCAGGAACCGCTGCGCAAGGTGATCAGCTTCTGTCAGATGCTCGAGTCCAGGTACGCCGGCCAGCTTGACGATCGCGCTCGCCAGTACATCGCCTTCGCGGTTGACGGGGCCAAGCGCATGCAGGTGCTGATCAACGAGCTGCTGACGTTTTCCAGGGTGGGGCAGCCTGGCACGGCACGTGGTCCGGTCGACCTGAACGCGGTGGCCAGCGAGGCGACCGACCGGCTGGACGCGACGATCGCGGATACGGACGCGGAGGTCATCGTCGAGGACCTGCCGACCGTCGACGGCGACCAGACCCTGCTGACCCAGCTGTTCCAGAACCTGATCGCCAACTCGATCAAGTTCAGGCGCCTTGACGAGCACCCGGTGATCAGGATCACGGCTGAGCAGGGTGACGGGGTCTGGACGTTCGCCTGCCGCGACAACGGCATCGGCATCGCCCCGGCTTACGCCGAGCGGGTATTCGTGATCTTCCAGCGCCTGCACCCGCGCGAGGCCTATCCAGGGACCGGCATCGGCCTGGCCCTGTGCCGCAAGATCGTCGACTTCCACGGCGGCCACATCTGGATCGACACGGCACCCACCACCGGCGAAGGTACTACGATCCGGTGGACACTTCCCGCGTCTGATGGCCACATGGAAGGTAGGGCCACATGACATCCCCCGATCCGGGGATCATGATCGAGATCCTGCTCGTCGACGACGACCCTGGCGATGTGCTCATCACCCGCGAGGCATTCGCCGAGAACAAGGTGCGCAACCACCTGACCGTGGTCTCTGACGGCGAGTCAGCGATGGAATTCTTGCGCCGCGAAGGCCAATTTGCCGCCGCGCCGCGTCCTGACCTGATCCTGCTCGACCTCAACTTGCCACGCAGGGCCGGGCACGAGGTGCTCGCCGACATCAAGTCCGACGTCGATCTGCAGCGGATCCCCGTCGTCGTGCTGACCACGTCCGACGCGGAGGAGGACATAGTGCGCAGCTATCACCTGCACGCAAACGCCTACGTGACCAAGCCGGTCGATTTCGACTGCTTCCTGACCGTCGTCAGGCAGATCGACGAGTTCTTCGTCACCGTAGTCAAGCTGCCGCCCGCGTAGCATGCACCAGTGAATCCACCCGAGCCAGCGGCGTCGCCTGGGCGCCGCGAACTCGCCGAACTCGTCCGCGACTGGAGTGATGAACTGGCGGCCTGGGCTATTCCAGACCGCATCACCGCCGCGGCTCCCGACTCGCCGTGGGTACTGCCAGGCCAGGTCTTTGCCCGCCGGGCTGACAAGATGAGCGCGCAACCTGCGGGTCCTTCGTTCGAACGCGCCTGGCACGCACTTGACCCACCAGGCAGCGTGCTTGACGTCGGCTCAGGACCGGGAGCAGCGTGCCTGCCGCTGCTCCCGCGTGCGACCACCGTCACGGCGGTCGACGCCGACGAGGGCATGCTCGGCATGCTGGCGGAGCGCACGGCCGCTCGCGGCGTTTCCGCCCGGTGCGTGAATGGCCGGTGGCCGCAAGTCGCCGCGCAGGTGGCGGCCGCCGACGTGGTCACCTGCCATCACGTGCTGTACAACGTCGCCGACGTGGTGCCCTTCATCGCCGAGCTCACAAGCCATGCACGGCGGCTGGTCGTCGCCGAGATCACGGCTGCCCACCCGCTCACCTCGTTGGGCCAGCTCTGGCTAGACTTCCACAACCTGCGGCGTCCCGACGGCCCGACTGCCGACGACCTGCTCGCGATACTCAATGCAATGGGCCTGCGGCCCGAATTCCAACGCTGGCGCAGGCCAGGCGGTCCCGACTACGCGAGCTTCGCCGAGCTTGTTGACGTCACGCGCAGGAGGCTCTGCCTGCCGCGGGATCGCGAGGGCGACGTAGCCGACGCACTGCTCAGCGCAGGCGTCGATCCGGCACACCCGCAGGACCTGGGTTCGTCGGGACGCGAAGTTCTCAGCGTCTGGTGGAACGGCAGCGCACAGAATTCGTTACTCACAGCGACAGCCGATTTGGCTGTTCGGTCGTCTTGTTGTAGAGACGATAGGGATACCGCGAGGACGGTGAGGCACTAGCCATGACCGAATGGCCAGACGACTGGTTCCGCGATGCCCCGCGCGCCGACGAAGGCAAGCCAAGCGGCGGGCCCGGGGTCGGCGCGCCCGGGGCCGGCAGCCAGCAAGCGGCAGGCCAGCCAGCGGCGGGCGAGGCCAGGCCCGCGGGCGCGGCAGATCCGACGGTGCAGCTCAGGCACCGTTCCGCCGGCCAGGACGGTGTTCCCCTCGGCGGTTCCGGTGCGGCCGCCCAGTCGGCCGGACCAGCCCAGAGCGGGTGGCCTGAACAGCCTGCGGCGCGGACGGCGAACCCGCAAGGCTGGCCGGCCGCGCCGCAGGGGCGGGCCGGCCGTGCGGGCGGCGGCTTCGGCGCCCCGCCTCGTGTGGGCTGGCGTCGATGGCTGCGACCGCGGCCGATCCTGGCTACCGTCGCGGTGCTGCTTTCGCTCGCGATCGTGGCAAGCGTGGCTACGTACTTCTACCTCGATTCGAAGCTGACCAGGAAGAACATCCTCGTCGACTACAAGGGCCGCCCAGTGGCGGGCTCCGGTTCGAACTGGCTGATCACCGGCTCAGACAGCCGCCAGGGCCTGACGCGCGCGCAGGAACGCAAGTTCCACACCGGTCACGACATCAGCGGCCGGCGCTCCGACACGGTCATGGTGCTGCATATGCCGGCCGGAGGCGGGCGTCCCGTGCTGATCAGCCTGCCTCGCGACTCGTACCTGCCGATTCCTGGCCATGGCTACAACAAGATCAATGCGGCTTACGCGTTCGGCGGGCCAAAGCTGCTTGCCGAGACGGTGCAGAACGCCACCGGCCTGCGCATCGACCACTACATGGGGATTGGTTTCGGCGGATTCGTACGGGTTGTCAACGCTGTCGGCGGCGTCAGGTTGTGCCTCAAGCGGCCACTGGTCGACCGGAGATCGGGCCTGGACCTGCACAAGGGCTGCCAGACGCTCACCGGCGGCGAGGCGCTCGCCTTCGTTAGGGACAGGCACAGCTACCTGACCCAGGACTTGCAGCGGATCCAGGATCAGCGGCTCTTCCTGAGTGCGCTGCTGCGCAAGCTCACGAGCACGGGCGTGCTTATCAACCCCTTCGCCAGCCTGCCCGCAGCCTCGGGCGTTGCGGGCACGCTCACGGTCGACAAGGGCACGCATCTGATCCAGCTGCTCAAGGTGGCGTTCGCGCTGCGCAATCCGATCACGACTACAGTGCCGATCAGCAATAGCAACTACGTCACTCCGTCCGGTGACGCAGTGCTGTGGAACAAGTCCGAGGCGCTGACGCTGTTCCGCGACCTGAACACCGGCCACGCGATTCCGAAGAACCTCATCACCGGCTCGAGGCTGCCCGGCCATTAGTCTTCGCTGACGGGGCGCGCCGAACGTCCTCTCAGCCTGCCTTCAGGCAACCTTCAGCCAGGAGGAGGACAATGGGCAGATGAGCGCTGCCAGCGCGGGGGGGTCCGGGGAGTCGTCCCCCCAGGCGCACACCGGCGAACGCCGACGGCCTGCCGCGAGACTGCTGGTTGTGGAGGACGAGCCGAACATACTCGAACTGCTCGCCGCGAGCCTGCGCTATGCCGGGTTCGAGGTCGTCACGGCAGCGGCTGGTACCGAGGCTGTCCAGGCCGCGCAGCGCCACAGGCCTGACCTCATCGTGCTCGACGTCATGCTGCCGGACATGGACGGCTTCGACGTGCTGCGCCGGCTGCGCGGCGGCGGGACCAGGACCCCCGTGGTCTTCCTGACCGCCAGGGATTCGACCGAAGACAAAATCCGCGGCCTCACGCTGGGCGGTGACGACTACGTCACCAAGCCGTTCAGCCTCGAGGAGGTCATCGCACGGATACACGCGGTGCTGAGGCGCACCCGCGGCGGCGCGGCTGAGCCATCGCCCCGGCTGACATTTGCCGACCTCGAGCTCGACGAGGACAGCCACGAGGTGTGGCGCGCGGGCGCGGCGGTGCAGTTGTCACCGACCGAGTTCAAGCTGCTGAGGTACTTCATGCGGAACGCGGGCCGCGTGCTGTCCAAGATGCAGATACTGGACCACGTCTGGGACTACGACTTCCGTGGCGACACCGGCATCGTCGAGTCGTATGTCTCCGTCCTGCGCCGCAAGATCGACGCCAGCGAGCCGCACCTGCTGCACACCCTCCGCGGTGTGGGTTACGTCATGCGGCTGCCGTCCTCATAGGTGCATGGCCTCATGGCTCTGAAGGAGCAAATGCGGGGCCTGCGGCGGTCGGCGAGGCAGCTGCCAGGGCGCACGTCGCTACAGGTCAAGCTCATCGCCGCCATGCTGGTGCTGGTTGCCGCTGCGCTCGCCGTGATCAGCTTCGCCGGCATCGCGTTCCTTCGTGGCTACCTGCTGAACCAGGCCGATCAGAAGCTGCGCGACGCCGCGGTGAACGCCAGGCCGCCTGACATTGTCTACGCGTACCTGTTTCTCGGCGCGGGGCCGGCGCAGGCCACATACGGCGGGTTGTCGATTCAGTGGCTGCCCGACCACGGACCACTGCAGCAGGTCCTCGCCGAGTACTCAGGGTTCCGCTCCGGACAACCTCATCAGGTTCCTGGGCCAGTGGTGCGGCGGACTGACAACTGGCTCTACACGCCAGGACCGGCGAATCGCAACGCGTACAACTGGCTCCGCGGGTCCCTCCAGCCTGTCTCGGCTCCGGTCACTGTCAACGCCTCATCCGGCGATGGCCGCTGGCGAGTTGTGAGCTCGGCCGCCTCGCTCCTGAGCCCGTCCGGGCACACGGTGCTCAAGGGCACCGTCATCTTGGGCCTCGACGTCACGAGCATCTACAGCACGCTGAACGAGCTGACAGTTATCGACCTCATCGTGAGCGGCGCGCTGCTTGTCGTGCTCGCGGCACTCGGGATCACTGTCATCAGGTCGAGCATGCGCCCACTAACCGACATCGAGCGGACCGCGCGGGCCATCGCTGCCGGAGACCTCGGCCGGAGGGTGCCCGAGCGCGATCCGCGCACCGAAGTCGGCAAGCTGGGGCGCTCGCTGAACACGATGCTGGCCCAGATCGAGGCCGCGTTCGTGGCCCGAACCGCCTCGGAGGAGGCCGCCCGCAGATCCGAGGACGCGGCGAGGCGATCCGCCTACGCCGCCGGCAGATCAGAGGAGCGGGTCAGGCAGTTCGTCGCCGACGCTAGTCACGAGCTCCGCACGCCGCTGACGGCGATCAGGGGCTTCGCGGAGTACTACCGTCAGCGCGGCGGCTCGGCGGACGCCAGCGCACTGAACCGCGAAGACCTGGACAGGCTCATCGAGCGGGTCGAGGCAGAAGCGCGCCGGATGGGCGTGCTGGTCGACGACATGCTGCTGCTCGCCCGCCTGGACCAGCAGCGCACACTGGACTTCCGCACAGTCGATCTGCTGGCCATCGCGGCTGACGCCCTACACGACGCCCGCGTGATCGCGCCTGACCGTGCCATCAACCTGACCGTCGGCACTACGGACGCGGCGCTCGTGAGCGGCGACGAGGCCGGCCTGCGCCAGGTCGTCGCGAACCTGATGAGCAACGCGATGACGCACACGCCTGCCGGGACGCCGATCGACATAACGATCAGGTCGGGGACGATAACCGACGGCGAGGCGCCAGCAGCGGGCTCCGCTCCTGCTGCCGCACCCGAGCCTGCGGTCATTCTCGAGGTCGCCGACCAAGGCGCGGGCCTGAACGATGAGCAGAAGGAGCATGTCTTCGAGCGGTTCTACCGCACGGACCGCGCGAGGACCAGGACGGCCGGCGGGACCGGGCTTGGCCTCGCGATCGTGGCCGCGATGATCAGCGCACACCACGGGCGCGTCTGGGTCGACTCGCAGCCGGGCAAGGGCGCAACGTTCGGCTTCGCCCTCCCGCCCGCCCCAGAAGCGCGCGCATGACGGTTCCCGAGCGCAGCGAGATCGTGATCATTGGCGGCGGCGTGGTCGGCTGCAGCGTCGCCTACCAGCTAGCCAAGCGCGGCAAGACCGACGTGACCATCGTCGAGCGGCGCCGGCTGACCGAAGGCAGCACTTGGCACGCGGCCGGGCTAGTCGGCCAGCTGCGCAGCTCGAGCAGTCTGACCGCGCTGATGCGCTCCAGCGTCGCCACCTACCAGACCCTCGAGCGCGAGACCGGCTACGCAACCGGCTGGCAGCAGGTCGGCAGCATCAGGCTGGCATCTAGCGACGACCGCTGGCACGAACTCAAGCGCCTCGTCACCGCCGCGCGGAGCTTCGGCTTCGACGCGCAACTCATCTCGGCTTGCCAGGCACGGGAGCGCTTCGGTCCGCTCAACGTGGGCGGCATACGCGGCGCGGTCTGGGTGCCGTCGGACGGCTACGCCGATCCGAGCCAGCTGACACACGCCTTCGCCACCGGCGCCCGCAAGCTTGGCGTGCGAATCGTCGAGAACACCGCTATTACAAGCATGGAGCGCAACGGAAGGCGCGTGGCCGCTCTCACCACCCAAGCTGGCCGTATCGAATGCGAAACCGTGGTCAACGCCACGGGCATGTGGGGCGGGCAGACAGCCGCAATGGCGGGCTCGGACGTCGCGGTCAGCCCGGTCGAGCACCAGTACGTGGTCACCGAGCGCATTGGGCTGCCACCAGACCTGCCGACGCTACGCGACCCCGACGCGAGGTTCTACGTGAAACCGGAGACCGGCGGCCTCGTGGTAGGCGGCTGGGAAGACGGCAGCCGGGTCCCCTGGCGGCCGGTACCCGCCGACGTCGGCCCTGAACTATTCCCGCCGGCGCACGACAGGTTCGCGCCGCTGGCCGAGGCGTGCGCGCTGCGCATCCCCGCCTTCGCCGACGCGGGCATCACGACTTGGGTGAACGGCCCGATCCCGTTCTCGCCCGACGCCGAGCCGCTGATGGGCGTGACCGACGACCTGGACAACGTCTTTCACTGCTGCGGCTTCTCAGCCGGGATCGCGGCGGCGGGCGGCGCCGGGATCGCCATAGCAGGCTGGATCATCGACGGCGACCCGGGCCTTGACCTGTGGGCATTCGACGTCCGCCGGTTCGGCCGCCCGCACAGCGTGCCCGGCTACCTCGAGCAGCGGTGCGTGGACGCGTATGCGCACTACTACCAGGTGGCGTATCCGAACAGGGAGCTGGCGGTCGCGCGCGGCCAGCGCCGCAGCGCACTGCACGATGTGCTCGGCTCGCGCGGGGCGGTGTTCGGCGCGAAGTTCGGCTGGGAGCGTCCGAACTGGTTCGCCGCGCCAGGAGCCGAGCGGTCAGAGCGATACACCTTCGGCCGCAGCAACGCCTGGGCGGCGATCGAGTCTGAGCACCACGCGGTGCGTCGGGCGGCGGGGCTGATCGACATGAGCTCGTTCAGCAAGTACGAGATCACCGGCCCTGGGGCGCTGCGGCTGTTGCAGCGTCTGGCAGGCGCCAATCTCGACGTCAGGATCGGCAGGATCGTCTACACCCAGCTGCTGAACGAACGCGCGGGGATCGAAGCCGACGTGACCGTCACACGGCTCGGGCCGGCCGAGTTCTACCTGGTCACCGGTTCGGGTTTCGGCCGTCACGACATCTCGTTGCTGCAGCGGCATGCGCCAGAAGACGGATCAGCCACGATCCGAGACGTGACTTCTGCCTTCGGCGTGCTGACACTTGCCGGACCGTCGACACGGCTGATCGCTCAGCGCTTGAGCCGGGCGGACCTGCAGAACGCGGCGTTCGGCTACATGACGGCCAAGTGGATGGACCTCGGTCACGCGCCCGTGCTGGCTCTGCGTGCCGGGTACGTCGGCGAGCTCGGATGGGAGTTCCACGTCCCTGCCGAGTACATGCGCGACCTTTACGACCGACTGGACGAGGCCGGCAGCGATTTCGGCCTCCGCGACGTCGGCTACCGGGCCGTGAATTCGCTCCGGCTCGAGAAGCAGTACCTCGCCTGGGCCGCGGACATCAGGAGCGACGACAACCCGTACGCTGCGGGCCTCGGCTTCGCAGTTCGGCCGGACAAGCCAGGACTGCTCGCTGGCCAGGCGCTGCGGCAAATCCGCGATGAGGGACCCGCTGAGCGGTTGTGCTGGTTCTCGGCCGACCCGGAGGTGATCATGCACGGCGGGGAAATGCTGACCCACCCCGATCACGTCTTGGCAGCCAGCGTGCGCAGCGCCGGCTCTGGCTTTACCGTTGGCCGGACTATCTTCTCCGCGTACCTGCCGCGCGCCGTAGCGGCAGTCACGGCGGGCGGGACGAGATTCATGGTCGAGGTCGCCGCTGCGCGCTATCCAGCCGCGAGGCACAACGCCCCGCTCTACGACCCGACCGGCTCACGTGTCCGCTCATTACCCATCCGCCGCGGCCGCGGCGGCAGGTCATGCCGCGAGCGCCGCTCGAGCGGCGGCCAGCGCGGATTCGCGATAGCCAGATCCGAACAGGCACACGTGCACCAGCAGCGGGTGCAGCTGGTGCAGCGGCACCCGCGACCTCCAGCCGTCCCCAAGCGGGGCGACCTCTTCGTACGCCGCGACGATCCGATCCAGGTACGGCGCGCCGAACAACGCGAGCATCGCCAGGTCCGTCTCACGGTGACCGCCGTGCGCGGCCGGATCGATCAGGAAACCGCGCCCGCCCGACCAGAGCACGTTGCCCGACCAGCAGTCGCCGTGGATCCTGGCCGGCGGCTCCGGGGGTCCGGCGAGTCCGGTTAGCCGCCCGGCCACGGACTCGATCAGCGCGACGTCGGACGAGCCGAGGGTTCCCGCGTCGTGGGCAAGACGGCAGTACGGGAGCAGCCGGGAGTTCGCATACCACGACGGCCACGAGTCGGCCTCGGCGTTCGGCAGCGGCAGGCTCCCGATGAATCCCGGCCATGGCGCGCCAAACCGGCGCGCGCCCGCCATGTGCAGGCTGGCCAGCTCGCGCCCGAAGCGCTCGGCGGCCGCCCGATCGGGACTGGCCTGCTGGACCCAGAGCACCGCCAGGAGTCCGTTATGAAATGAAATAACCTCAGGCACTGGCGCGGCAGCGGCCTCCGCCAGCCAGCGCAGACCACAGACCTCGGCTTCCAGCGCCTCTCGCGCGGCAGTGCTGTTGGCGGCCTTGACGAAGAGCTCGCGCCCGTCAGCGAGCCGCGCCCTGAAGTGCCGGGCACCGTGGCCGCCACCGACCGAGCTGACATTCGTGACGGCGACGCCGGTGCACTCAGCGAGCCGCGCTCCGAGGTCAGTCACCGCCGGGCCGGTCGGTGCCCGCCCGCGCGTGCGGGTCCGTCGTGCCAGACGGCCGCTCGGTGGCCGGCTCCGCCAGCATCGCCGCGAGGCCGACGACCAGGCCGCGCGCGGCCGCCTGGATCATGTCGAAGACGGCGGCGAACTCATCAGGCCCGCCACCGTACGGGTCGGGCACCTCCGCGCCGGGCGCGGCCGCGGGGTCGAACGATCGCAACAGCCTGATCCGGCCTGACGGCCCAGGGCGGCCAGCCGCCATCCGCTCAAGGGCCCGCAGGTTGGCCGAGTCCATCGCGATTAGCAGGTCGAAGCGGTCAATCCAGCTCGGGCCGATTTGCCTAGCGCGGTGCGCCGACCCGTCGTAACCGCGGCGGCCAAGCTCAGCTCTGGCCCCGCGGTCCATGGGTTCGCCGAGATGCCAATCGCCGGTGCCGGCGCTCTCGACGCTCACGCGCCCGGACAGATCTGCGGTAGCCAGCTCGGCCCTAATCAGGGTCTCTGCCATCGGCGAGCGGCAGATGTTCCCGAGGCATACCACGCAAATCCTGTATATTTGCAATGAAAGTTTCGGAAACCAATGCTTCGGGGGCGGCGGTGGCATCACGGCGTGTCGATCGGCGGGCATAGTCCAAGGATGGCCGGCCAGCCGACTGGGCCAGAACGGGGACCGTGAGCCATGACCGTCGCTGACCAGTACCGTCGGCTGTCCTTCTGGCACGATACCGTCCCAGGATCCCTGGAACCCGAGACGAGCCTGGACGGTGACATCGAGGCCGACGTCGCGATCGTCGGCGCCGGCCTTACGGGCATGTGGACGGCGTACTACTTGACCAAGGCCGACGCCGACCTGCGAGTCGTGCTGTGCGAACGCGAGATCGCCGGATTCGGCGCCTCCGGCCGCAACGGCGGCTGGTGCTCGGCACTGTTCCCGGCCTCGCTGCCCAAGCTTGAGCGGATGTCGGGCCGGGAGTCGGCGATCGCGATGTACCGGGCGATGCAGCAGACCGTCGACGAGGTGGGGAAGGTGGCAGCCGACGAGGGGATCGACTGTCACTGGGCCAAGGGCGGCACGATTGGTTTCGTCCGATCCCCCGCTCAGCTCGAGCGGGCCAGGAAAGAAGTGAACGAGGCCAGGCTTTATGGCTTCGGCGAAGCCGACATACGGCTGCTGTCGGCCGGGGAGGCCAAGGAATTCGGCGGAGTCTCCGGCGTGCTCGGCGGGGTCTACACGCCGCATTGCGCGGCAATCCACCCGGCCAGGCTGGCGCGAGGCCTAGCCGATCTGCTGCGATCCAAAGGCGTGCGGATCTACGAGAAGACCGACGTTCAGCGGCTTGAGCCAGGACGTCCAGGAGTCCCTGGTGGTCGTCCCGCCGAGTCGCCACGCCTGGTCACCTCGGGCGGCGTGATCAAAGCAAGGCGCGTTGTCCGCGCCACCGAGGGCTACACGGCGGGGCTGTCCGGCCAGCACCGCGCCGTCGTGCCTGTCTACTCGCTTGTCGTGGCGACCGCGCCGCTGTCAGATGAGGTACTCGGGCACGTCGGCCTGGTTGCCAGGCCGACGTTCACCGACCTGCGGCATTTGATCATTTACGGGCAGCGGACCGCCGACGGGCGGCTGGTCTTCGGCGGCCGGGGCGCTCCCTACCACTACGGATCGGCCGTCAAGCCTTCGTTCGACCGCGTGCCTGAGGTCTTCGCGGCCCTCCGCACGACGCTTGCCGAGTTGTTCCCCGCACTTGAGGGCGTCGCGATCTCGCACACCTGGGGTGGACCTCTCGGCATAGCGCGGGACTGGTGCGCCTCGGTGGGCCTCGACGATGCGACGGGTGTCGGCTGGGCAGGTGGTTACGTTGGCGACGGGCTGTCCACCACGAACCTGGCCGGGCGGACGCTGGCGGACCTGATCACCGGCACCGACAGCGAGCTCACCCGACTGCCGTGGGTCGGGCATCGGTCCCCGACCTGGGAGCCTGAGCCACTGCGGTGGCTTGGCGTCAACGCGGGCCTGCGCATAATGAGCTGGGCAGACAGGGCCGAGGCGAGGACCGGACGGCCGTCGCGGGGAAGGGCAGTTTTCGATAAGTTCATGCGTTCCTGAGCCGGGGACGAGCACGCATTCCGGTCACATGTGGCCGTGTCGTCCGTTGGCGCGTGGTGACCGGACGCTGATAGCATCTCTGAGGCTCAAGCGCCGCTAGCTCAATTGGCAGAGCAGCGGACTCTTAATCCGCGGGTTCGGGGTTCAAGTCCCTGGCGGCGCACCCGTGACCTGGCACTTCATCACCCGATGCGCACAAGCTGGCCATCGGGTTGCAATTTGGGTTGCAGTTGGTTCACATGTCACATGTCGCCCAACAATGCCCGACCGATGCGTTCAGCCGCATCGCTCATGACCTGGGGCAGGACGTGAGCGTACTTGGCCGTCATGCCGATGTGTGAGTGACCGAGTATCTCCATTACCACGCGCTGATCGACGCCCTGGGCCAGCAAGAGAGTAGCCGCGGTGTGCCGGGCGTCATGAACTCGAACCCGGCGTATATCAGCCGTTCTGAGCATATCATTCCATTCATCCCAATCAGAGTGGGCGCCAATCGGCCGACCATTGGTCTGGCACCAGACGAAATCGCC
>Ga0126378_10001018_pt1 | contig 20986 bp, 23 predicted proteins | sample PanSoiMetPlot_23_FD_92587 | JGI IMG/M metagenome (GOLD analysis project Ga0126378, IMG submission 92587) | Tropical forest soil microbial communities from Panama - MetaG Plot_23 | ecosystem: Environmental > Terrestrial > Soil > Tropical forest > Bulk soil | place: Panama | collected 2016-02-17
CAGGATATCGGCGCCTGGGTTGATAAACAATGGGTCGATAAACACTAGTTCAGTGGCCACCACGGGAAAGCGCCATGCTTGGTTTGGCGATTCGAAGAACCGTCTCTTGGTATTCGACCAGGCTGCCCCCTCTTCCTCAAGTTCTCTGTACTGCTAACTCATAGAATTGTCGTTCCGCCGACGATTTTCTTCGCCTTCTCCTCTTGCCTCCGGCGTTTCCTCGTGGTCGAATTTGCTCTTACGTTTGCTCGCCTTCTCTACCATTTCGCCTGCCTCTCCCACTCCTCCGCTTCCTCCGTTTCCTCTGCGTTGAGGGTCTTGCTTTTGGTTGCGGCTCGGCCGCTGTGTTCCAATACGGGAAACACAAGCAATAATCGGAAGCGATCCATCAATAGACACGGTAGAATTCTGCTGATTGTCAAGAATCTCATCCTCACGAAAGGAGACCAATCATGGTGCGTGCTAATGTTTTGCTGGCGATGCTACTGGCAGTCAGTGCCGTCTTCGTCACGGCTGCTGTTGCGGCGCCACTCCCCAGCGATCAGCCTCCACAGCGTTTCGAGAAGGGTATCAGTACGACCCTTGGAGCTGATCTCACGATGAAAAGCGATCTGTTATTCGAGGTTCTTTCGATGTCCGAAGCGGGCAACCCCAAGCCCGGGTTTTGCGCGTGCGGCTGCGGCATACGCTGCCTGACCAGTGCTGACTGCGGCGGGGCTGCGTGCAGACCGTTCATCACTTGCTGCTTGCGGGATACGCCGGAGCAATCCGTCAACCTTGGAAAATCGACTCGCGCCGGAGAGCAGCCGGCCGTGGGCGTGAACTGTAAATAGACCCGTAAAGGTTGGTCGGGGCACGCAGGCCACTGCTTTAAACGCGGAGACGCGGAGGCGCTGAGAAAAGACCTGATCAGAATTGGCCAGCGCCGTTCCAACCCGACTCGTCTTACTTCCGAGTCCCGATCCTCTATCCTCCTCCGCGTCTCCGCGTCTCCGCGTTAGAGTGCTTTTGTCTTTCTTCGTGCCCTCCGGCGTTTCCTCGTGGTTGGGTTTTGCTCTTGTGCTTGCCTCTCTTCTCTAACCGTTCCGCCTGTCGCTCTCCAGTCCTCTGCTTTCTCCGTTTCCTCTGTGTTGAGGGTCTTGCTTTTGGTCGCGGCTCTATCGCTCACACCTACGGACAACCGGTCATGCCGAACGAGCCGATCTCGCCGCGCTCATGCCCGGAGGCGTCAACCAGCCACACTTGCCACTGGCGCGGAAACGGTCCCGCGCACAGCTCTGTGGGAGCGGCGAGTTGGTAGTTTCTTCCGCTGCCGGTCAAAGTCGCGATTACCGCCGCCGGCACGCCATTCGCCAGGACGCGCTTGAACACAAGCTTTTGCGGAGGACTCTTCAAATCCTGGTTCAGCACAAGATAGATGGTTGTTCCCGCCGCTCCGGAACACGGGCCGATTGCGCCCACTTCACCGGCGTTGACCATGCAAGGCTTGAAGCCGGCTGGCGGCCCGCCCTTCGCGGGCTGATTGTGATCTGCGGCAGCGGCATTCTTGGCGCGTGTCCAGTGGACCGGGAAACCGCCGCACGAGCTAGATCCCGATTGTTCCTCTATGAAGTGATCGTTGTCGGTGAACCTTAAGCTGACTTTGATCCAATAGGGGTTCTTAAAGCCGGGATAGGCGCATATCTGCTCCGCGGACAGTGGGTTCCCGAGCGGTCCTGGGCTGCGGAGGTCCAACTGGCCGGCGGGAACGTAATCGTTGCCGTCAATGAGCGTGCCTTCAATGCTGTCGCCTGTCTGGCGGACTGTCACCCGCAGCACCTTACCCGGATAATCGGCCAACCACTCGCCGTTGAGGTCGGGAACTCCACTGCTGTGCGGATTCGCGCCATTACTTTTGAGCAGACGTCCACGCACAATCGCAAATCCACGATAGTTCGACCTTTGGTTTTGCGACCAGGTAGCCGGGTCGGAGTCGATGACAAAGTAAGCGCCGGCGGGAAGAGTCTGGCCTACCTGCGCTACCCAGTTTACGTTGCGTGCGCCGCCCTGGCCTGAAGTTCCCCGCGCCTTAAATGGTCCGAAGATATGCAGCTTTCTACCAGACTGCAGCAGATGGATGGTCCCCGGCGACGCGCCTTGTCCGTTGTTCCAGTGATAGGTTGTTACTTCGCTGATGTATGCCTTGCCCTTCAGTAGACAGCCCGTCCGCACCTTTGGATGATTATTCACCAGCTCAGTATTCGTGTTGTTGCAGAGGTCGACGATTGGCCCGGAGTCCGCAGGCGGGTCCCCATTCTTCGTTTCAGCAGGAGTGGCCGCGCGGGTGAGGGTGATGGTGTCGCTGTTGTTGCCGGCCACCAGGAGTCGAAGCTGCTCGGAAGAGTTGTCCAGGCGTGCCGTTGCTGGAATGAATGACTTGGGTTGATTCGGGAAGCCTACCTGCATTTGCATGTTGCTAAAAGAACCATCCTTAAATTGGCCGCGCCAGGTGATGGAGCCGGCTGCGATGCAGTCGTCCCCTGAGATCTTGGTCGCGGTCACCGAGGCTCCCTTTTGTTCGATCTTTATATGCTCTGGATCTTGTGGCCCATTGCACGAATATCCCGCTGCTATCCACTCGCCGCTCAGATTCGCGCCGCCTGCTTTGTGATTGCCTGCGTTGCTTTGCGCCAAGGCAGTGGACAAAAACACCATGGTGGCGAAAGCCAATCCGGCAGCGATGAAAGACCGCGAGCAAACCGGCATCTGCCGCCTGGGCTTCTTGATTCGATCCAATGAGAAATCGCGCATCATGAGTCTCCCCCCGTCAAGAACTCATAAATGAGTGGAAATAGCTCCGCGCAATCCGCCACCTCCGTGGTCGTGGTCCACGGGTGACGGGCGAGTTGAGCTGTCTTGTTAAAAGGAACCTGGAGCGGCGAGAAGCTTACTAACCGTTTACGTGGGCCGTCAATCCTTTTCTTTGTTGTCTGGTTGGTTGCCGGTTACCGTGGTGACTACTTGAAACCCTGCCCCCTACACACCCTCAACCATGAGTCTCGTGTCCGGCAACGCGCTCAGGTACGGCAGCATCAAGTCAGGACGCGCCAGGCGGCTGATGGCATTCAGCGCCGAGCTAATCGCACCTTCCTGCCAGCCGGGCAGCGACGACACCTGATCGCCAACAATGAAGAAGCAGGGCCGGCCACCATCGACGCCCGTGCCCTGAATGATGCGATTGTAGTGGTCGACGCTGCGCTTTACGTTGTTCCACTGCGCCCAGCCGCCCTTGATGTAAGCCATGTTCTGCCACGCGATCGCGACCCCGCGGTCGAGACCCTCGGCAAACTCCTTCCCAAACAGGGCCGCGCCGGCCCGGGCTTCGCGCAGCCGCTCTTCGACCGTCATGCGCCCAAAGTGGGCGGCTTTCTCCGAAAAGTTATAAGCGCCGGTCAGCACGCCTTTGCGATCGTGATAGGCGTTGGAGGGATACCAGATCTGCGTGATCGGGTCGTCGGTCCAGGAGATCCCCCCGTAGATCGGCACAACGCCGATCTCGCATTTCTCGCAACTCGTGACCAGGTTGCCCTCGGAATCGGTGCGAGTCTGGAACGGCCGGCCTTGCCACAATGTGCGGTCGGCCTGCCAACCAACTTTCGTGGTGCAGGCCAGGAATCGCTCAGTCTCGATTCCGTTGGCCTGCGCCTCGTAGACGGCTTGGAGCGACTGCTTGAAGTCATCCGAGAAACCACCCGGTTCGTCAGGCGCCTGTAGTCGCCTGGAGAGAATTTCTTGAAGGAAGGGAATCGCGAGGTTGCTGAAACAATAATCCGCGCGAAATGGCGCCTCGTGACCCGCAGCGGAGATCAGGAACTGGCCGGTGCTCTGCTCGTAGTCGATGCTGGTTACCGGACTGTTCAAGTGCACCACTCCACCGAGCATCGCGACTTGCTGGCTGAACGCGTGCTGCACCTGATCCATGCCCCCAACCGGCTGGAACAGGGTCGGCTGCCAGAGGAAATCGACGGGTTGATAGAAGCGGGTCTTCTTCCAATACTCCGATGCGAGCAGCCGCTCGAGATCAATCGCCTCCGCGATCACGCCGGGCGTGACTCCAGGCAGCTCAGTGAAGCCCGCGCGATCGGAAACATCTTCTGTGTCGTCTTGCCCAGGTTTGCTGGTGCCGACGACATAGCGCCCGTCCGGAGTCAAATCGCCGAAGGTCACCATTAGCGAGCGCAATTGTTCGACGCTATCCGCATTCTTTGCAGAGTCTCCAAGCAGGTGCTCGGCGTTTTCGTACACCATCTGGCCTATCCAGCCGCGAGTGTTGTGGGTGAGTTGGCGGTTCACTACGGGCTGGATCCCCTCAGGGCCGCCCTGCATCTGGGTCATGTTTGACTCGCTGGCCATGACGTAAATCTCGACCGCGACCCCGAAGCGCCGCAAGTAATCCAGCAGGCGCTTGTGGCTCGACGGGATGCGTCCCGGCCCCGCGTTGAGATAAGGCTCACTGTCGCCGACTGGATGCTCGAACCGTACCACTTGTGTCTCACCAGGCGCGCTGTGGAGATCGCTGTTCCTGTCTTCGGTCAAGGTATCTCCGGTGCGCAGGGTTAAGCAGCGTCCGCCGGTGCGGTCGCGAGCTTCGAGAACAGTTACCCTCACGTCGCTGTTGCCGGCGAGCAACTCGTATGCGGTGGTCAGCCCGCCGACCCCGGAACCGATGACCACGACGTGCTTTCCGTTGAGGCTGTCGCGCTTGAGCGCGCTCGGATCGTAGGCGACCTTCATCTGATCGTTAGTGGCACGGTCCAGCGCCGCCCAGGCGCGCGCAGATCGGTGATGAGTGAGATATTCGCGACGACTTTCGGGCATTGCGCCTCCTCATTAGGTATTCGTGTAGGAAACGCAGAATATTTGGATATTCCTTCGCGGCAGGGACAGGTTGAAACGGGAATGAACAAGGGTTCTAAGACGCGGAGGCAGAAGACGCGAGGACGACCGGAAAGTTCGGACCGGTGGAGAGCGCGCTAGGGCAGTCTTCCATCAGCGTATTTCTCCGCGCCTCCGCGTTTAAGCAGTTAGCCCCTTACCGTTGCGAGAGCAGATGTCCTAATTTTTGTTTCTTGGTGCGCAGGTATTTCTCCGATGCAGCATGCGGCTCGACTTCGCAAGGGACGCGTTCCGTTACCTTGACGCCGGCGGCTTCCAGGGCGGCCACCTTCTGCGGGTTGTTGGAGAGCAGGCGGACTGCCTTCAAACCCAGCGCCTTGAGGATTTCGGCGGGGAGTTGGAACTCGCGGTGGTCAGCCTTGAAGCCGAGTTGCTCGTTGGCCTGGACGGTATCGAGACCTTTGTCCTGCAGTTCATAGGCCTGAAGCTTGGCCATCAATCCAATGCCGCGACCTTCCTGCAGTTCGTAGACCAGCACCCCGGCTCCGGCTTTGGCAATGAGAGAGAGCGCCATCTCCAGTTGCTGGCGGCAATCGCAGCGAACCGAGCCAAAGACGTCGCCGGTGAGGCACTGCGAGTGTATGCGCACCAAAGGCAGCTCAGAGTGGATGTCGCCCATGACCAGGGCGACGGCCTCCTCCACGCGGCGATCGCCGCGGAACAAACCTTCGAAGCCCATGATGCGAAAGTCTCCCCAGCGCGTGGGAAAAGCGGCTTCGGCCAACTTGCGGATGGGTGTGCTGGACGTCACCTCATCTATTATAGAGAATCGGCTGATCGCGTGTGTCGCGTGCCTTTAGGCAGCCGGGAGCAAACTTCTTGGACGTCAAACTGCTTGCCTACCACCGGGCATTCCTGGAACCGTTCATCGAGTGGCGAAGCCAGGCTCTATCGGTGCGCCACAATCCCTTGAAGACGATGACCAGGCTGGAGATTGCGCAGATGCTGGAGGCGCAAGGATCTGAGCTCAAGGAACTGAGGAGGTATGAGAGCTACCGGTGGTTTGTCGGCTTCGAGAACGAAGTTGTGGGCAGCGTTTCCCTCAAGAATATCAGCCACTCTATGGGCTATGCGGAGATCGGCTACGGCATCGCGGAAAGCCATCACCGGCGAGGCATAGCCACAGCCGCGGTCAGTTTGCTGGTGGACAAAGTATTCGCCGAAACCGCACTGCGCAAGCTGATAGCTTTTGTGCATGATGAAAATCAGGCTTCGCGCCGTGTTCTCGAGAAACTTGGATTCCAGGAAGAGGGCCTGCTGCGGGAGCATTACATGATCGGCGGCGAACCGAAAGACGAGATAATTTACGGACTTTTGCGACGAGAATGGAGCGAGCAGAAATCGGGTGATCGGGTGATCTAGTAATCGGGTGAACTGAACGCGGTGTGATGCGCCCGGGATGCTTCTCATTAGCGCAACAGAAACAAATCAGCTGCCAGCCCTAGCTGGTAACAGCTGGCAACCAAAGAGCCAAGAGCTAAGAGCTAAGAGCCAAGAGCCAAAAGCCAAAAGCCAATAGCAATTCGAGACTTCCTCCACTAATGTGTCGGTTGCGGCGCCGGTGTGGGACTGGCGCCAGGGAAAGTCACCTTGGGAGGCTGGCGCGTTCCCTCCGCTGCGGCAAAGTATGCATCATTGCGATGGAATCCTGCCATGCCGGCCCAAATGTTGTTGGGAAACAGCCCGATGAAGGTGTTGTAGTCCTGGAGCGCGTCGTTGTAGCGCTTGCGTTCGACCGCGATACGATTTTCCGTGCCGGCGAGTTCATCCTGCAGGCGCAGGAAATTCTCGTTGGAACGCAGCTGCGGGTAGTTCTCCACTACCGCCAGCAGGCGGCCGAGAGCGCCGTCAAGCTGTTGGTTGGCGGCGATCTTGTCGGCCGGAGCGGAAGCGTTGAGGAGGGCGGAGCGGGCCTTGGCGATGTCGCCGAAGACGGTCTGCTCGTGCGCGGCAAAGCCTTTCACCGTCTCCACCAGGTTGGGAATCAGGTCGGCACGGCGTTGGAGGACTATATCCACCTGCGACCAGGCGGCTTTCACGTTCTCGTTCTTAGTGACCATCTTGTTCCGGGCGCCGACGTAGCTGCCGAATCCAGCGATCAGCACGAGTGCGAGAAATGCAATAGCGATCAGGGCTTTCATAAGGAGTCCTCCAAGCGAAAACGGCTGCTAGACACCAGCTCCCGGCTGCCAGCCCAGGTGACAGCCAAAAAGCTTCAAAGGTCATCGACTGCGGCGACGACCTTTTCAATCCCCAGCAGGAAACCAGCGAATGTGGTTTGCACGTCAAGGGCTTTCGTCTCCAGGCTGTGATTTCGCACTGCAAGCAAATCGAGGAAGGGCCGCGGGTCGAAACGCAGGCGCCGCGCCAGCTCCTGGACGACCTCCGGTTTGGCCCCCGACGGTAATCCTCCCAGTGTGAGCAAAGTATGACGAAACAGAGTCGCGAAATTGGAGACGGAATCCAGCATCAGCGCGGCTACCTTTTTGTTGTCGGCGGGAGCGAGCAGGTAATGCTGGCGAAGCAACAGAAGCTTGGTTCGCAGTTCGTGTTCCAGCTCCGCGCGGTGGCGTTCCATGGGGACGTGCAGATTACGGAAGACATCTTCACCGTAGAGGATGCGGTGGTGCTGCTGAATGTCGAGCATCTCGATGGCGAAGACGTCGGTTGAGCGTTCCAGTTCGCGGCGGGAAAAAATCAAGGGCGCGGGATAGCCGCTGCGTACCCACCCGGAGACAGCCGGCGCAATGCCGGCCAGCTCCACAGGCGCGAGCTCGCGCACAACGCAGAGCAGGTTGACGTCGGAAAATTCAGAGTCGAATTCCTGCCGCGCGGCCGAGCCGTAAAGCACAACCGACAGCAAATTATCTCCCGCCGCTTGCGAGAGCCTGCCGACGAACTGGGATAGATGGTTTTCCATAAATAGATGAAAATAGCTGTTAGCTCTTGGCTCTTAGCTGTTGGCTCCTAGCTCCTAGCTCAAGCTAGAGCGGGCGATCGGACACGGCAACGCAGAAACCGTTCTAACAGGCAAAAGCCAATAGCCAATAGCCAACAACCAATAGCCTTCTTCTTTACCAACTCCCGCTGGCGCCGCCACCGCCGGAGCTGCCGCCACCAAAGCCGCCGAAGCCACCTCCACCGCCAAAGCCTCCGCCGCCACCCCAACCACCGCGGGATCCCCAGCCGATTCCGCCGCCAAGACCTCCGAATCCTGTCCAGTAGCCGACTCCCGGTCCGATCCATCCGCCGCGCCCGCGTCCAGAGTAGCGAGAAGAACGAGCCGCACGGGCGATCATCGCAAAGATGATGAGGGCAATAACGATGACAAACAGCAGCCCGAGCGAGGAGGGTGCGGAATGAGCCTGCGGCTGCGGCGTGGGCTGAAGTCCGGTGAGCGTGATGTGAGCATCGTCGGCGATGACGCCGGCCACGCGCCCGGTCAACAGCTCGAGAGCCGGGCCGAACTGACTTTGTCGTAAGAAAGGAACCGCTTCACGACCAAACCCGCCAACCTTGCCGTCAGGAAGGATGGGTTCAAGACCGTAACCGACCTCGACGCGATAACGGCGATCGGCCACAGCCAGCAGAATCAGGACGCCGCGATCGTTGGACTTGGGCCCAATGCCCCACGCCTTATAGAGGTCGACGGCATAGCTCTCGATGTCAGCGCCGTCCAGGGAGCGCACGGTTACGACGGCGATCTGAGCATGTGCCTGGCGGTCAATCTGCTCGCAGATGTTGGCGATCCGCTGCGCGGAGGCGCTGTCGATTACGCCGGCAAAGTCGTTGACATAACCGGTTGGCTTGAGCTGCTTGATAGGCTCCGCGCCAAGAACCGAACAGAAAGCAACCAGCGCAAGCATCGGCAGGGCAAAGATCGGCGGGAGAAAGATCCGCACGGCTTTGCGCAGCGCAAAGTTTCGAGCGACGGTCACCTTAAGTACGATGCCGGGGAAGTGTAGTGATTTGCTCGCGACGAGGACGCCAGGGTTGAGGCTACTCCGAAGAACACCGGCGAGGCGCCGGTCCGCATGTACATGGAACCCTCTTGATTCTGATTCGGGTTTCAACTGCAGTTGCTGCGTGACTCGGGATTGATCAGGGCTTCAATCGGACCGGCTCCTCGGGGCAGGGAATCGCGATGGACGGGGCCACGGATCAGCAGAAGGATCAAAAGGGAGAGTAGGATCAGGCCGGCCAATAGAAACAAAATGGTGCGTATCTTGTGGGGAGAGGAAACCCGCTCTGTTGGACTGGGTTCAGTCCCTGAGTTGGTAAACGAAGGCTGATCTGAAGTCTCCTGCTCCGGTGCAATCGGGCTCTGCTGGGGCTTAGGAACCAAGACCGGACCCGAGGGACGTGCCGGCGAGGCGGGCCGAGGTTGTTTCCCCTGCTTTTTTCTGCGTGATTTGCCCATAAGGTTGCTGCTTTGCGGGAGAGCTGAACAAAGGATCAGGCCTGCGCAACAGCATCCTCTATTTCTATTTTATCGCCGGTTTATTCGTAATCCCGTAGTTTCCGCCTTAACAGCACAGAAGTTTTCCGGATTGCCGCCGGGCAGGCAGGAAGCGAGAATTCGGCAAAAGTATGCTCAGCCGGGGAAGGAGAGACTATGGCTTTCGAGAAGAAATCGTCGGACGATGTAACCAAGCGAGAGGACCTGGCCACAAAAATCGGCGAAGAGGAAGTGCTGCGCTTGGCCGAGGAACAGCTGGAAGTAGGCAAGCGTCAGGTTGAAGCCGGGAAGGCCCGGATTCGTCGTTTTGTTACTGAGAAACCGGTGGAATCGCGAATCACGCTGCATGAAGAGCACGCGGAAATCTCCCGGCGAGCCGTCACTGATCCAACGGCTTTACGCGAGGTGGATTGGACGGACAAAGTCATCGAGGTGGTGGAGACCGACGAGCAACCGGTGGTCAACAAGACTGCGCGCGTCGCGGAAGAGGTGCTGATTCGCCGGGAAGGAGCGGACCACGTGGAAACCGTCCGCGACACCGTTCGTCGCCAGCAGGTCGAGTTCGAACGCCTGCCCAAAGAGACTAAGGATACTAAAAGATCTTAAGAGGCCTGCGTGATGCAACGCAGGTTCCACCGAGACCTCCATTTCCCAAATTGAGCGCATTGTTTCCCATACTTGATCCGCTGGCGGGAAGCCCGATCTTCTGGTTATGAATCAGAGACACGCAGGGCGCTCCTTGCGGGTAGCGTTCAACGGTATCGTCCTCATGGTCGGCCCTTATGTCGTGGGCGCGCAGGTCCTTAAAATTTGTCTACTGTGCTGATCGTTTTGGTCCGAAAGAGCCGTTTGCTCAGTGTGGGCCAGTATTCGCGCAAAAGATTCCCCGTGGCACGCCATCCAAGATCGGCCGAATAGCGCAACAAAGTATTGCCAACCGTCCGGTCTTCTATCGGAAGATACGTAGTAGCTAGGGCCTCACCTGCCAGTGGGCCGAGCAAACCTGAAGAATTGACTGTCTGCTCGCCGGAGTCCCGGCGCGTAATCACAATGCGAAACAGCGAATACTTTACAGCCTGCACAAAAGTCAGCCTGCCACGCACGAAGAAGCGAGGATCCTGCCGCAGTATCGATGCAAGCAGGAACGTCCCGAGGAAATTGTTGGAGGCGCTTCTAGCCATCGATGCGCCAAATCTCTTGGCGTAGCCTTCCGCTCCCTGTCCGTAACCAGCCTGCCAATTGAATGCTTGGCCGAGGCCTGCGCTTGCCGCCGATCCCACAACAATATGTCCTGAGATGCTTTCGTTCAGAGAGAGGATAAATTTTTGCGAGACCGACAGCGGAGCAATACGTGTACAAAGGTCGGGGAAAAAATATGACCTTCGCTCAAGCAGGATGATGACATGGCCGCCCTGCTGGTAGCTGTTCTGCTTCGGTTCATTTTGCACAGTAGGCGCGTCTGGAAATTCGCCTGGATCATAGACTCGCTGCGAAGCAGCATAGGAAGACAAAAATAACGCAGGCCCTGTCACGAGGATTGAGATGACTAGCCGGAGCATCCGTCACTCTTTGTCAACACAATTTGGCTAAGATGGCTGTCGTGTGTTTCTTCCTTGGGACCTTGTGACGCTGCGTATCTCCCGGCTGGTTGCCTATAGAAGGCGTGAGTTGCCGGGCCGAGAAGCGCGGCAACGCCACAACCAGCCGCCGTAGAGACGTGGCCCTGGCACTCTCATGCCGTCGACCTTAAAGAATGCGCCCAACATAAGTATTGATACATAAGTAATAACTATGTATACTATGTGAGATGGATCATCCGCCCCTAGGGCGAGCAGGAGCAAATTGTGTCACGCAGGAGTTCTTTGAAAGTTGAATGTGAGCACCCAGGCGCGGTGGCCCCCAGACCGGGCCGGTATTGCACGGGCTGGGGTGGAGACGCCCGGCTCCGCGCTTCTGTGGGGCAGGATGCAAACACAAAATGTAGCGGATGTAGCACGTGCGTTACGTCATCGAAGACACCTCTCCGGCCAATAAACATGCGGCTTGTAGCGCATGCAACGGGGAAAAGGCCATTTTTTTGGAGGGAGAGCTGCTCGGGCGGCCACCCAGCCCCGCACAAGCCCCCGGAAATACCCAAAAAATACCCCTACAAATCTCGACGATCTCCCGCCCGGCTAACTCTATGGCGTCGAACCAGATACAGTACTCCGCAATCTTGCATCAACATGCTTTTGGCGTATCGGACAGCATCTTTGCTAAAAACTACCCCGGAAACCCCGCGGAAACCCCCGGGAATACCCAGGAAATACGCTCGCAACTCCGCGACAATTTCCTGCCCGGCTGCTGGTCGTCGAACCCGATACTCTACGCCGCACCTGGCTTGGTTCTTGTCACGTAGAAACGCGACTCCTACGGAGTTTGTTGGATCTTGCCGCCTTTCGCGGAGAGCATCAATTGGATCAGCTCTTCGGTGATTTTTGGTTCGAGTCCCTCGGTGTGTCCCTTGTCGATGCGCACGGCATCGGCGACCACCCGGCCGTCTTTACAATCGGAATAGAGATAGACCTCGGCTTTTCCTGGCGCCGGCAGGAGTCCCCAGGCGGGATTCGCCGGATTCTGGCGGGTGCTGTCGTAAACGTAACCAGCCTTAGTATCGACGACCTCCTGAGGCTTGCCCGGTGATCCGCAACCGTACTTCTTTGCCCAATCTGAGGTCTGGGGCATTCCCTTATCATCCATCTCGCGCTGCCCGGTTTCAAAGATGAAAGAAAAATCCGCGGCGGGAGGCTCGCGCAAAGCGGCCAGAGCCGCGGCGATGGCTCCGGGCGCAGGCGCTGGCATAGCGCTGGGGACCGATGCGGCAGGCGGACCCCAGGTGGGAGCGCGTCCGGGGTTGCCGCCGAGGCGTCCGCCGGACAGGCTGAGCCAACCATCGACTCTATCCTTAAAGAACGCGGTGCGCACAAGCCGGTTAGAGGTCAAGCCACCCTGGGAGTGACCCACCAGCCAGAAGGCCTTGATGTTCTCCTTGCCAATCTGACTCACGACGGAGGTGACAATGTTCTGCAGGTAGTCGTCATCAACATCAGTCCACAGGCGAGTAGGAGAGTTGGGAGTTGCGATCACCAGGCGATACTTGTCCTTGTAATCAAGGATGGGAAAATAGTGGCGCTGCCAGTTGCCGTAAGATCCGGCGCCATGAAGACTCAAGATGAAAGTGACCTTTTCGCCCGGCTTGAGATCACAAGGATAGTCGAGGAAGTAAGGACGCCGCGTCTTCATCTCGACTACTGGACCCTCATTGATGACGCGGTCGGGGCTGCAGTCTTTGTCCGGGCAGTGCAGAAAAGGAGGCGATACGCAAGGCGCTCCGGCGAGCTGGAGAGGCTGTTGAGCGACGGCATATACGCTGAACGCCATGGCAGCGACGAACATGGCCAGCAGTAGAGAGAAGTTGCTTTGCGTTTTCATATTTGTGCTCCTTTGTCAATTCATTCCGCTGCGAAAGCCAGCAACACGTTGCCGGGTATCTCGTAGTTTTGGCCGTAGCCGGAGTTGACGAACACCATGCCGCCGGCCACGGCAGCGCCGGCTCCATCCAGCGAACCACCCTTGGCCGGGACCTTGTTCACAGTGGGAAACTCGCGCAGAGTGTCATAGTCCCAGAGCACGTGGCCGTCCTGGCTGGAGTAGGCCCGGAAGTGACCGTCGACAGATCCGGAGAATACCACGCCGGGAATAGCGGTGACCGCCGCCAGTTGTCCGGGGCTGCAGCGCGGAGCGTGACAGCCTTCCGGACTGGGCAGCGCACTCCATAGCTTCTTACCGGTGCTGATCTGGACGGCGAACAGCCCACCGCCCAGCTTGGGATCAGGCTCAAGGCCTTCCGGTCCGACGATTCCTCCCACATCGGAAATGGCTACGTAGGCGGCCTCGCTGTCGGCAGCCGGGCCCCATTGGATTCCCCCAAGGACTCCACCCTTGCCCAGGCGCGTTTGCCAGACAACTTCTCCCTTCTTGTCAGGATCGATTGCGTAGATCACTCCAGACTTTTGTCCGGCCAGGAGAAGAGTGCGGCCGTCGGGTAATGTGCGCAGGATTGGCGAAGAGCCGAAATCATAGTCGGGACCGGCATCCTTGGGGCAATTGCTGTTGCCGCTCTGGAAGCAGCTCGTATTCCAGTCATCCTGGGGAGTGATCTGGCGCGACCAGGCGATTGCGCCAGTGGCCAGATCAAGAGCCAGAATGGCGTCAGTCATGGGAGTCGAGGGCTTGGTGTAGCCATCTCCAGTTCCGATGTACAGGACTTTACGTTTGCGATCGATGGTGGGCGAAGACCAAACAGCGCCGCCGGAAGGTCCCCAGATCTGAACGCCCAAGTTTGTTGTTTCTACAACGCGGGCAGGCTCGCTTACAGTGTAAGTTCTCCAGATTTCCTTTCCGGTTTTTGCGTCGAGGGAAACGACATTGCCGCGGAAAGTGCAGCAGCGATAACCGGGATCGGATGCGGCCCACTCTTCACGCGAAGATACCGGCACGTACAGTTTGCCTTCGTACAACGTGGGGGAACCGGTGATGCGAGCGACGGGATGAGGATCAAGAGCCTTCTTCCACAGCAGCTTTCCACTATTGGCGTCGAGAGCATAGGCTTGCGCCCGCAAGTCTCCGAAGTAGGCGACATTACCGGGACCGATGGTGATCGCCGTGCGCACACCGGTATCCGCCTGAAAGCTCCAGTACGTGCATCCGGTGGCGGCGTCAAGCGAGTAGACCAGACCGGTGGCGCTGCCGACGAAGACTCGCCCGCCTGCCACCACGGGCTGAGCGTACGCGGCAAAAGCGGCGGGAAATCCGAAGGCCCACTTCAACTTGAGTTTTGGAACCTGTTCAGCGGTGAGGCGGGCGGCATCGGCAGGCTGGAAGCGGCTGTTATCGAAGTCCACGCCCCAGCCGTTCCACCGTGGCCCGCTGAGATCTTTGGCCGGACGGAGCGGGCAAGGATTGGAGCCGGCGGGCGGGAACTCGCTCATCCGCTTACCGGTAAGAAACTCGGCTACAGCCACGCGCTCAGCGCGGCTAAGGTCGGCGCCCTGGCTGCGCATCTGCCCACTGGCCAGCGAGTTCATAATGCTCTGCGGGGCCATGGTTTTCAAGATGTGGTGATTCATGAGAGGCGCGGTGTTAGGCATCTCGTGACACATGGCACAACGCGTTTGGTAAACTTTCTGGCCGTCTGGCGGCGCCTGTTGCGCATAGACGACGAACGGGAAAACAAGGCTAGCCGCCAAAAGCGTTTTGCGAGAGTAGTTGATCATGTAGGTAGTTTAGCTGCTGGCTTCTGATGGCACGCTTTAGCCGCTGCAGCTGAAGTCTCCTTGGTAATCATGTTTCCAGAATCTTTCTCACCTCGCCCTCCAGGTCATTGACAACTTTGCAAGGAGCGTTGAAGGTCATGGTGGCGCGCTTTTCCGCGTCATAAGACGGCCAGTGGGGCAGACCGGAATGATTGGGATTTCCAGTTCGTGCGAAAGCGACCCAGGTTTCGCTGACGACTTTGCCGAGCTTGCTCACTTCGGGGTCATGGCCTAACAGCAGCGGTCCTTTATCTATATTGTCGAAGGCAAAGGGAATTTCCATGGTGTGCGGAGCCCGCAAGATGCCATCATCCACGGAGGCGCCCCACTGAAATACATAGAAGTAGACCGAAGCAGCCTTGAGGGCGGCCTTGCGTTCTGCCAGGCGGATGGAGTTGGCGAAGGCAAAAGTGGAGGAAGCTACATCAGTATACAGATAGCTGGGGGAATCGCCGGGACGCAGTTTGCGGAAGGCAGCAATCAATGCCTCAGCTTTATTGCCGACACCGGGAATGGCCTTGGCTTTTTGCGAAAGCTCGGCGTCGGTCAATTTGCTCCACCAGGGCTGGCCGACGTTGTAAAGCGTTTGTTCGTCCTTGGTGCAGCCGATCATGACGGGAACGTTGGCGGAAACAACCGGGGCCACCGGATCGAAAGGATGGTTGAGAAGCGCGATGCCATCGACTACGGGAGCAAACCTAAGTCCACCCGTGCCGGGCGCGCCGCCGCTCTTGGCTTGCATGGCCGCCGTGGCGGCAGCGAACTGCTGCGCCGAAATCGACAGAAGCGACTTCGCGTCGGCGGGGCCGATCTGCAACTCGGACAACACGGCTGCAGCAACCCCGGACGCAACATCCTTGGGCACGCCGCGGATTCCCGGACCGCTCTCGATGATCGCCCGATGGAAGAGGCCTTTGGCTCCGGGCATGGCCAGAAGAGCGCTGACTTTTCCTCCTCCGCCCGACTGTCCGAAGATAGTAACGTTGCCGGGGTCGCCTCCGAACTCTGCAACGTTGTCACGCACCCATTCAAGGACAGCGATCAAATCGAGCTGACCGGCATTGCCGGAGGTGGCGTAGGGTTCGCCCAAGAGGTCGCCCACGTACATGTAGCCAAACGCGTTCAGGCGGTGATTGACGGTAACGACCACAACATCGTGCCGGCTTGCCAGGTTGTGTCCGTCATAGGCGGGCCAGCTGCCGGAGCCGTAGTTGAAGCCGCCCCCATGAAACCACACCATCACCGGACGCTTCCCGGCCTTGGTGTTTTCGAGGCTCGGCGTCCAGACGTTTAGAAACAGGCAGTCCTCGTTCTGATGGGCGACGTCATCAGCGGGCGTGTACAACTGGGTAAGGGCCTGGCCGACGTTGCCGGGATAACTAACCGCCGAGCCGCCAGTGCGCAACTGCATGGAAGCCGAACCCAGCCGCGTGGCATCGGCGACATCGGTCCAAGGCTTGGGTTTTTGCGGCGGCATGAAACGAAGAGGGCCAAGTGGCGGCGAAGCGTAGCGCAGACCCTTGAAAGTCTGCACACCGTTCTCAACCAGGCCTTGCACCGGGCCATTAGTGGTTTTTACCACCTTGGTCGGAACAGGCGCATCGGCATAGCCGGCGCGGCCGAACATGCTGGTTGCGGCAAAGCCAATTCCCAATTTCAGCGCGCGGCGGCGGCTGATCTCCCACCTGGGTTCGTTTTCTTGAGTCATGAATAGCCTCCGGCAAGCCTAAGTGAACCGGATTTCACCCTGCTGAACGGCCGCTCATTTTAGCACAAGCAAGCAGTCGGCACTCAGGAGTCAGCGGTCAGCTTTTGTCTGAACTCCCGAAGCGAATGCGAGGGATACCTACAATTCCGATCGCCTTTATAGTTAGATAAAAAGCTAATCAGCGAGTGGTTTCGAGTGCCGACTCCTGATTGCTCAGTAGTGATTGCTATAATGCTGCGTGCCTAAGATTGCCAAAGACAGGATGGAAGAGAACCAGCGCCGAATTGAGGGCGCAGCACTCAAGCTCTTCACCCGCCAGGGATTTCACGGAACCAATATCCGGGAGATTGCAGAAGCTATCGGACTTTCCACTGGAGCCATCTACACCTACTATGCAAGCAAGGAGGCAATCTTCGAGAGTCTGGTGGCGGGCTACCGATCGCGCATTGATGAGTGGTTGCGGCAGACTTGCGCGTCACTAAAGGCGCCACTCTCGAAGAACGACATTAAAGCGCTGGCACGGAGGGTCCGGTCGCTGCTGTATAAGAACCCGGAGTACTTGCTCCTGATCTACATCGACGTAGTTGAGTTCCAAAATGTGCACTTTGCCGAGACATTTCACGATGTACCGGCGCAATTTCGCCAGCTCATGGGGCCGGCCCTGGGGCGGGTCAAGCAACAGCACGGATGGCGCGGTCCAGATCCCGCGGTTGTGGTGGCCTCGCTCTACCTTTATTTCTTTACCTATGCCGGCATAGAGAAGCTCTACCAGGGCCACCGGCATATGGGCGTCGCGGATGAAGAGGCGGTGGAACGGTTCGCTGAAATGTTGGCGCGCGGCTTGTGGAGCGCGCCGCGGGAGAGGCATGGCCGGCCAACCGCAAAGATTCCTGGCTGCCGCGAAATACAGGACTTACACCGGCCGGCACGCGAGCGAATCGCCTTCCTGCGTTTGCTCTCCGGACGGTTGTGGAATTCGCCGCCGGAGATTCCCTCCGACGACAGCCACGGCAAACTGGAGCCGATGCTGTTTGTTCCCAAGATCGCCCGAAGCCGGATTGATCAAAACCAACTCAGGATTGAAGCGGCGGCACTCGATCTGTTTACCAAGCACGGCTTTCATTCCACCAAGATGCGTGAGATCGCAGAACAGGCCGAACTGTCTTCGGGATCGATCTACACGTACTATCCCAGCAAAGAGGCGCTTTTCCAGAGCCTGGTGAAAAGTTACCGGGCGTGTATGAGAAACTTTCGCGACCGTGTGTTCCGGGACCTCCAGGATCCATTCTCGAAGAGCGGTTTGCGACTGCTGGCAGCGGCGATCCGGTCCATGGTGTACCAGGACGCCGAATACCAGCTGCTGATGTTCATCGACATCATCGAGTTCAAAAACCGGGACTTCGCGGATACTTTCCAGAAAATGCCGGAGCAGTTTCGACGCCTTCTGGGGCCGGCACTGAGCAAAGTGAAGAAGCAGGAGGGATGGCGCGGGCCGGACCCGGCGTTTGCCCTGGCTGCGATCTATCTCTACTTCTTTACCTATTTTGTGGTCGAAAGATTGATGCAGGGGAACCAGCATCTGGGCGTTGAAGATGACCAGGCGATCGAGTGGTTCATCGATTTCATCTCCCATGGATTGTGGGAGTAGAGAATCGACGAGATCGTCGTGATCGCCGACATCGCCGTCATCGGAACACCCCACCACGGAGGCACGGAGAAGAATCGGGTCATCGGGCCATCGGTAGATCGGATCATCGGAACAACCACGCAGCCGGGACTGGTCGGAGGGACCCGAAGCAACGCAAAGTTTCTACTTTGCAAAGTCTCTACTTTTGGTTTTTCACACGTTCACGGAGGCACGGAGACAGCATGATGCAAAGCGCGACGAAACCTGAGTTGGCGATTCCCGTGACCAGCGGAGAGATTCGTGGTCACTATGACGAGTTTGCCTGGATCTACCGGGTTTGCTGGGGCCATCACATCCATCATGGTTGGTTTGCCAACGGTGACGGCAACCGGCAAAAGGCCCAGGAACTCCTGCTGCGCCACTGCGCGGAACTTGCCGGCGTGCGGCACGGCATGAGGGTTGCCGATGTCGGATGCGGCCACGGAGGAACAGCACGCTTTCTGGCCAAGGAATACGGATGTTCCGTGTTGGGAATCACACTCAGCGAGAGGCAGTTGAGGATTGCGCGGCGGCTGTCACGGAGTTATCACCAGGTCGAGTTTCAGTTGGGGGACGCCGAGCAGCACCCATTTCGCAACGCCGAGTTTGACCTGGTGTGGAACATGGAATCTTCCGAGCACTTTTTCGACAAAGCTGCCTACTTTCGCAAGGTCGCGGCTGCGCTTAAGCCGGGCGGCACGATTCTACTGGCAGCCTGGACGGGCACGATGGGCGACGCGCTGATCAAGAGCATTGCAGAGGCGTTTCTTTGCCCGCAATTACAAACTGCCGAGCAATATCGTGAGCAGATAGACGCGGCAGGAATGCGGGTGGTGTCGAGCGAGAATCGGGCGCGTGAAGTCGCCCATACCTGGGATATCTGTGCGAGATACGTGCGCGTCTGCAGGCCGATTCGGCCGCTCCTGCCGGCACGATTTCGCCAATTCGGCCAAGGGGTCGAACTGATGCGGGAAGGTTATCGGAGCGGACGACTGACGTATTCGATTATGGTGGGAAGAAAAAGCTCTTAGTACTTAGTATTTAAAAGAAATTACCAAAAATTGCCAAAAGTGCCAAAAGTGCCAAAAATGCCAAAAATGCCAAAAATGCCAAAAAATCCAAATTCAAAGGCTACGCTGCTTAGTTCATAAAGTGTATCATAAGAGTCAATACATTTTTACTACTTTATCCACGCAACTCTTGCCAGCGAGCGGCCAGGGGAGCACAATGTTTGCACATGCGAGGAGAAAGCTTGGAGGAGGATACATTGGAAAATGCAACTCAGGTGATCCGGGAAGACTTGAGGGACAACGCGTCGGGGTTCCTGAGGGCCCTGCAGGCCCTGGTGGCGTACGGCCACGTTGGCATAGAGGTGCTGGAGCGGGCCAAGTCCTTAATGACAGAGACGCTGAAGAGCCTGGGGCTGGAGCCGATCCCTGAAGGCAAGGGCGCGTCGTGGATCGGACGCAGCCTGTCTTATGCGGGCCTCAAGCCGAGAGAGGCGGCGATTCTGGACCTGGCGACTTTTGGTGAGAACCGAACCATCGACGACGTGCAGGAGCATGTCCTCAAGATGGGTTTTTTCAAGGAAAGAAAGGGCCAAATAAGGTCATCGATCAACGCCAAAGCCAACCGAGGGACGTACTTCCGAGTGACTGGGAACGACGTAGTGTCTCTTACGGCGGAGGGCCGAGAGCAGGCTAAGCTCCTTAAGCGGCGCATGGGAGTCGCTTAACAAATCGGGTGATCGGAAAACCAACTTCGGGTCGCGGACGCTGCGAGAACGCCTCAACGTGCTTCGGCTTGCACCTCAGCAATGATCGGGTGATCGGAACACCTGCCACGGGAGGTTAAGGAAGGTTTGCGATCACCCGATCTTCTAACGTGGCTGGCCCTTGGAGGATTGCATCTCCCTGGCAGTGTCGCTATCACTCCATTCGGGCTCGTCTAGATCCTGAGAAACCTTTGCATGTGCCGCTGGAGGCGATTCGCCGAGCGAGTCCACGACCTCCTTTAGCTGGGACATGGGATCGACCGAATTGGCGGCATTGCTAGAATCCACGACGCTATACAAGGACAGTTCGGATTGGCAGTTTTGCGGCGGGGAGGCTTCGGTGTCCTGGCGCGCGGCGATCGCAGCGTCGACGCGAGCTATAAGATGGTTGAAAAGACGGTCCCAGGATTGATTTTCCAGGTCAATCACCCCAGCACACGCAGGGTGCATGTGCTGGGATGTGCGTTCAGCGCAGAGCGGGGTCGTTTGCGGCATGAGAGGATTGCCTGTGGGATCCTCCCTCCCAGCGCGCGCAGAGCGGGCTGAGGAGGGGGAGTCGACGGTGGGTCGCTCCGTGCTTTGAACAGCAGGCTCGTCTGCGGCGTTGCAGACGCTGGTTGAAACGGCATTCATGAATTTGTCCTATCTTTTATTGCGGGTACGCTGACCACCGGCAGGAGCCTGCCGACGCCCATCTGTGACAGCGTGACCACGCGAATACTCAGCCTGCCGGCGCGATAACGCGTCGTCGCCACACGGCACTTGGGGAGATCCAAGAACATTTCCGTGATTGTGAAGCGTGAACTGCGTACGGGCATGGCGTCAGGCGACGGCAGCGCGTTCGACTCGCATACCTTGGACTCGGTGCTGGTGACAAACTCGGCGCAAAATGGCGAGCGCAAACGGCCGGCTACAACCTGTGAAGAAAATCTGGCCGCGGGCGGCACTAGGGGAGCGTTGATTTGGATGCGGTTCGACCGCGTCCAATTTCTCTGTTCGGACACTTTTACATTCACGTTTATCATTTCAATCAATACTATAGAGTACTTATTGCAATAGTATCAATACTTTTCTCAAGATTATATTTACC